>Ga0114931_10001494_pt1 | contig 29876 bp, 23 predicted proteins | sample 2SBtaG_FD_89579 | JGI IMG/M metagenome (GOLD analysis project Ga0114931, IMG submission 89579) | Deep subsurface microbial communities from Kolumbo volcano to uncover new lineages of life (NeLLi) - 2SBTROV14_V59a metaG | ecosystem: Environmental > Aquatic > Marine > Volcanic | place: Kolumbo... | reverse complement strand
GAGACGCTGTACCCGGATCTCCCCGGGCAGACCACGACGATCATGACCGACCCATCACTCGATGGTGAAAATCTGGCATTCACCGTGGTCGGCCTGGATGATCGTTTCCCCGGGCTGGGTTTTATTGCGATCATGATGCAGATCGATGGCGAGATCCACCGGATCCTCGGCAAGGGTGACATGTTCCAGGGCCGCGAGGTGTCTTTTTTGCAGATGTCAACAGAGAGTTTTGAGGGGCAATCCGTTGTGTTCTACGCCAAATTCACCGATGGCTTCGAGGGGGTGTACATGGCGTCACTGATCCCGACGCCTGGCTCGGGATTCCTCGTGGTGATATCAGGCGCTTATCTGGGTCTCAAGCGGCGGCGCCTATGTGTCCATGAACTGCGTCATCATTAACATCATCCACGCCGGCGACGCGCTTGACGGCAGAATCGTCGACAATGTCCTCAGCGGCCCCTTCGCCCTCAACGGCAACACGCTCGCCTTCACCATCACGTTTGAGGACTTTTCCAGGGGTCTCTACATGGCCACCATCATCACCGCGCCCGGCCCGGCGATGGCGGTGGTCATGGGCGGGCTTCGGGCGGCTCGGCGCAAACGATGATCGTGAGCGACGTCGCTACGGCGACGTTCCCGCCCAAAATCCCCGACAGATCCCAGACAAGTCCGCCGGATTTTCTGCCGATGATTCACGGTCGTTGTGGTAGCATCGCGCCATCGTCGCAGGCAATCTGCCCGCACGCTCCAACTCGTAGGGGAACCCAATGAACCAGACTCACGCTGCGCTGTGTATCGCTCTCATGACCACCATCGCGGGCCACGCCGTCGGGGGCGAGATCGACCCACCCCCCGGACCCATCGCGCCCACCATGAAATCGCTCGACCAGATCGAGCCGCGCGTCTGCGTCAACGACCTCCCCGGCTCCCCCACCGCCGTCCACCTCATCACACAGCCCGGCAGCTACTACCTCACCGGCGACATCCTCGGCGAGCCCGGCAAGAGCGGCATCGTCGTCGATCTCAGCCAGGACACACCCCTCGACATCGTCACCCTCGACCTCAACGGCTTCTCCCTCACCGGTGTCGCCGGCTCGCTCCACGGCATCGACGTCCCCGCCAGCCCCATCGCGCGCGTCGAAAAGTTCGCCGTTCGGCAGGACTTCGGTCAAGTCGGTGGCACACGCCGCTGGGACGGTGACGGCGTCCGCGTCATGGCCGCCGACGACTGCGTTCTCACCGGCGTCAACTCCGAAGACAACGGCGGCGCCGGCTACCGCGCCAGCGGCGGACCAAGATTCAAGGCCGGCGCCGACCTCTCCAAGAAAGTCAACATCGCCAACAACGGCGGCGGCGGCGCTGGCGGCGGGATCGTCCTCACCGGCTGCTTCTCCGTCTCGCTGCGAGGCATGGACGTCACCGGCAACACCGGCGACGGCGTCAGCATCGCGCTCACGACGCCCGAGCAGACCAAGAAAACGCTCACGCTCCGAAGCCTACGCGTCTCCAACAACACCGGCGACGGCGTCGCCATCGACCACAACACCGGAAGCAGCCTCAGAGTCCGAATGAACAGCGTCAGCATGGACAGCAACTTCGGAGATGGCCTCCGAATCTTCGCCGATGGGGGCGGCGTCGGGATCAGCATCAGCCACGACGCCTCCCTTGACGACATCTTCGCCGGAAACAACGGCGGCAACGGCGTCAATATCCAGGCCAACAACGCCGCCCGCTTCAGGGTCCGAGTCACCGACGCACGCTTCGTCACCAACGTCCTCAACGGCATGCGCTGCGTCGACGACGGCGCCAGCGTCGTCACCGCCGTCGACGTCCGAAACACCTCCTCCTCAACCAACGGGCTCCACGGCTTCGAAACGGTCGCCGAAGCCGGACGTTTCGAGTCCTGCACCGCCTCGGTCAACAGCGGCAACGGATTCACCAACTCCGCTCCAGCCTCTTCCACCACGCGAAAGGGGTACGACTACTACAAGGCGCAAAGCGACAACAACGCCGCCGATGGGCTCAACGTCACCGACGCCCCGGTCCGTGTCTTCGACTCCAGATTCACCGGCAACTTCGGCTCGGGCCTGCGCACCTCCGACTCGCCCCTCTACACAGAATCCACCCAGAGCGGCGAGAACGCCCTCTACGGACTCCGCGCCACCAACGGCGCCGGAACCGGAACAACGGTCACCATGCTCGGCGCCAACTTCGTCTCCAACGGCAGCGGCGGCGCCAGCGTCGAAGGCGGTCAACTCGTCTGCGGTGAATCGTCGCACTTCATCTCCAATGGCGGCGGCGGCGCCGGCAGCGGCGCCGGTATCGAAGCGATCGATGTCGATTCGGTCTTCATGGCGGACCTCTCCGCAACTGGCAACATCGGACCGGGTGTCGTTGTCGATAACTCCCTCTCGGGCGCACCACCACGCGCCCTCATGATCGACCGCGCCCAGGCATCGGGCAACGGCGGCAACGGGATCTACTGCCAGCAGGTCGCCTATGGCAGCCTCCGAGCCTGCGTCACCAACAACAACGACGCAGACGGTGTGCAGGTCGGCGCCACCTCCCTCGGCCTCCGGATTGAAAACAGCGTCTCCTCCGGAAACGCCTTCAGTGGCTACAACCTCGTCGGCTTCGGCAACACCCTCGTGGGCAACTCCGCATCCGGCAACGTCGGCGGCGCCATCAAGGCCGCCGTCCCGGGCAACATCGTCGGACCAGTGATCGACGAAGCAGGCGTCGCCACCAACGGCAACCCCGCCGCCAACTACGTCCGCTGACACGCCCAGCGCATTCCGTGGCCACCGCGCCGAGCGGCCCCGTTTCAAAGCAATCACTACAAACAAATGACGCCCCGCCGATCCTCATCGCGGGGTGTTTTTTCGATCCGGACAGCCCGCGCCGTCGCCACGCCGCCGTTTTCATATTGATCCGCCCGGAATTGCTGATAACCTGTCAGCAACACGTCATTTCGCATCGGAGCCGACACCGGCTCCAGAGCCAGAGAGGGAGAATCCATGTCTCGAATCAAACCCCGGACCGCGATCGCTGTCGCCGTACTCATCGCATCCTCAACCGGAGCGGCCATGGCGGGCACGATCGCCCCGACCGTCCTCTGGGACGAAGCCGTCGACGGCGAACTGCCGGACCTCTTCAACGCCGGCACTACCTCCGGCTCGACCGACTTCGGCGTCTGGCAAAGCCTGTCCCCGAACGCCCCCGGCGAATACACAATCACCGGCGAAGCGAGCGAAAAGAGCGTCAGCTTCTCGTTCAATATCGACGGCGACGCCGTCGCGCTGACAATCCCCACCGGGATGACGCTCACATCGCTCACAATGGACCACAACCAGTCCCTCGGCGTCCGTGAGTTCTTCTCCCTGACGCCCGACGGTTTGGCCATCGACCAGATCTACGTCGTGCGGGGATTCCCGATCAACACCATCTTCAACACCGGACTCAATACACCCGCGACGTCCGACCTGCTCGCGCTCGCCGGCGGCCCGCTCGGACCGGGGACCTACGTCCTGAGCTACGAAAACGCGCTCCGCTTCAACAACGAAACGATCATGAGCTACACCATCAACGCCACGGTCATCCCGACGCCCGGCCCGGTCGCGATCCTCACACTGGCGACCGCATTGGGTGTCACTCGCCGCCGCCGTGCCTGAGCCCTCGCCTGTTCACCGCCTCGTGTGACCACCGCGCACGACAATGACAACCAAAAAAGAAAGCGCCCCGCAGGAGACCGTCGCGGGGCGCTTTTCCTAAAATTCCGGGTCGAGTCGCGATTGATCCCAAGGCCCCGAACCGGCGGCGTCGGTTGTCGGCACGCGTCGAGTGGGGAGGCCCGACCGTGCCGGGCGGCGGCTGGAGGAGCGACGCCGCCCATGGACGCACGGCCGGATTCGGGGGCTTGAGAAGAGAGAGAGATCTCAGAAGTTCACGATCTCGACTCGTTGTACGCATGGCGTTCCGACATGGTTCGCCCGCGGTGAAAAGTTCAACGATTTCTTATTTGGAAGCCTCGGCGTTGTCTTCCTTGACCTCGTACTCCGCGTCGATCACATCCGAGTCGGCGGCGCCCCGGCCGTCCGCCTCGGCGCCGGCGCCCGGCTCGCCCGAGCCCGCCTGCGCCGCCGCTTCCTCGTACACGATCTTCCCGAGCTCCATCGTGCTCTTCTCGAGCTCCGTCATCGCCTTCTCGACCGCGTCCTTGTCCTCGCCCTTGAGCGCGCTCTCCAGATTCGAGATCGATGATTCGATCCCCGATCGGACCTCCGCCGAGACCTTCTCGCCGTGCTCTTCCAGGCTCTTGCGGGTCTGGTGGATCATCGCGTCGCCGCGGTTCTTCGCATCCACCAACTCCCGACGCGCCCGGTCGTCCTCGGCGTGCGCCTCGGCGTCCTTCTTCATCTTCTCGATCTCTTCATCAGACAACCCGCTCGAACCCTTGATCTCGATCTTCTGGCTCTTGCCCGTCGCCTTGTCCGTCGCCGAGACATTCAAGATGCCGTTCGCGTCGATCGCGAACTCCACCTCGATCTGCGGCATCCCCCGCGGCGCCGGCGGGATGTCGCTCAGGTCAAACTGACCCAGCGTCCGGTTGTCCTTGGCGAACTCGCGCTCGCCCTGCAAGACGTGGATCGTCACCGAGGTCTGGCTGTCGCTCGCCGTCGAGAATGTTTCCTTCTTCGACGTCGGGATGGTCGTGTTCCGCTCGATGAGCTTCGTCATCACGCCGCCCATCGTCTCGACGCCCAGCGACAGCGGGGTCACGTCGAGCAGCAGCACATCCTTGACCTCGCCGCCCAGCACGCCGCCCTGAATCGCAGCGCCCAGCGCCACAACCTCGTCGGGGTTGATGCTCTTGTTCGGCTCCTTCTCGAAGATGCGCTTGACCAGCTCCTGCACCGCCGGGATCCGCGTCGACCCGCCGACAAGGATCACCTCGTCGATCTTGCCAACCGCCAGCTTCGAGTCCTTGATCGCCTTCTCACAAGGCTCACGCAGCCGCTTGAGCACCTCGCCGATCATGTTCTCGAATGTCGCCCGGTTGATCGTCACCTGCAGGTGCTTGGGCCCCGACGCATCCGCCGTGATGAACGGCAGGTTGATGCTCGTCTCCTGCGTCGAAGACAGCTCGCACTTGGCCTTCTCCGCCGCCTCCTTGAGCCGCTGGAGCGCCATCGGGTCCGTCCGCACGTCGATGCCCTCGACCTTGCGGAACTCCTCGGCGATGTAATCGATCAGCAGCTCGTCAATATCGTCGCCGCCCAGGTGCCCGTCGCCATTCGTGGCCAGCACCTCGAAAACACCGTCGCCGACATCCAGGATCGACACGTCGAACGTGCCGCCGCCGAAGTCGAAGACCGCGACCTTCTCGTTGGACTGCTTCTCGAGCCCGTACGCCAGCGCCGCCGCCGTCGGCTCGTTGATGATCCGCTCGACCGTCAGGCCGGCGATCTCGCCGGCGTCCTTGGTCGCCTGCCGCTGCGCATCGTTGAAGTACGCCGGAACCGTGATGACCGCCTTGTCCACGGTCTCGCCCAGGTAATCCTCGGCCGCCTTCTTCAGACTGCCAAGGACCATCGCGCTGATCTCCGGGGGCGTGAACTCCTTGCCGCGCACCTTGATCCGAACCAGCTCATCCTCGCCGCCGACCAGCTCATAAGGAACAATCTTCTCTTCCGAATGAACCTCGTTGTGGCGACGCCCCATGAAGCGCTTGATCGAATAAACAGTGTTCTTGGGGTTCGTCACCTGCTGGTGCTTGGCTGGTTGCCCGACCAGACGCTCACCCTTTTCGGTGAACCCGACGACCGAGGGGGTCGTCCGGGCGCCCGTCGCGTTGGTGATCACCTTGGGGCTGCCGGCCTCCATGACCGCGACCACCGAGTTCGTCGTGCCAAGATCGATTCCGATTGTTTTTGACATTGGTTTGGTCCTCTCGAATCACGCCGCGACCGACCGAGCGTCGGCAGGGCGTGGCGCTGAGACAGAAAGGCAACATCGGCGCCAAACACCACCCCCCCATCCAGAGTCCCCAAACGCGGTTTCGCACGCCCCGCCGTGGCGCCTTGGCCGGTCCCCACCCCCGCCGCTGTCAGCTTGGCAGGCCCCCCGGCACGTCCACCAAGCCAAAATCCGAACATATGCCGACTATCCAGCTCAACGGGTGACGTGGCGATGGCCCTGCAGAGCCACGGCCGGAGGCGCGCCAAATAAACCGAACAAATACCGATGATCCGACTTGACTTTCCCCGATACCCTGACAGAATACAACCGTACAACGACCGATCATGCCTCTCACGATCAGAGTGACCCGGTCAACCCCCGATCCAACGCCGCATGGAGGCCAAACCGATGCTCAGCATGCCCCGCCTTGTCAGGCTCGCGGAAACAGACCAGTACGATCGACTCCTCGATGAAATCCTCCGAAACGGGAGGCCCCTCCCCCTCGCCGCCCGGCTCCGCCTCTCGGCGCCCGACACCATCGCCGCCTCCGCCCTCAGCCTCGCCCTGAGCCGGATGACCGAACTCACCCACCGCCCCACCGCCGGCGCCCAACTGCTTGCAGACAAGCTGCTTGCAATCCAGTCCCCGGATGGCTCCTTCGGCCCGCCCGCCGTCACCGCCTCCGCCGCCGAATCCATGCTCGCCCTCCTCGAACAGGACCAATACATCGCCGCAGGTCTTGGCCCCGAGCTCCGCGACCACATCGAAATCGCGCGAGACCGGGCGATGCACGCCCTGCACGCCGAGCGGAGCACCGCCTCCGCTCAAGGTTCACCGGGCCTCCTGGGTGATGCGCTCGAAACCGCGCTGACACTCTGGCGGCTCGGCGGACGGGCAGTCTTCGACGGGGTTATCGGCGTCGCCAGCCTCCAAAGGGCGATCGCCGAGTCACTGGCCCTGTCCCCAAGCAACGAGGTCGCCTCGGTGCTCGATCTGTGCCCGATCAACCGCCGGAACTCACTGGCGGCGTGACCAACCGCGCAGAGTACGCATCAACGCCATCCCAACGCCGCCCGAGAAGCAAAACACGCCGTTTTCGATCGAAAAGGTGATTTTTCGGAAGAATCCGAGCCCACAATCGGTCTGATTCTTTGGTGTCGCAAGGCGCCACCCGAGCCCCTGACGGCCGGTATCAAATATCAACAATGCCGACAACCGCTCGGTCTGGCGCCAGAAATGGCGTCGCCCGACGAATCGGCTGGATTCATCGTGTTTCTCGCTCGATTACGGATATCATCGGCGATGGCTTGAATAAAGACTTTCGGAAGCCGGGAATGATCCGGCGAAAACGAACAACTCTTGAGGAGATCCCCATGCGTCGGACAGGTTCAATCATCGGCACACTCGCTGTCGCGCTCGTCGGAACCATCGGCGTCGTTGGCGGTGGGTACACCATCGTCACCGGCAACACGGTCTGTAGCCTCGTCGGCGCCTGCGATGTCTCCGCCTAGGTCGCCGCCACCCCCACCGCGACGCCCGTCGCGCTGACCGATGACGCCCCCGCCTCCGCCTGCCAGGCCTCCGGCGCCGTCGCCGCATCCGATGCCCCCTCCTGCCACGTTGCCGGCGCCGCGCAAACGGTTGCCGCCGCTGACAGCAAGAGCTGCTCCAAGTGCGCCGCCAAAGCCGCCGCCATGGCTGCTTCCGACAACGCCGCCGCGTGCAACGCCTGCCCCATGAACGGCGCCAAGACAGTCGCCGCCGCTGACGGCAAAGCCTGCTCGATGCCCGGTATGAAGGCGATGGCAGCCAGTGACAAGACCGCCTACCCCAAGTGCGCCGCCAAAGCCACCGCCGCTGCTGACGCCGTCACCTGCGACAAGTGCGCCAAGGCCAGAGCCGTTGCTGAAGCCGATGTCACCACCTGCTCCAAGTGCCCCGCGAAGACCGCCGCCGTCGCTGCTTCTGACAACACCGCCGCGTGCAGCGCCTGCCCCATGAACGGCGCCAAGACAGTCGCCGCCGCTGACAGCAAGAGCTGCCCCAAATGCGCCGCCAAAGCCGCCGCCATGGCTGCTTCTGACAACGCCGCCGCGTGCAGCGCCTGCCCCATGAACGGCGCCAAAACGGTCGCCGCCGCTGACAGCAAAGCCTGCTCGATGCCCGGTATGAAGGCAATGGCAGCCAGTGACAAGGCCGCCTGCGCCAAGTGCGCCGACAAAGCCGTCGCCACCGAGATCGACACCAGCGCCGCCTGCTGCAAGAAGGGCATCGCCGCGTTGAAGGCCGGCCAGGACCTCCCCCAATGCTGCAAGGAAATGACCGCCGCACGGGCCGCCAAGAAGGCCGACACGACGGATCTCGACTAATCGAGTCTCGCTGACCAACTGATTTTCATACAGCGCCCCACCGGCAACGGCGGGGCGCTGTTGTTTTTGGGGTTGCTATTGGATCTGGATCGGGATCGCGATGGGCGCGAGGTCGGGTTTGACGTAACGCCGTCTCGAATCCGGCGAGTGCAGCAGCGCCACGGAGTAGTGCCTGCTGAGCAACCGCTTGTCGAGCAGTTCGGGGTGCGCCTCGCAGAACGATCTGGATTCCTTGTGCGCCGGGTCTTCCCGCATCGTTCGTGCAACGAGCAGGATCCAGAAGCGCGTGATGGATTCGTGGTAGCCGAACTCGGGCGCCGCGCCGGCTTCGATAGCCTTTGCGAGATGCGTCTTCAGCCCGGAACGGACGCGGTCCATCGCGCGCTCAAACCGAGGCTCAACCTCGAGCGCGATCCACGCGTACCGCACATGGCCGCGATGGTCCCAGTCGGCAAGCTCCACCGCGCCGGACTCGAACGCATGGATGAACTCAATGTCGTTGAGGTCGTGGATCGACATGCGCAAAGCATACGCCGAACAATCAGTCAGCCGGCCCCGCCCCGCAGATGGCGCACCCGCTCGACCAGCCCCGCCGCCTGCGTGTCGGCGTGGTAGCTCGATCGAACCATCGGCCCCGACTCGACCACCGCAAACCCGCGCGCCAGGCCCTGCGCCTTGTACCGATTAAAGACGACCGGCTCAACGAACCGGTCGATCGGCAGGTGGTTCGGCGTCGGCTGGAGGTACTGACCGATCGTCAGGATCTCCGTCCCCGCCTGCGCCCGCACATCATCAAGCAGCTCGAGCACCTCGTCGTCACGCTCGCCGATGCCGACCATGATGCCCGTCTTGGTCACCAGCCCCGCGTCCTTGCACCGCCTGAGCACATACAGCGACTGATCGAACCGAGCCTGCGGGCGAACGGCCGGGTACATCCGGCGGACTGTTTCCAGGTTGTGGTTCAGGATGTCGGGTTGGCACGCGATAACCGTGTCGATCGCGCCGTCATCACCCTGAAAATCCGGCACGAGAATCTCGATCGACAGACCCGGGCACGACTCGCGCGTTCGCTCAACCGTCTCGGCCCAGATCGAGGCGCCGCCATCAGGGAGATCATCGCGATCCACCGACGTGATCACGATGTGCCGCAGCCCGGCCTCATCGACCATCACCTTCATCGACTCGGCGACGCGCTTGGGCTCGTCGTAATCCGTCACCGGCGGCTTGCCGGTCTTGACGTTGCAAAAACCGCACGCGCGCGTGCAGGTGTCGCCCAGGATCATGATGGTCGCCACACCCCGCGCCCAGCACTCGCCCATATTGGGGCAGCCGGCCTCCTCGCAGACGGTGTGAAGGCCGTGCTCCTGCAAGACGCCCCGCAGACGGTTGAACTCGGGCCCGCCCGGGAGCTTGGCGCGCATCCACCTGGGCTTGCGCTTGATCGGGGCGACGGACTTGGCCCCATCGGCATTGTTCAGGATCTGGTCGGTGAGGCTGACTATCGGCGTTTCCAACCGCCGAACCGGATCACCCCCCAGCGGCCTCGGGTGCCGTATGGTCACACCGGCGTCCAGAGCCCGCTGGAACCGGGGATCGATGTCGGGTTGTGCGGGGTGGGTGTTCATCGCTCGGTGAGTGTATGCCCTGACTCATGGGATATCGGTCGGTCCGCCGTGCCGATCAAGCCTCGTCTTTGGCGCTGGCAAGTGTCGAGGTCGATCGCGTCAGATGGGGGGCCAATCACACAAAACCGGCGAAGTTCCGGGCGATCAACCGATTGGAACAGATAGCCAAAGCCTGCCCGGCGATCAAACCGGGCGTGGCGGCTGCGCCCGGAGGGCGCATGTCAAGGAGCGATCGCGGAGCGGTTGCCGGCGGATCAGAGGCGTTTTGCACGCTGAAACGTCCGTTTCTGTGATGTGCCCAGCCACGGGAAAGTTGCGTATGGCCGGTCAACGCCGGGACCGCATCGGTCGATGGAAGTCGAACGGACATCGTGCTTTGGAGGTGTCCGGAAGCGAACACCCCAGGATGGACGTTCGTAGGACCCCACGCGACGGAGCGCCGGTGACGATTCGATGCACGGAAGAACGGCATATCAAGAGCAACGCCCGGAGCGGGCGCGGGGAGTGGTCGCTGTGGGACTGAAGGAGCGTTGCGTGAGCAGATCCGGTTTGACATCACCAGGACGGGCGCCGGCGCCGGGCCCGATGCGGCGCCCGAGCCGCAGGCTGACCCTTGTCGGCGCGACCGCGTTGCTTGCCGGCACGCTCGTCGGAGGTCTGGCCGGCTGTGAGGCCGACTCATGGTTCGACCCCAGCGTCGTCGGCCGGTGGGAGCACACCCCCACCGTGGTGCCGATTCTCGAGCGAATCGACGTCATCGAGAGTGATTCGGGCGACTTTGTCGAAACCACCGAAGTCACCCCCGAGGACCTGATCCCCGAGATCAGCGAGTACCAAATCGGCGCTGGCGACACACTCGGGCTGGAGATCTGGGACATCGTTTCCACAGGCGTCCCCACGGGGTACGAACGGATCGTCAACAATCGAGGCGAGATCGAAGTCCCGCAGCTCGGCAATATCCACGTCGTCGGGCTCTCGGCGCAACAGGTGCAGGAGCTCATCATCAAGATGCTCAGCGAGCGCCAACTGATCGAAGATGCGCTGGTGACGGTCACGATCACCGGGCAGCGGCAATCAACATTCAGTGTCTTCGGGCAGGTCCCCCGGGTTGGGCGGTACGTCGTCCCGATCTCCGATTATCGACTCCTGGAGGCAATCACGGAGGCCGGTGGGATCGGGCCATCCACACGGTCGGTCTATGTCATCCGGCAAGTGCCTCTGTCGCAAGAGGTTCGAGGCGGCATGGGCGCGGAGATCCTGCAACATATCCAGGCCCCGACTCCCACGCCGACTCAGACAACCGGCGAAAATGACGAAGCGCCCAATCTCCTCGAACTGATCGATCAGCTCACCGAACCGGAGAAGGATGGGGAGAATGAGGGCAGCCTCGGGATGATCGATCTGATCGATTCGGATGTCTCGGCCCCCGGCGCCTTTGGTGGTGTCGAATCCATGGCGCCAGCGGCGATCGACAACGTCTGGGCCCAAATCGAAAACAGCGAACCACCCATCGATCTCGTCGAAACCGATGACGATTCCGCTATCCAGTCAAACCCCGGCGTCGATCTCTCCAACGATCAGGACACCGGCGGGTGGATGTTCCTCAATGGTGAGTGGGTGCGCGTCACCCGGCGCACGGCATCAGCGGCGCAGAACGGCCTGCCCGAAGGCGTCGACCCGCTCGCGGCCGCGGGCGAATCCGCGGAAGACCTTGTGACACAAAGGATTATCGAAGTTCCCGTGGGGCCGTTGATCCAGGGCGTGGCCAAGTTCAATATCGTGATTCGCCCCGGCGACATCATCAGGGTGCCGGGCCCCGAGCAGGGACTGGTCTATCTGGGCGGACCGGGGATTTCCCGGCCCGGGACGTATAACCTCCCTGTCTTTGGAAGACTGACGCTGACCAAGGCGGTCATTTCAGCGGGTGGGCTCAGCCCGATCGCGATCCCGACGAGGGTCGATCTCACCCGGATGGTTGGTGAAGACCGTCAGGCGACGATCCGGCTCAACCTGGCCGCGATCACCGCCGGGACACAACCGGACATCTTTCTCAAGCCGGACGATGTCATCAACGTGGGCACCACGCTCTGGGCGCGTCCGCTGGCGGTTGTTCGCAACGGCTTCCGGGCGAGCTATGGCTTCGGGTTCCTGCTCGATCGGAACTTCGGCAACGACGTCTTTGGTCCACCGCCGTTCTCACGCCAGAACTGAGCCGCTCGATTCGAGGGTTGTTCGGTCTGAAGCGTCTTTGACTCAGCCGAAGGGATAGTCAGGCTGAACAACGTGGCAGGATGCCGAACAACGCTCTGATCAGGGCGTATTACAGACCCGTGATGCGCGATCGGTGCGTCGTGGATGGATCCTTTTACGACCCCGGACCGCCGGGGTCGAGCACCCGGAACCCTTCCCGTGGGGGGCGCCGGCGGCAAGACAGGAGTTCGCAGGGCCCAGCGAGACCACCCGGATGAGCAGCACCCCATCCATCCAGACGTCACACGCCCGGGCGGCGCTGGCGAACGCCCCCGCAGAACGGGGCGCCTTCCAGTGGCGGTCCCCGATGGTGATCGCGCTGGCGCTTGTTTCGACGGCCTCGCTGATCGCTCTTTACTTCCGATGGTTCCTCTTCCAGCACGCCCACAGCGCCGGAAACCCCGACTGGTCCCACACCTACCTCGTCCCGCTGATCGCCGGCTACATCGTCTGGTCCAGGCGCCAGGCGCTCGCCCGCCTGACGCCGACCGCGTTCTGGCCCGGTTTGGCGCCGCTGACGCTTGGCGTGGTCTGCTACTTCTTCTTCACCACGGCCCCGGCCATGCAGAACCACATGCTCCAGGGGTTCTCGCTGGTGCTGACCATTTTCGGGCTCGCGCTGCTGCTGCTGGGCCCGCGATTGATGCAGATCCTGTTCATCCCGATCGGGTACCTGCTCTTCGGTGTGACCATCTCAGAAAAGATCATGCTGCTGGTGACGTTCAAGCTCCAGATCATGGCGTCGCAGGGCTCGTACGTGCTGCTGAACATCATCGGCCCGCTCTTCGGCGCCGAGCGCACGGACATCGCGGGCAACATGCTGACGATTGTCCGCGCCTCCGACGGCGCCGCCCTGCCGTTGAATGTCGCCGAGGCCTGCTCGGGGATGCGGATGCTGGTTGGGTTCTTCGCGCTGGGTGTCGCGGTTGCGATCGTCTCGTGCCGCCACTGGTGGCAGCGGGTCGCGCTCGTGCTGCTCGCGGCCCCCGTGGCGGTGCTGACCAATGTGCTGCGCGTCACGACGCTGGGCATCGCGAGCCTCTACAACCAGAACCTCGCCATTGGCGACGCCCACATGTTCATCGGCGTTCTCTGGCTGATCCCCGGGTTCCTGCTCTTCATGGGCATCACCTGGACGCTCAACCGGATGGTCGATCAGCCCGCCCGGAGCAACACGCCACAGGCACCAGCCGCAGCGCCGAACGATCGGGTGGGCGATCAGCCGCAGGCGCGTCCACGGCGCGGGTATCTGGCTGCGTACACCGTCGCGGTCACGACGCTGCTGGCGAGCGCGGTGGCGCTCGGGTCGGTCATCGTGGTCATGGGCATCCATCTTCGCAAGCTCCCGATCGAACCGGCCTCCGGCCTGCGCTTCCACAGCATGCCCATCGAGTTCGCCGACTGGGTCCGGTTCGGCCCCGAGCAGGCCCCGCTCTCGAAAGAAGTCATCGAAACACTCGGGACGCAGAACTACCTCTCCCGCCGGTACATCCAAACGACCGACGGACAGGACGGGAAGCGCAACGTCGTCGAGCTGCACTGCGCGTACTACACCGGGGGGATCGACACGGTCCCGCACGTCCCGGAGCGGTGCTTCGTCGGCGGCGGGATGTCGATCACCGGCGGCCCGTGGGTGCTGCCCGTGCCGATCGACACCTCCGCGTTTGTCCATGAGACCGGGATCGACGCCGACACACACGGCGAGGTGATGCTCGCGCAGACATCGCCCAAGTCGACGCGCCCGAACCACCGGGTGCATCTGCCCCGCGATCTGGAGAACCTCCAGATGCGCATTTCCGAGTACGGCTCGCCCAACGGCCCCCGGATGTTTGCGGGGTATTTTTTCATCGCCAACGGCGGGACCGTCGCCAGCGCTGAGGGCATCCGCCTGCTGGCGTTCAACCTCGACGACACCTACTCGTACTACGCCAAGGTGCAGTTCTCCAGCGCCACGGCGCAATCTGCGGAGGAGCTGGCCGACCTTGCCGGCTCGATGCTGACCGAGATGCTGCCCGAGATCATGCTCAGGCTCCCAGACTGGGTGGACGTCCGCGAGGGCCGGTACCCGGATCCCGCAGAACAAACAACGAAGGCACACCACACGCCCCGGGCTCTCGGAGTTGAGAGCGCGGACGATGGTTTCCAGACGGCCGAGCGCGGGTGACCCGCGGCAAAGGACGGTAAGCAGCAATGGCAAGCAACGTGAATGTCAAGTTCGTCGTGATTCTCACTTCGTCGTTGTTGATTCTGGCGACGCTCGTCGGTGGGGCGGCCTACATGGCCCTGACGAAGTCCGCCGAGGAACACATCGCCGACGGCGACCGCTACGTCAGCGCCGGTGACTACGAGGAAGCCGCCAAGTCCTACTCCAAGGCGGTCAACGACAACCCGACGAACGTCCAGTGGCTCAAGAAATGGCAGGACGCCCTGGTCAACACGATCCCCGAGACGGATCTGGAATACTCCCAGGGCTACTCCGAGCACTACCTCGATATTCTCCGCCGCCTCGCCTCGATCCAGGAAACGGACCCCGAGCCGCAACGCGCGCTGCTCGACGCCATCTACCAGCAGTATCGCCTCGGCGGCGCCGGCGCCGATGTGTGGGCGAGTTTTTACAACACGTGCGAGTCTGCGTACGAGAACCTCGACCTCTCGACGCCCGAGGCGCAGCGCCTGCTGCGGTACCGCGGGTTTGCGCGGGTGGCGATGATGCCGCTCGTCGAGACCACCACCGAAGAGCACGACCAGGCGGTCGAGGACCTTGAGGCCGCGTTTGCCGCGGACCCGACCGACATCGAGGCGATGACGCAACTCGTGTCTCTGTATCACAACGACTGGGTCCGTTCGCTGGCCGAGAACCGCCCGGACGCCACCGCCACAGCGTTGGAAAACTACAAGGGCGCGATCGACAAGATGCGTGAGCTGTTCCCCGATGACCCGAGATTCCTCGCAAGTGAACTCGACTTCCTGATCGAATCGAAGATCCGTCTCGATCCAACCGTCACCGGTCGAGCGAAGATCCGCAAGGAGCTCGCGGGCATCGAGAAGCCGCTGGTCGAGGTGTTCCTCAACTGCGATACCGACCTGCTCGACGCCGAGCTGATCACGAACACCTTCGGGTACGGTCGGTCGGTCTGGAACGTGAGGCCCGATGATTACAATGACCTCGGGCTCCAGGTCACCGAGCGTGTCCTCAAGGCGCGTCCCGATGACTTTGATGTCCGGTTCTTCCGCGGAACGCAGCTGATCATCGCCAACCGGAACACCGAGGCGCAGGAGGTGTTTCAACAGCTCGTTGACACGCCCGACCTGCCGATTAGTCTCGACGGGTTGCGTTTGAAGAACACCCGGATCAACGCGCTCTTCCAACTCGCCAACACCTCTTTGGCGATCTGGGACTCGCTCCCAATCGGCGAAGAAAAGAACGCGGCCCTCATGCAGGCGCACGCCTACGGGGACGAACTCAACGACAAGCTGGGCGAGGACAGCTCGATGGCGCTGATGATCAACGGGCGCGTCGCGATGGCAGAGCAGCGGAACCAGGACGCCGTTTCGATCCTCCAGAGACTCAACACACTCTCCAACGGCGCCAACGTCAGCGTCGTTCGGCTCCTTGCATCGGCGCTGACCGCCCAGGGCACGCTCGGCGCCGCGCTGGATCAGTACGACAAGTGGATCGAGCTCGAAAACACGAACGTGGTTCCGCTGCTCGAATCCGCGCAGATCGAGATCCAGCTCCGCAACCCCGATGGCGCCATCGCACGGCTTCGCCAAGCGCTCCAGATCCTTCCCGACAATGCCCAGATCCAGCAGCAACTCAACACGCTGCTGGTCTCGACGGGCGCGGTCGACAACCTGGAGGCGACCGACCCGGTGGTTGCGGTGATGATGCACGCCGAGGCGCTGGCCAAGCAGGGTGAGCAGAGCCTGCCCGAGGCCATCAAGCTGCTCGAAGACGTCTCCGCCGAGAACCCCGAGGACGCCAGGCCGCTGACCATGCAGATCGAGTACATGATCCGCGTCGGCGACACCGATGGCGCAATGGCGATCGCGAAAAAGGGCCAGTCGCTGCTCCCGGGGGAAGAGACATTCAACCGGTACGTGGCGATGCTGAAGTCGGGCGACCGCACGCAGATCGCCGAGGAATACATCGACCAGGGACCCGAGCCCGAGCCGGTGAAGCTGGTGAAAAAATACGCGATGAACCTGCGGATGGGTGACAAGGAGCGCGCGCAGTCGTTCCTCGATGACGCCGAGGCCAGGTTCCCCAAGAACCCAACGGTGCTCGACGCGCTGTTCGTCAAAGCGATGCAGGATGACGACACCGCCAAGGCGCGCGAGGTCGCGGCGACAGCCGCGGAAACCAACGCCGACCAGTGCGATGGGCTGCTGTATCAAGCGAGGATCGACATCAAGGAAAAGGCGTATTCCACCGCGCAGAACAACCTGCAGATCGCCGTCGAGAAGGCCCCGTTCTCGCCGCAGGCATGGCGCTTGTATGGGCAGGTGCTGCTCCGGACGGGGAGGATCGAGGAAGCCGTCGATTCGCTCGCCAAGGCGTACGAATACAAGCCCGATGACCTCGACATCGCCAAGGCTTACGCCAGAACGCTGATCCAGCTCCGGCGGCTGGATGAGGCGCTCGTCGTCGTCCGTGCGGCCCGCCGGTTCACGACCACCGACAAGACGCTGAACGACATCTGGCTCGCGCTCGAATCCGAAACCGGCGACATCGACACCGCGATCACCTACCGCAAGGCCCTCTACGACGCCGACCCCGAGAACCTCCTGAACACGCGCACGCTGATCTCCCTGCTGACGAACCAGGAGCGGTTCGACGAAGCCGGCGAGTTGATCCAGGCGTCGATCAAGTCCGAGCAGACCGACCTGGGCCTGGCGGTGATCCAGGCGAGGTGGTACGCCCAGCAGGGCGACATCGACGAAGGGCAACGCCTGATCCGCGCGTTCATTGATTCGCTCGACCCCAGTGAGCTGAACGAGAACCCCTACCTGGCGCTGGGCAACTACCTGATCAGCAACGGCCGGACCGACGCGGGCATCGAGGCGTTCCGTGAAGGCGCCAAGCACCAGGCGCCGGACACGATGGCCGCCGACCGTCGGCTCGGGGATTACTTCTTCAGCCGCGGACAGTACGAAGACTCCCTGGCGTCGTACCGCAAGGTGACCGATGCGGGCGCCGATTCGACCGGGCTGGTCTCCAAGCGGATCATCGAGACGCTCCTGCGCCTTGACCGGTGGGACGAAGCCGAGGCGGAGCTCGACACGCTCGCCGCGAGCAGCGATGACGACGTCCAGACCGTCCTGCTCCGCGCCGACGTCGCTGTCGGACGCGAGGATTTACGCCTGGCGCACGACCTGGTGAACAAAGCGGTTGAGATGGCTCCGAACAAGCCCGAGCCGTTCATCCGCCGTGCCCAGCTGGACATTAACTCAAAAGATCGCCTGAGCTTCGTCCTGAGCGACCTCGAACAGGCGATCCGTCTCCAGCCAACAGCGATCCAGCCGAGACAGATGCGTGCGAACGTGCTGATCCAAAATAACCGCTCGGCCGAAGCGATCGCGGAGCTGCGCCGCGGCATCGATGCGATCTCGAACAGCAACGCGCTGCGCCAAATGCTGATCCAGGAGCTGTGGCAGACAGGGCGCCATGGTGAGGCGCACGCCGAGGCGCGGCGGGCGATCGAGGCAAACGATCAGAACCCGGTCTGGCTCATGGTCGCCGGCGACCTCGCCTCGCGAGATCCCGATCTCAAGAACAACTGGGCCGCCGCCCGCGGGTACTTCGAGTCCGCCTACAAGCTCGACCGAACGCGCAGTCTGGCGCTGCGACTGGCCAACGCCGACCTCTTCCAGACCCCGCCGGACGCCGACGCCGCGATCAAAGTCATCGAAGCGCAGGGCGCCGATGCCGAAACCAACTCGCAGCTGCTGATCCTCCGGGCGCGAGCCGCCGAAGTGAAAGGCGATCACGACGAAGCCCTGGCGCTGGCCGAGCGCTCGCTCGCCGCCGCGACCAACGCGGCCGAGCTGCGGCACTGGTTCCTGCATGTGGAGTCGAACTTTGCAGACCAGAGCGAGATGATCTCGTTTATCGACCGGATGCAGCCCCCCGAGGACCTGGCGCCGGCGTACGTTGTGCACGCCGCCTCATTCCTTGCGATTGACCCGACCCGACGCTCGAGCGTCATGCAAGGTCTCCGCAACTCGGAAGCCGTGGTCAAACAGATGGCGGAACAGGACAAGAACTATGCAACGCTGGCCTCCCTGTACCGGGTGCTGGGCCAGCTTGAATACGGGCAGGGGCAGTACGAGGCCGCCGCGGATTCTTTCGCAAAGGGCGTCGAGATCATGCCCAACGACATGGAGTTCAATAACAACCTCGCGTACACCCGGGCGAAGTACCTCAACGATCTGGAGGGGGCCCTGGCCCCCGCCGAAAAGGCCGTTGTCCTCTCGCCGGCGAACTCGCCAGCGCTGGACACGCTCGGATGGATTTACTACCGCCTCGGTCGTCTCGGGCAGGCCAAACAGAAAATCACCCGGGCCATGACCAACGCCTCGAACCCCATCGAGCAGGGCGGGGCATACCTGCACATGGCTCAGATCCTGCTCGCCGAGGGCAACCGCCCCGAGGCCCGAAAATACGCCGACCTGGCCGACGAAATCATCAAGCAATACCCCGCGCTCGGTCCCGAGTTCAACACGGACCTCAATGCACTGATGACCGATCTGCAGGATGCCGAAAACACCGGATGACCGATCCGTTGACGCCCGTTCTCCGGACGTTGACACCGACAAGGACCAACGAATGCCGACCCCGCCAAAACCACAACGACCCCGCCCGAGCGGCCAAGCCAACAACCGCCCGGCGCCCACCGCCCCGCCCATGGCCGGCAGCGGTCTGAATGTCAACATCAACCCCATCAAGATGCTCCGGCAGCACATGTGGCTCCTGATCGCTGCGACCATGGTCGGTGGATTCCTCGGGCTCGTGACGCACTTCGCGTTGCTCAAGCTCGCGCCACGCTGGACCTCGACCGCCACGTTCGAGTTCAACGGCCTGATGACCGACGCCGCCGACGTTGTCTCGACGATCGGACGAGCCAACCAGGACGAGATGGAGATGTTCATGGCGACGAACACCCAGAAGATGGTGTCCCGCCCGACGCTCTTTGAGGCGGCGAATGACTCGAGCATCCGAAACGGCACGAGCTGGCAGAAGCAGTTCGTCGGGGTCGACGGCATCTACGACCCCAACGAGGCGGTGCTCGAACTCGAAAAGATCACCCGCGCCCGCCCGATCCGTGACACCAACTTCGGCAAGCTCTCGGTCACCACGCCCAACCCGGTGGACTCGGCGATCATCTGCAAAGCCATCACAGACGCCTACATGAAACAGGTTCGCAACGAGTACTCGATCGCGAACCAGGACATCCTCGAGGTGCTGAGCCAGCAGATCTTCTCGGTCAAGGAAGAGCGACGCCTGCTCGAACAGCAGATGGATCGTATCTGGACCGAGTCCGACCTGCCTACACGTGATCCCGACACCACCGCCCAGCAACACAGCATCAACACCATCACGGTCGAGATCGCCGACGCCAGACAGGAGCTCGAGATGCTCCGCAAGCAATACGACAGCTATCAGGAGCAACTCAACGCCCCGGGCGGCGTCACGTACCCGGAGAACGTCCGGCAGATCGTCAACGACGGGCCGATCATCGGCGGGTTCAGGATGCAGATCGCCGGGCTCAAGGCGCAGCTGCGCACGTCGACCGAGGGCCTCGGGCAGAACCACCGTGAGGTCCGCCGCCTCGAGCGGCAGATCGCCGGCGTCGAGTCCGAGATGGAGCAGCAGCGTCAGGCGCTGCTGGCCGAGACGTTCACCGGGCTGATCGAGTCCACGCATCTCCAGATCACCTCGCTGGAGGCCGCGGAAACCGACATGCTCACGCAGCTCCAGAAGGCTTCGCAGGAGCTCGCCGACATTGAGCGCCTCCAGGAGGAGTACAAGATCCACGAGGCAGACGCCGAGAAACTCGCCACGCGCGTGATCGAACTCAACGCCCAGCTCGAGAACAAGCGGGCGCTCAAAGACCGGGCCGACGCCTCGCGCGTCAAGGTCTACGCCCAGCCGCTCGAGCCCGACAAGCCCTCGTTCCCGATCATCTACGTGATGGTCCCGTTCGTAACGGTGCTGGTCGTGGGCATCGTCGCGGGCGTGATCGTGGTGCGTGAGCTGCTCGAGCAGCGCATCCGCAGCGCCTCCGACGCCATGCTGATCCCGCGCTTGCGCGTGCTGTCGATGATCCCCGACATCGCCGAGGACCCAGCGGGCGTCAAGGCGATCGAAACGGCGATCCGCGACCAGCCGCTCGGGGTCATCAGCGAATCGCTCCGGGAGCTGCGCAACACCGTCTGCAAACAGATGGAGTCGCGCGGGCACAAATCCCTGCTCGTCGCAACGGGCATGCCCGATTCGGGCGGGACATCGATCATCGCCAACCTCGCCGCCAGCTTCGCGGCGATCGAAAAACGGGTCCTGATCATCGACTCGAACTTCCGCCGCCCCAGAATCCACGAGGTCATGGGCGTCCCGCAGGCGCCCGGGCTGACCGACGTCCTCACCGGCGCCACGTCGATGGCCGACGCCATCAAGGTCACGGGCGTCCCGGGCGTCGAGGTGCTGCCCTCGGGCACGCCGGACGTGATCGGCTACGAGCGGCTCACCACCGACGCGATGAGCCGGACCCTCGAAGAGGCTTCCGAACAATACGACATCGTCCTGGTCGACTCGCCCCCGGCGATCGTCTCGGGCGACGCGATCAACCTCGCCAACCGCTGCGATGCGTCGCTGCTGGTCGTCCGCGCGTACCACGAGAAGCGGGGCCTGATCTCACGGATCCACCGGAACTTCGGCGAGTCGAACTCGGAGTTCCTGGGCGTGGTGATCAACGCCGTCCGCTCGTCGGCCGGCGGGTACTTCAAGCGCAACTTCCAGGTGGCGTTCGAGTACAGCAACCCGACCGAGGCCAAGCCCGCCAAGCAGCGCAAGCACAAGTCGAGCAAGAACAACAAGAGCAAGAAGAAGCCCAAGGGTGATCAGCACGAGCACGAGCCGGAGGAAATCGGCGCGGGCCGTGACTAGCGGACACCGATCAGGCGCCCCGACGGGGTGGAGCGAGCGTTCCACCCCGTTTTTTCATCCCAGGCCGTGACCACCAAAATGACTTCGTAAAGAGGCTCGGGAATCACACGTTCAGTGGTACAGTGAGCGACAGGCAACACCGCAATGACTCCCATCGCCGCACCAATCGATTCCCTGATCAACACCCCGGGGCAGCCGTTCCTCGCCGACCCGTCGAGCGCCGTTGTCCCGGGTGACATCGTCACGCAAGGCGCGGACGCCGCCGTCGAGGCGGTGACGAGGCTCACGGTGTCTTACGGGTTTATCGGCGTCTTCCTGGCGGCGTTCCTCGTGACGCTGCTCACGACGCCGCTGATGCGACGCCTGGCGATCCGCAACGGGATCATCGATCACCCCAACGACCCCAGGAAAGAGCACAAGATGCCCGTCGCCTATCTGGGCGGCGTGGCGGTGTACCTGGGGCTGCTCGCCGGGATCGCGGTCAGCTACATCAGCATCCTGACGCCGCTGAAGATCATCCAGCCGCAGGTGTCGGCGTTCACGCAGTTGCCCTTCCCGATCTCAATCCTGCTGGGCATGACGGTCATCATGCTCGCCGGGCTGCTCGACGACATCATCGGGCTCGACCCGCGGCTGAAGATCGCCGGGATGCTCCTCGCCGCGGCCGCCCTGGCGATGAACGACATCGGGGTCAAGGTCGCCGAGGGGATCCTCAAGCCCATCGGCGCCCTGCTCGGGAACGAATCCCTGATCTACGCCATCCACATCCCTGGGATGGACGCCATGTTCCAGGTCGACATCATCTACTGGACAGGCACCGCGGTGATCGCGATCTTTGTCCTGGGCGCCTGCAACGCGAGCAACCTCATCGACGGGCTCGACGGGCTGCTCACGGGCGTCACCGCCATCGCCGCCGCCGGGTTCCTCTTCCTGGCGCTGGGCCTGGCGGCGTTCGACGACGGGATCCTCGATTCGAGCCGGGTGATCCTGTGCATGGCGCTGCTCGGCGCGTGCCTCGGGTTCCTCCCGCACAACTTCAACCCGGCGACGATCTTCCTCGGCGACGCGGGCTCGCTGCTGCTGGGGTACTGCTCCATTGTCGCGGTGCTGAGCCTGGGCAACACGGGCAAGACCCCGCTGGTGATCGCCGGGCTGATCATCTACCTGCTGCCGATCATCGACACCACGCTGGCGATCGTCCGCCGGAAGATGGCCGGCCTGCCCATGAGCGCCCCGGACGCCCAGCACCTGCACCACCTGCTCAAACGATCGCTGGGGGTCAAGGGCGCCGTCTTCGTGCTCTACGGGATCGCCACCTGTTTCTGCATCCTCGGGATCGTCGTGAGCCTGGGCCGGGCGAGGCTCGCCTATGTGCTCGCGCTGGTCGTCGCGTCGTTCATCCTCGTGACCGCGATCAAGGTCGCCCGCATCAAGGTCCTCGAAGAGCAGGCCCACCTGGCGACCGCCGGCCGCGCCCGCAACGGTGGCGCCAAGACGTCCCGATCGCCACGGGCGAGGCAACCGCGCGATGACGAGCCCGTCGGCTCCTCGCGCTGATCGCCACCGCGAGCCGCGCCATATCCTATCTGCGCCAACCCCCTGCCCAACCACGGTACGCTGTGGCGCCACGCCGACACGAGGAGCCATCCCCAATGCCACACCGCCCCATCGACCAGTTCCGCAAGGACCGCGCCCACGGGCACGAGCGCCTGCTCGACACCCAGCACCTCGGGCTCAAGCGGTTCATGAACCTCGACACCGCCGCCTACCGGGACGCCACCGACAAGGGCGGGCTCGACGAGAAAACAAAGGAGCTCCTGGGCCTGGTCGCCTCGACCGTGCTCCGATGCAACGACTGCATCGACTACCACCTCGAACAGTGCGTCGGGCTCGGATGGACCATGCAGGAGGTCGAGGACGGGCTCAACGTCGCGATGATCGTCGGCGGCTCGATCACCATCCCCCACCTGCGCCACGCCAGGCTCACCCTCGAAGAGCTCTTCGCCGAGCGCGATCGATAATCACCGGTCGCCCTGGCGCCGGTCCGACTCCAGGATCCGGCGCTGCCGCTCGCGCTCGGCCTTCTGGAGCTCGCGCACCTTCGCCGCTCGCCGGGCCTCGGCCTTGTCGTCCTCGCCGTACGACACCCCCATGCCCAGGCACAGGAATGCCTTGATCACCTTCCACATGGATCCATGCGCTCCTTCAAACCGCCCATATCATCGGCCGTCGATACGCACAGAGCAAGCGCGTCCCCACGCCATCAATGGATCGCCCCGGCGGCCGTGACGATGCCGACACAAACACGGCCACGGATCGGTCCGTGGCCATGGTGAAAATCCGAGCTGTGCCTGCGATCAGAGCGTCGCGGAGGTGTAGGGCAGCAGGCCCATGTACCTGGCGCGCTTGATGGCCCGCGCGACCATCCGCTGGTCGTGCGCGGTGAGGCTCAACCGCTTGCGGCCGTAGATTTTGCCGTTGGGCGTCATCATCCGGCGGAGGTTGTCGGTGTCCTTGTAATCAACGAACCTGACACCCTTGCCGCTCTCCTTGGTGGCCTTGGGGCGGGGTCCGGTGAAACGCGGGGCGTATTCTTTCTTACCCATCGAGATCAATCTCCGTCGTGGTCGTTCGGCTCCGGGGTCGTACCCGGAGCGACGGTTGGTGGTGCGAACAGTGGTCGCGGAGTGTAGGAGCCCAAACTCGCCCCTGCCACCGCCGGAATCACCCTACCGGTCCCGCCGGAGGGCCTCCTCGGCCATGGCTTCGAGCAGACCGCGGGCCGGGGTCTCGGGCAGCGTCAACAGGCAGGCCCGCGCCTTGTCCAGACACCCCCGGGCGGCCTCGTGCGCCGCTTCGATCGAGCCGCTGGCCCGGAGCACGGCCTGCATCGGCGCCCGGTCATGCGTCCTGCCGTGGGCGAGATCGTCGAGCATCGTCAGCGTGCGGGCCCGTTCGTCCGCCCCGACATGCCCAAGGTGGTGGATGACCGGGAGGGTCACCTTCCCCTTGCCCAGATCCTTGCCCAGGTCCTTGCCCACCACCGGCTGCTCGCCGACCAGGTCCAGCAGGTCATCACGCACCTGGAACGCGATCCCCAGCCAGCGACCGAACCCCGCCAGGGCCGCGCAGACCCCCTCGTCGGCGCCCGCCAGCCTCGCCCCGAGCCCTGACGCCAGCTCGATCAGCGAGGCGGTCTTGCGTTCGATGATCCGGAAGTACTCGTCCTCGCGGAGCTCAAAGTCGTCGCGGTGGTGCAGTTGGAGCAGCTCCCCCTCGCACAGCGTCTTCGTGATCTCGCCGACGCGCAGCGCCACGCCCTGATCCCCGATCGACGAGCACAGGTGGAAGGCCGACGCGATCAGGTAATCACCCAGAATCACCGCCGCCTCGTTGCCGCGCAGCGCGTTGATCGTCTGCCCCCGGCGCCTGATCTCGGCGTCGTCGAGCACGTCGTCATGCACGAGCGTCGCGAGGTGGATCGTCTCGACCACCGCCGCCGCCTTGTCGTGCTCGGGCCCGAGCCCGCCCGCCGCCATCCCGGCAAGGTGCACGAGCGTCGGCCGGAGCATCTTGCCCCGGTACCGTTCGACGTGCCGGACGAGCTCGCGCATCGGCGCCGACGCCGACGCCAGCTCGCGCTCCATCGTCTCGACGGTCGCCATCAGGCGCTCGCGCAGAATCTCCCCGAGGTCGCCGCGTCGATCCGCCAGCTCCAGGATCGGACCGCTGAACTGGGCCGGGGCGGTAGTCATTATTTCTCGGCGACGATGTAGCAGATCCATCCCGGATCGGACTCGGCGTGGGTCACCTCCTGGAACTCGCCGTTGCCCTCGCCCGTGTCGTCGTCGGCGTCTTCCCAGAAGAACCGGACCCGGCTGAACCCGGCCTCTTCGAGCAGCTCTCGCAGCTCGGGCAGCGACCAGAGCCGCCACTGGTAGGTGAACGCCTCGTCCATCTGCGAGCCGTCGTCGAACTCGAAGTGGATCGCGCACTTCATGTGCGACGTGATCGGGTCGAACTCGACCTGCTCCCAGACATAATCAAACTCGAAGCCGTCGTCCGTCTCGCACTCGCGCGATTCCTCGCAAGTCTGGTGCGCCTCCCAGCCTCCGTAGGCGTCGAGGAAGAGGATCCCGTCGTCCTTGAGCGCCCCGAGCACCCTCTCGAAGTACTTGCGCAGCTCATCGCGGGTCGTGAACAGCCAGTAGCTGAAGTTCATCGCCAGCAGCATGTCCACCGGCTCGGTCTGCGCGGTGAAGACGTCCTGCGCGATCAGGCTGATCCGCTTGCGCTCATCGGGGTCGAGCGACGCGACGTTGTGCTCCTCACCCCAGGCCAGCACCGCCGTGTCGATGTCGAGGCTGATCGCCCGATTGCCCGGGCGCCGGCGGACCCACTCGCAGGACGTGTTGGCCGTGCCGCAGAAATCCTCGCGGAGCAGCTTCGCCTCGCGTCCGCGCAGCTCGGTGAACTTCGCGTCGACGAAGTCGATCTCGGACTCGACGTCCTGCACGGAGTTCTGATAGAGGATGTGGCGATCCATCTCGTCGGCGAGGGTCGGGGCGTTGGCCTCCGCCTCGCGTTGCCGCTGCTTTTTCAAGCGTCGTTTGCTCACAGTAGTTTCCGCGGTGGTTTCGGTGGTGCTCATGGGGTCAAGTGTAGAGACCCCAATACCAAAAAACCCGCCCTGTCAACGATCCAAGGCCCCCGATCAGGCAGTCGCCGCCGGCCGCTTTACACTCTCCCGATGCCCGCAACGACACGACCGACCCCGACCCGCTGGGCCCGGCCCGCCCCGGACGCCCGGCTCGCCCGGGCCGACTGGCTCGACGCCGCCCGATCACTCGAGCCCGGCTCGGTCGACCTGCTCTACGCCGATCCACCCTTCAACACCGGCACGACCAAACGGGCCGAGGCGGGCGCCTTTAGCGACCGCTGGCCAACGACCGCCGCCTTCATCGACTGGCTGGGCGAGCGCCTCGAAGCGAGCGTCCCCCTGCTCAAGCCTGCCGGCTCGATCCTCCTCCACCTCGACTGGCGGACGAGCCACCTTGCCCGCGTCCTCCTCGACGAGCTCCTTGGCGAGGACCACTTCGTCAACCACCTCGTCTGGACCTACGGGCTGGGCGGCTCCTCGCCGCGACGATTCGCACGCAAGCACGACGACATCCTCTTCTACTGTCTCGACCCGGCGGCCTACTGGTTCGACCCCCCGATGGTCCCGGCGACAAGCCGACGCATGGCCGGCCAGCTCAAAAAAGCAACCGACGTCCTCGACATCCCCAGCCTGAACAACCAAGCGAAGGAGCGCGTCGGCTGGCCAACTCAGAAGCCGGTGCAGTTGCTGGAATTGCTCATCGGCGCCTGTTGCCCGCCGGATGGGACGGTGTTCGATCCGTTCTGCGGCTCGGGGACGACGCTGGTGGCGGGCAGGAGGCTCGGGAGGACTGTGATCGGGAGTGATCTCGATGATCAGGCGATCCGAGTCACGACCGAGAGACTCACCAGTCTCCCGCATACGCCGTCTTGAACCCGTCCCCATCACGCTGCGCCAACTCGAACATCCGCTTCGCGATCTGTCGAAGATGCAGCGCATCGTGCGCACACCACGAGACCATGACGTCCCCCGCTCGCAGCTCGCCGATCGCCGGATGCGTGTAGGTCTTTTTCCAATCCGGATCGGAGAGCGCCCGTAGCCACTTGACCGATTCAATCCGAGCCGCCGCGAACCGCTCAAGCGATTCAAACAGATCACGCTCGTTGTATTGCCGCGAAACCGCGGCGCCCTCCGGATCGATCGGGGGCCACGCCTGCCCCGGATTCTCCAGCGTCAACCGCACGCGCGTGCGGAAGTCCTCCAACTCCTCGTCGACGAGATGATTCACGATCTCAACAATCGACCAGCCGCCGTGCCCGGGCTTCCAGTGCGCTTCATCTTCTGTCGCACCGCCCAGCAGCGCCTCCAGCGCACCGGGCAAGCCCGCCATCCGGTCGATCATTCGCTGGATCGAGGTGTCGTCCATCGGTTCGGTCTATCCCTTGCGGTGAAAGTCGGCGCCGCACTCCGGGCAGGTCTCCACATCCAGCCGCGCCATCGAGTACCCGCACGCCGGGCATTGCGGCTCGCTCACCTCCACCTTGATCGAGAGCCCGCACCCGGCGCACGCGCCGCCCCCGGTGGCGATGGCCTGTTCAAGCCCGCACCGCGGGCAGGTGAGCCGCACCTGGATCTGCAACGGCAGCCCCGACTCGGCGGTCTCCCGGCGCCTGGCGATCTCCGCAGCCCTGAGCGCGGGTGTCCCGAGCAGCCCCGCGACCGAGAGGATGAGCAACCCGCTCCAGAATCGCATCTCAAAATCCCCCGGGAACATCCACCACGTGTCGAAGACCTCCCACAGGATCATCATCGAAAGCAACGCGAAGGCCCCGTACACCGACTCGGTCGCGACCCGCGTCAGCCGAACCAGGCTCCCGCTCGGTTCGAGCAGGCGCAGCAGCCCGATGACCATCGCCACGGAGACAACCAGCGTCAGCGAGATCGTCGTCTTGGCGAGATATTCCTGCGCAACCCACGCCCCCGTGGATTGAAACGGATACCAGACAAGAACCCACGTCATCAGACACGCGATTGAGTACCCGATGATCGCCAGCGTCATCAACACCCGGAGCCGGCGCCGCTCCAGCACGATCGCACAGAGCATCGCCCCGAGCAGATACCCCGCAAACGAGAGCGAAGAGGCGAAGATGTCCCAGCTCAGATGACCCAGGCTCGGCATCGCCAGCGCCGCCGTCGCGCTCAGCGCCGCGACCGCCAGCGCGACGACAAAGACCCCGAGGAACCGACCCCGCATCGACATCCGTTGTCCTCCTGCACACCCCGCCTTCACACCGAGGAGAGCGCCCGGAAACGCGCGCCGGCCGGGCTCGATCAGAACCCGCCCTCGCGCATCCGCTCGAGCCCCGCCGGGAACGGGTAGCTCGGGAACACGCCGACGTTGCCCAGCCCCCACATCGCCGACGACGGGTACACATCGCCGCGGTACCCCGACTCGAACATCGTCCGCAGCACCGTCTCGAAGCTCGGCTCACCACCTGTCTCGGGATCAATCAACCGGTTCGAGCGCGCGCCCAGGAACGACACACTCGCCACCGGCAACCGCTCACGCCGCCCCTTGAGCATCTTGGTCACGGTTCGGAACCCCTGCGAGAGGTCATCGAGCGTGAAGTGATCCTGCCCGTGCGGGCGGAGCATCGCGAGGATCAGCACCGAGTCGAGATCGATCTTCAGAATGTGCGGCTGACGATCATCCTCAGCCTGGAGCGTCACCGAGCCGTGGAACATCTTCGCGTACGAGGTGACCGTCTTCGAGGTCCACTGGCTGGTGTCGATCAGGTCGACGACCTGCGCGATGATCCCGTGGGAGTTGTCGGTGTCGTTGACGCCGCAGATGACGGCGCGGTAGCGGTGCTCGAGGATGTCGTGGAGCATGTGCTGGCCCCAGAGGATGCGGACGGTGTCGCGATCGTCGGGGCACATGCTCGATGGCGTGTTGGGCAAAAGCGTGACCCGGTCCATCGTCTGCCCCGGGTGCATGAGGGCCTCACCGTCGCCGTCGTAGAGCCGGACATCGTTGGTGGGTTTGGCGGCGGGTGTCATCTGGAGGCTCCTGGTGTAAGAGTGGCGGCCCGGATTGAAGCTCTTGCCGGGATCATTGTAGAGCGAACGGGCGTCTCCCGGCGCCGGGTGAGGAGCGTGGGCAAAAATAAAGTGAGCCCCCCAAGGATTCACCTCGAGGGGCTCAAAAGTCGGCAATGACCTACTTTCCCGCAGAACAGTATCATCGGCGGCCCAGGCTTAACTGCTGTGTTCGGAATGGGAACAGGTGTTGCCCCGGACCTCTGGTCACCGACAAACCCCATCGATCGCGTTGGCGAGCGATGAAGCGAAATCAAGCGAGTCCCTTCCGGGAATCGCCCGATCCAGTGACGGACCGGTACGACGACAAAGCAAGTGAGAGCGGGAGCGCCGAGTCATAATCAAAGATGATGAACCCGGACACACGTCGCCAATCAGGTGATCGTCCGGAAGAACCGGTTGCGATGCCTGGTTGGCGTGATGAATCCTTTGACCGTTAGTACTGCTCAGCTGAGGACATCTCTGCCCTTACACTTACAGCCTATCAACCTGGTGGTCTTCCAGGGGTCTCACGTCAATAAAGACAAGCAAGTCTCATCTTGAGGGGGGCTTCCCGCTTAGATGCTTTCAGCGGTTATCCCTGCCCCACTTAGCTACCCAGCGGTGGCGTTAGCACGCCAACTGGATCACCAGGGGTGGGTCCCTCCCAGTCCTCTCGTACTAGGGAGAAATCCTCTCAAACTTGCAACGCCCACAGCAGATAGGGACCGACCTGGCTCACGCCGGTCTGAACCCAGCTCGCGTACCACTTTAATCGGCGAACAGCCGAACCCTTGGGACCGCCTACAGCCCCAGGATGTGATGAGCCG
>Ga0114931_10001493_pt1 | contig 29878 bp, 29 predicted proteins | sample 2SBtaG_FD_89579 | JGI IMG/M metagenome (GOLD analysis project Ga0114931, IMG submission 89579) | Deep subsurface microbial communities from Kolumbo volcano to uncover new lineages of life (NeLLi) - 2SBTROV14_V59a metaG | ecosystem: Environmental > Aquatic > Marine > Volcanic | place: Kolumbo... | reverse complement strand
GCGCGCCTCGGGCGCCGTGATGAGCGCGTTGTCGAGGGCGCGGTGGCAGCCCATGGCGCAGGGCGCGCGGCGGCCGGCCAGGGCCGGCACCGTGGCGGCTATGAGCGCGCGCGCCTTATCCGCGTTTTCCAGAAGCACCTTGATCACCTGCTCGACGGTCACGTTGTCGTGGGCCTCGTGCCAGCAGTCGTAATCGGTCACCATGGCGACGGTCGCGTAGCACATCTCCGCCTCGCGGGCGAGCTTGGCCTCGGGCATGTTGGTCATGCCGATCACGTCGCAGCCCCACGACCGGTAGAGCTCGGATTCCGCCATGGTCGAGAACTGCGGGCCCTCCATGACAAGATACGCCCCGCCACGGCCGAGCGGAAGGCCAAGGCCCCGGCCCGCCTCTTCCAGGGCGTCGCCCACGCGCGCACACACCGGGTGCGCCATGGAGACGTGGGCCACCAGGCCGGTGCCGAAAAAACTCTTCTCCCGCGCGAAGGTGCGATCCACGAACTGATCGGCCAGCACGAAAGTGCCCGGCGCCAAGTCCTCGGCCAGGGACCCCACGGCGCTAACCGAGATGATCTCGGTGATGCCCACGCGCTTGAGCGCGTCGATGTTGGCGCGAAAATTGATTTCCGAGGGTGGAATGCGATGGCCGCGCCCGTGGCGGGGCAGAAACACGACCCGCTGCCCGTCGATCTCGCCGAATAGAAGCTCGTCCGACGGCGCGCCGAAGGGGGAGTCCACGCGCCGCCACTCGGTCGCGCGCAAGCCCGGAATGTCGTACAGCCCGCTGCCGCCAATGATGCCGATAACCGGGGGCGCGTCGGAATGGCTCATGCGCGCTTCGTTCAGTGCAGGTCGGCCCAGACCTTGCGCTTGACCGCGTAGAGCACCGCCGTGAGGATCAGGAGGAAGAGGATCACCTTAACACCAATCTCCTTGCGGATTTCCATCTTCGGCTCCGCGGTCCACATCAGGAACGTGGACACGTCGGCCGCCATCTGGTCCACGGTCGCCGCCGTGCCATCCTGATATTCCACCGCGTCGTCGCTGAGCGGCGGCGCCATGGCGATCCGGTGCCCGGGGAAGTACTCGTTGTAATTCTGCCCTTCGAGGATCTCCATGCCCGCCGGCGGCTCCCCGAACCCGTCGAGGATAGCGCGGATATAGCTCGGGCCGCCCACGCGCGCCTTGGCCATCAGGCTGAGATCCGGCGGCACGGCGCCGTTGTTGGCGGCCGCCGCGGCCTTGGCGTTGGGGAACGGCTTGGGGAAGTAGTCGGCGGGCCGCCCATCGCGCTCGAACATCTCGCCGTCGTCGTCCGGCCCGTCCATGACGGTATATTCCGACGCGATCGCCTTGATGTCGTCCTCGCTGTATCCAAGGTCGGCCAGATTGCGGAACGCGACCAGCCGCAGCGAATGGCAGGCCGAACAGACCTCGCGGTAGACCTGTAGGCCCCGTTGCAGCGCCGGGCGCTCGAATTGGCCGAAAACACCCTCGAACGACCAGTCGAACTTGGGCAGATTCGCCTCGCCCTCGGCGGCCGCGGCCGTTTGCGCGCCAAGGGCGAGCCCGGCCGCGATCAGGATACTTGCGATGGTTCGCTTCATCGGGCCGCCTCCATGGGCTTGGCGGTGGCGCCGGCCGGGGAGCCGCCGCCCTTCAATACGGGCTCGCTGATCGAATTGGGCAAGGGCCGGGGCCGCTCGAGGAACGACAGTAGCGGCAGGATGATCAGGAAGTGCACGAAGTAATAGGCCGTGGCCACCTGCCCCACCTGGATGTACGGCGTTTCCGGCGGGTTGGCGCCGACCCAGCCGAGCACGATCGAATCGACCACCAGGATCCAGAAAAACTGCCGGTAGATGGGCCGATAGCGCGCGCTGCGCACCGGCGAGCGATCGAGCCACGGCAGCACCAGCAGGAGCAGGATCGACCCGAACATCATGATCACGCCGATCAGCTTGGCGGGGATGAACCAGATGTCGAAGGTGATCGAGCGCAGGATCGCGTAATAGGGCAGGAAATACCATTCGGGCACGATGTGGGCCGGCGTCGATAGCGGATTGGCCGGAACGTAGTTGATCGGTTCGCCAAGCGCGTTGGGCATGAAGAACACGGCCGCGGCGAACACGATCAGATAGACGCCCATGCCGAACAGGTCCTTCACCGTGTAATACGGATGGAACGGGATGGTGTCCTGCGGACCCTTGACGTCGATGCCGATCGGGTTGTTGGAGCCGAACTGGTGCAGCGCCCAGATATGGATCACGACCACGCCGACAATCACGAACGGCAACAAATAATGCAGCGAGTAGAATCGATTGAGGGTCGCGTTATCGACCGTGAAGCCGCCCCACAGCCAGGTCACGATGGTGTCGCCGATCAGGGGAATGGCGGAGAACAGGTTGGTGATGACCTTGGCGCCCCAGAAGCTCATCTGCCCCCACGGCAGCACGTAGCCCATGAACGCGGTCGCCATCATCAAGAGCAGGATAACGATGCCGATGATCCACAAGAGCTCGCGCGGGGCCTTGTACGAGCCGAAGTAGAGACCGCGAAAGACATGGATGTAGACGACGATGAAAAAGAACGAGCCGCCGTTCATATGGATGTAGCGAAGCATCCATCCGTAGTTCACGTCACGCATGATGCGTTCGACCGAATCGAACGCGTAATCCACATGGGGCGTGTACTGCATGGCGAGCACGATGCCCGTGACGATCATGATCATGAGCGCCAGGCCCGCGAGCGACCCAAAGTTCCACCAGTAGTTGAGGTTGCGCGGCGTCGGGTACTTGGAGCCGACCGCATGATCGATGAAGGAGAAGATCGGCAAGCGGTACTCGATCCACTTGATCACGGCATTATTCGTTTTGAAGTCGCTCATGGCCGGCGCCCCCTCAGCCGATCTTGATCGTTTCGTCGTCGAGGAACTCGTAGGCCGGCACCACCAGGTTCTTGGGCGCCGGCCCCTTGCGGATGCGCCCGGCGGTATCGTAGTGCGAGCCGTGGCATGGGCAGAACCAGCCGCCGTAATCGCCCTTGGGGTCGCCCAGGCGCTGGCCCTTGGGGATGCAGCCCAAGTGGGTGCACACCCCGACCATGATCAGCCATTCGGGCTTTATCACCCGTTCGTCATCGGTCTGCGGATCAATCAAATCGTCGAGGGGCACCGCCCGCGCCGCCTCGATTTCCTCCGGCGTGCGATGGCGAATGAAGACCGGATTGCCGCGCCAGGTCACCGTGATGGCCATGCCGGTGTCAATCCCCGACAGATCGACCTCGGTGGAGGACAATGCCAAGAGCTCCGCCGATGGGTTCATGGAATCGATCAGCGGCCAGACCGCCGCCGCCGTGCCCACGGCCCCCAGGGCCCCGGCCGCCAGATACAGAAAATCCCGCCGCGTTTCGCCGTCGCCCCCGTGTCCGGGGTTCGCCATATCCGCCATCCAAGCAGTCCCCTAACTCGATCTTTTCGGTGGGTAATCCAGGCCACCGACCACGCCGCCGCCCGCGCCGACGCGGGCTTGTGTTGCAGCAGCCATATAGAGGAAAACATCCAAGAAGGCAAAGCCCCCAAGGCGGTCCATCCCGGATTGGCGCGCAAGCCATGCGACTGGCACTCTTCGAACCCGATATTCCGCAGAACGCGGGCACCATGATCCGACTCGGCGCCTGCCTCGGCGTGCCGGTGGATATCATCGAGCCGTGCGGGTTTCTGCTCGACGATCGCCGCCTGCGCCGCGCCGGCATGGATTACATGGCCCGCGCCCAGATCACCCGCCACGGTTCATGGGCGTCCTACGCCCACGCCCGAACCGAACGCCTGATAACCGGGCGGCTGGTGCTGTTGACCACGGGGGGCGACACCGGGTATCTCGACTTCGCCTTCGCGCCGGGCGATACCATCCTGGTCGGGCGCGAAAGCGCTGGCGTGCCGCGCGCGGTGCACGCCGCGGCCCATGCCCGGCTCGTGGTGCCCATGCGCGCCGGCGCGCGCTCGCTCAACGTGGCGGTCGCCGCCGCGATGGTGCTGGGAGAGGCACTGCGCCAAACCGGCTGGCCGACAGGGAGCTTCGATGACTGATACCGCCACGCAGGACCGGGAGCGATTCGCTGCTTGGTTCGCCGAGTTGCGCGACAAGATTTGCACCGCGTTCGAGGCGCTGGAGGACGAGCTGACACCCGAGATCGCCGCCGCGCTGCCGATCGCGGACGAGCTCGGCGAAATGCCGCCCGGGCGCTTCGAGCGCAAGCCGTGGCGGCGCGCCGAGGGCAGCGGCGGGGTCATATCCATCATGCGCGGGCGCCTGTTCGAGAAGGTCGGGGTCAACGTCTCCACCGTGTCAGGCGCGTTCTCGCCCGAGTTCGCCGGCCAGATCCCCGGCACGGAGGCGAACCCGCGGTTCTGGACCGGCGGCATCTCCCTGGTCGCCCACATGCGCTCGCCACTGGTGCCCGCCGCGCACATGAACACACGCCATATCGCGACCGCGAAATCCTGGTTCGGCGGCGGTGCGGACCTGACGCCCATGGTACCCGACGAGGCGGATACGCGGGCCTTTCACGCGGCATTCAAGGACGCCTGCGACCGTCACGACCCGGACTATTACCCGCGTTTCAAGGCATGGTGCGACGAGTATTTCTACCTGAAGCACCGTGACGAGCCGCGCGGCGTCGGTGGCATCTTCTACGATTACCTGGAGTCCGGCGATCGGGAGGCCGATTTCGCGTTCACCCGCGACGTGGGCCTGGCGTTCCTGAGCGCCTATCCCGCGATCGTGCGCCGCCACATGAGCGAGCCCTGGAGCGCCGAGCAGCGCCGGGACCAACTAATCCGGCGCGGGCGTTACGTGGAGTTCAACCTCTTGTACGATCGGGGCACCCTGTTCGGGCTCAAGACCGGCGGCAACACCGAGGCGATCCTGATGTCCCTGCCGCCCCTGGTCGCCTGGCCGTAAAGTCACCCGGTGGAGATCAGCCCCCGCACGTAGTCCAGGCACGCCCCGCGGGTGGGCTTAAGGCCCTGCTCGATCCACCAATCCTCGGCCCGGTCGAGCAATCGGCCAAGCTCCGGCCCGCTCGGGACCCCGAGCGCGAGCACGTCCCGGCCGCGCAACGGAAAGGTCCGCTTCGCCAGATCGTCCGCACGGGCCAGGGCCCGTCGCAGCGCCGCCTCGTCCGGCTGGTTGCCGGCGGCGGCGCGGCGTGCCCAATCGAGCCGCAGTCGATTGCCGTACAGGGCGGCCCCCAGCCGACGCACCGCCCGCCAGCGCGTGTGCAACTCCCGGGCGGCGTCCGCGAGGGCCGGATCGGTCAGGTTGACGAGGGCGAAGCGATCCCGGTTGGACAGGCGCAGGCGCGTCGCCGTTTCGGGCCCCGCGCCCGGCGCGATCAGCGCCGCCAGCCGCAATACCGCGTCCGGCGCCGCCGGCTCGATGGGCATCAACGCCCGCAGCACGTCCGTGCCGGCGGCGGCGGGCACCACATGGGGCAGCACCTCGTGGGCGATCATCAAATCCAGGGTATCGGCCGGGTTTGGCGCGCGCAGCAGCTTGAACAACTCCGCCTGGATGCGCTCGGCCGACAAGCCGCCCAGCTCCGGCGCCAGCTCGCGCGCGATGGCCAACACCGCCGGCTCCGGGGGCTCCTTGCCAAAATAGGCCAGGAACCGGAAATACCGCAGCAGGCGCAGATAGTCCTCCTCGATGCGCGCGCGCGCGCCGCCGACGAAACGCACGCGCCCGGCGCGCAGATCGGCGACCCCACCGAACGGATCGTGGAGGGTGCCGTCGGGCGCGCACGAGAGGGCGTTGAAGGTAAAGTCCCGCCGCGCCGCGTCGGCGGTCCAATCGTCGGTGAACGCCACCTTGGCGTGGCGGCCGAAGGTCTCCACGTCGACCCGCAACGTGGTGATCTCGAAGGGGGTGTGATCAGCGATGGCGGTCACCGTGCCGTGCCCGAGCCCGGTCGGCACCGCCTTCAGCCCGGCCGCCTCCAGCAGGCGCGTTACCTCCTCGGGCGGCAGATGGGTGGCGAGATCCACGTCGCTCACCGGCCGGCCGACCAGCGCGTCGCGCACGCACCCTCCCACAAAGCGCACCTCCGCCCCCTCGGCGGTCAACGCCGCGATCACCCGCTGGGTCGCGGGCGCGCGCATCCACTCCTGACCGGCGAGCTTTTCCATCTTGGTTGCGGACGCGGCGCCAGGTGCGAGGCCGGATGTCATTCGATCGGACGGCTGGGCACCACCTGGCCGTCGATCAGGCGCGGCGATTCCAGCTTCGTGCCCGGCGGCAGTCCCGTGCTCAGGCGAAACGCGATGAACCCGGCGGCCAAGAGGCCAACCCCGGCCAGAATCAGCCAGGGCCAGGGGCCTTCCTGCCACCGGGGCACGGGCACGGTGGTGCCCGCCGCCTCGGCGCGCCGGCGCAACATGGACATATAGCCCACATAAAGCGCGATGGGCAGCACGAGCGGCAAGATCACCGTGAGCAGGACACGCATATGTTAGTCTCCGTGCGCCGCCGCTTCGCCGCGGCCGGTCAGAACCTCGATCAGATTGACCAGCATGCCCGCGGTCGCGCCCCAAATATAGTAATTCCCGTAGGGAAAGACATAAAAGTGTCGGCGCCGGCCCTCGTAGACTCGGCTCTCCGTGCGCCGGCTACCGGGCGCCAGAATGAAGTCGAGGGGGACCTCGAACACCTCGGCCACCTCGAAGCTATCCGGCACGACCCGAAACGGCGGCCGGACCAACCCGACCAGGGGCATAACCTCGAATCCGGTGCGCGTTACGTAGGTATCCAGGCGACCGACAACCTCGATCCGGTCCCGGCTCAGGCCGACCTCCTCCTCGGTTTCGCGCAGCGCGGCCGCCACCGCGTCCTCGCCCGCCTCGACCTGCCCGCCCGGAAAGCATATCTGCCCGGCGTGGGCGTAAAGATGGTCGGCGCGGCGGGTCAGGAGCACGGTGAGCCCGGCCGGGCGCGTCACGAGGGGCACCAACACGGCGGCCGGCACCAGCGCCGAATCGGGCGCGCGGAAGCCCGGGTTCAGGTCATGGTCGCCGCGGCGCCCAGCGATCTTGTTGCCGGGCTTGTTGCCGGGCTTGTTGCCGGGCGAGGCGCGCCGCCCGGGCGCCGCGGCCGCGCGCAGGCGCCGCGTCAACTCGCGCTCGCTCAGTCCAGGCTGCCCAGAGGAAAAAACGTTCCTTTGCTCCATACGCCCAGTGTCGTTTCGCCATTGTGCTCGCGTTCGACCGCCAGCTCGACTAGCCGATAATACACAGATCGAACGATCAGCGCCTCCAGCCGGTCGCGCACGAGGATATACGGGCTCGGCTCGCCGCTCTCCGGGTCGTGCGCGACCCGGATTGGATGCGCCGGTCCGGCCTCGACCCACGCGTCCACGTTGGTGCGAAAGCGCAGGACCTGCTTCCTCCCCGCCCCGGTGGCCTCTAGCTCCACCGCGGTGAACGGCGCGTCGTCGACCACGACCCGCCCGCGCTCAACCGGGGTGACCAGCCAGTACTGACCATCCGCCTCGCGGCGCAGCACGGTCGAGAACAGGCGCACGAGCGGCTTCCGCCCGATCGGCGATCCCCGGTAGAACCAAGTGCCGTCGCGGGCGATGCGCATGTCGAGGTCGCCGCAAAAAGGCAGCGCGTCCCCGCGCGGCGGCTGGTCAGGCGCGGTCGAAGCGCTTATGTTTTGGGTGGAGTCGGGTGGACGCGGGTCGTTGCCGCTCATGTTCCGCTGGCCCATTGTGCCCACGTATGGGAGTAGAATGGCGTGACCGCACCGCCCCCCGTCCCGCTGCACGACCGCCCGGCCGCCGAATTGGCGGTTGAGATCGAACGGCTCGGCGAACGCCTGAAGAACGTGCGCGAAAGCATCGGTCGGGTCATTTTCGGCCAGCAACAGGTCGTCGATCAAACACTTATCACGCTCCTGGCCGGCGGGCACGCGCTTCTGATCGGCGTACCCGGCCTGGCCAAGACCCGCCTCGTGGAGACGCTCGGCATCGTGTTCGGCCTGGCGGACAAGCGGGTGCAATGCACGCCCGACCTGATGCCGGCCGATATCCTGGGTTCGGAAGTGCTTGAGGAGAGCGACGCCGGGCGGCGATCGTTTCGCTTCATTCCAGGTCCGGTGTTCTGCCAGCTCCTCATGGCGGACGAGATCAACCGGGCCAGCCCGCGCACCCAATCGGCCCTTTTGCAGGCCATGCAGGAACAGCGCGTCACGGTCGCCGGGCAGGCCCACGACCTGCCGCGCCCGTTTCATGTGCTGGCAACCCAGAACCCCCTGGAGCAGGAGGGCACCTACCCCCTGCCGGAGGCGCAGCTCGACCGTTTCTTGATGGAAATCGACGTCGGCTATCCCGACGTCGAGGCCGAGCGGCACATGCTGATCGCGACCACCGGCGCCGATCAAACCGAGGCCACGGCGGTGCTCGATGCCGAGGAGTTGATGACGGCGCAGCGCCTGGTGCGCCGGGTGCCGGTCGGCGAGAGCGTGGTCGAGGCCATATTGGCCCTGGTGCGCGCCGGCCGGCCCGAGACCAGCGAGCTTGCGGAGGTGCGCGCCCAGGTCGCCTGGGGCCCGGGACCGCGGGCCAGCCAGTCGCTCATGCTGGCGGTGCGCGCGCGCGCCTTGCTGGACGGGCGCCTGGCGCCGTCCGTGGACGATGTCGTCGCCCTGGCCGGATCCGTGCTGCGCCACCGCATGGCGCTCAATTTCGCGGCCCAGGCCGAGGGCGCGACCGTGGACGACATCATCGAGCGCCTGGTCGCGCCGTTCGCCTGAATAGCGGGCGTGGAGCGAGATATCGAGAGAGGATGAGCGCGGGCACACTCCCCCTCAGGCAACGCGCCGAGCAACTCGCGGCGACGCTGCCGCCGCTCCTGGTCACCGCCGAGCGGGTGGCCTCGACCGTCGCCCAAGGTGTGCACGGCCGGCGCCGGGTGGGTCAGGGCGAGACGTTTTGGCAATTCCGCCAATACACCGCCGGCGACCGCCCGGAATCCATCGATTGGCGCCAGTCCGCCAAGTCCGACCGGGTGTTCGTGCGCCAGACGGAATGGGAGGCGGCGCAATCGGTCTGGCTGTGGCGCGACGGATCGGCCTCCATGGCGTGGCGCGCGGCCGACGACCGCCCCACGAAGCGCGCCCGGGCGGAGCTTCTGTGTTTGGCGCTGGCGGCACTGCTGGTACGCGGCGGCGAGCACATCGCGCTGCTGGGCTCGGGCCAGCGGCCATCGACCGGGCGCGCGGCGCTGCGGCGCATGGCCCTGCGCTTCGAGCGCCACGAAGACGCCGGCGAGGGTGCCAGCCTGCCCCCGGCCGTGCCCCTGCCGCGCCACGGGCACGTGGTGCTGATCGGCGATTTTCTGGCGCCGCTGGAAACCATCGACCGAGCCTTGCGCGGCTACGCCGAGGCGGGCGCCAGAGGTTTTATGTTGCAGGTTCTGGACCCGGCCGAGGAGTCCCTGCCCTACGACGGGCGCGTGCGCTTCGAGGGGCTGGAAGACGAGCAATCCTGGGTTCTCTCCAGGGTGGAAACCGTGCGCGATGCCTACGTGGCCCGGTTGAACGCCCAGCGCGCGGGCCTGCGGGCGATCGCGCGCACCGCCGGCTGGCGCTTCGCCAGCCACCGCACCGACCGTCCGCCCCAATCGGCGCTGCTCGACATGTACATGGCGCTCAGCGACGGGCTCAGGCGATAGCGGCGCGCGCGACATGCTGACCCTTGGCCCCCTCGCCTTCGCGCAACCGTGGCTGCTGCTGGCCCTGGCCGGGCTGCCGCTTATCTGGCTCCTGCTCCGGCTCACCCCGCCCGCTCCGCGCGCGCTGCGCTTTCCGGCGGTGCGCCTGCTGTTCGGACTGAGCACCCCGGAGGAAACCCCGGCGCGCACCCCGTGGTGGCTTATTCTGCTGCGCACTGCGATTGCCGCCCTGGTGATCCTGGGCCTGGCGCAACCGCTCCTCAACCCGACCGCGACCCTCTCCGGCGACGGGCCGTTGGTGCTGGTGATCGACGACGGCTGGGCGGCGGCGCGCCATTGGACGACGCACCAGGCCGCGGCCGCCAGCCTGCTGGACCGGGCGGAACGGGAAGGCCGGTCGGTCATGGTGCTGACCACGGCGCGGGACGCCCAGGCGCGCGCGCCCACGGCGAGCGGCCTGGTCTCCGCCGCCGAGGCGCGCCGCCTGGTGCGGGCGATCGAACCCAAGCCCTGGCCAAGCGATCGACCCGCCGCGATCGCGGCGCTCAAGGACGTGCGGCTGGAGGGCGCGGCCCATGTAGCGTGGCTCTCCGATGGCCTGGACAACGGAAATGCCGAGGCGCTGGCCCGCCGCCTGCGGCGGTTTGGCGAGGTCGATCTGGTGCGCGATGCGGGTGGTTCCCTGGCCCGGCTGGTGTTGCCGCCCGAGGCCGACGGGACCGGGCTGACCGTGCGCCTGCGCCGGGCCGGCACCGGCACCGAGGACATCGCGACCGTGGTGGCGGTCGCCGAGGACGAGACGCTGATCGCCCGCGTGCCGGTGATCTTCGCGCCCGGCGAGCGGGACGGGAGCGCGCGCATCGACCTGCCGAGCGAAATGCGCAACCGCATCGCGCGCCTGACCATCGAGGGGGAGACCACCGCGGGGGCGGTCATGCTCCTGGACGAACGATGGCGCCGGCGCCCGGTAGGCCTGGTCGCCACCGGCCCCCTGGAAGACGCCCAGCCCCTGCTCAGCGAGCTGTACTACCTGCGCCGCGCGCTCGAACCGTTCACCGAACTGCGCCGCGGCACCATTCGCGAGCTCCTGGCGCGCAAGCTGGCGGTCCTGGCGGTCCCCGATCTGGGCACGCTTCCCTTGGACGACGCCCGGCGCCTGGCCGCCTGGGTCGAGCGCGGCGGGCTGTTGCTGCGCTTCGCCGGTCCGCGCCTGGCCGAGAGCGGCAACCCGGGCGCGGACCCGGCGCAACCCCCGTCCCTATCGTTGTTGCCGGTGCGTCTGCGCGGCGGCAATCGAACTCTGAGTGGCGTGCTCACCTGGGACAAGCCAGCGCGGCTTGCCCCCTTCGAGGCGACCAGCCCGTTCGCCGGATTGCGCATCCCGCAAGACGTCCTGATCCGCCGGCAGGTTCTGGCCGAACCCTCCCTCGAGCTGGGCGAGCACACCTGGGCGCGCCTGAGCGACGGCACGCCGCTGGTCACGGCGGCCCGCAAGGGGAGCGGCTGGCTCGTGCTGGTCCATACCACCGCCAACAACGCCTGGTCGAACCTGCCCATATCCGGACTGTTCGTGGAAATGCTGCGCCGGGTGGTGGCGGTCAGCCAGGGAGTCGCGTCCGGCGACCTGGACGACCGGGCGCTGGCGCCCCTGCAAACCCTGGACGGCTTCGGCCGCCTGGGCGCGCCGGCGCCCGGCGCCCTCGCGCTCACGCGGCGGGATATCAAGGCCGGCGCCATCGGCCCGCGCCATCCACCCGGCTACTATGGGGTGGAGGGGCAGAGCCGGGCGCACAACCTGGCGGCGGCGGCGCCGGCGCTGCGTCCGATCCGCGACCTGCCGCAAGGGGTCCGCGCGCGCTCCTACACCCGCGGCGACGAATTCGTGCTCATGCCCTGGCTGCTCGCCGTGGCGCTGATGCTGGCTATCGCCGACATGATCGTCGCCCTGTGGCTGCGCGGGCTGCTGAGGGCGCGGGTTCGCCACGGCGCGGCGATCCTGGTCTTGGCGGCGCTGATGCCGATCGCGGATGCCCGCGCGCAGGCCTCACCAACGGCGACCGCCGACGACGCGCGCGCGCTCGAGGCAACGTTGCGCACGCGGCTGGCCTATGTGCTGACCGGCGTGCCGGCGGTGGACAACACCAGCCGCGCCGGCCTGGCCGGGCTTACGCGGGTGCTCGAGCGGCGCACGTCGATCGAGGCGGGGCCGCCGCTGGGCGTGGACCTGGCGCGCGACGAGCTGGCGTTCTTTCCCCTACTCTACTGGCCGATCGTGCCCGGGCAGCGCGACCTCGGCGAGATCGCCGTGCGCAAGCTCAACGCCTTCATGAAGAACGGCGGCACCATCCTGCTCGACCTGCGCGAGCCGAGCCCGCCCGGCCAGCTATTCGGGCGCGTCGGCCGCGCGACCCGGGCGCTGCGCCGGCTCACGCGCGGGCTCGATATTCCACCGCTCGCGCCGGTGCCGCCGGATCACGTCCTGACCAAGTCGTTCTACCTGATGCAGGAGTTCCCGGGCCGATTCTCGGGCGGCACATTGTGGATCGAGGCGGCCGACCGGCGGGCCAACGACGGCGTAACGCCGATCCTGATCGGCGGCAACGATTGGGCCGGGGCCTGGGCCGTCAACGAGTTCGGGCGGCCGCTCTTCGCCGTGGTGCCGGGCGGCGAGCGGCAGCGGGAGCAGGCGTATCGCTTCGGCGTTAACCTGACCATGTATGCCATGACCGGCAACTACAAGGCGGACCAGGTGCACGTCCCGTTCATCCTGGAGCGGCTGGGCCAATGAACGCCGCGCTTTCCATCGACTGGGCGCCCTATCTGCCGTGGTCCGCCATCGACGCCCTGGGCGCGCTGGCCGGCGTCGCCGTGGCGTTGGCCCTGTGGCGCCGGGCGCGCGGCGCGGGATGGCGCGCGCTGGTGTTCGGCGTCATGATCCTGGCGCTGGCCAACCCGTCCCTTGTCGAGGAGGAGCGCCAGGCCCTGGACGACATCGCGTTCGTGGTGGTGGACGAGAGCGCCAGCCAGGACATCGACCCGCGCCCGCGGCAGAGCGAAGCGGCGCTCGCCGGCCTGCTGCGCGCCCTCGGCGGCGTGCCGGACACGGAGGTCCGCGTGGTGCGCGCGGGCGGCGACGCGGCCGGGCTAGCGAAAGACGGCACCCGCCTCTTCACCGCCTTGGGCAAGGCGCTCTCCAAGGTTCCCCGTCGGCGCGTGGGCGGCATTTTCGTGGTCAGCGACGGGCAGGTCCACGATACGCCGGACAACCTGGAAGCCCTGGACGTGGACGCGCCGGTTCACCTCTTGCTCACCGGCACGAAGAACGAGGGCGACCGGCGCCTGACCATCAAGCGCGCGCCCACGTTCGGCATCGTCGACCGGGCCATGGCCATGACCGTGGTCGTGGAGGACCTGGGCCAACCGGAAGCGGGCCGGGACGGCCGGCTTGCGCGAATCGTCGTGCGCCGCGACGGCCAGGAGGACCAGCGGCTCATGGTGCCGGTCGGTGTCGAACAAGAAATCCCGTTTACCCTGGACCACCGGGGCCCGAGCGTTCTGGAGGTCGAGGTGGAGCCCGGGCCACGCGAGCTGACGCTGGTCAACAACCGGGCGGCGATCGAGGTCAACGGGGTGCGCGAACGCCTGCGCGTGCTGCTGGTCTCCGGCGAGCCTCACGCGGGCGAGCGCGCGTGGCGCAACATCCTGAAGTCGGACCCGTCCGTCGATCTGGTCCACTTCACGATCCTGCGCCCGCCGGAAAAACAGGACGGAACGCCGATCCGTGAATTATCGTTGATCGCGTTTCCCACGCGCGAGTTGTTCGAGATCAAGCTCGACGAATTCGACCTGATCATCTTCGACCGCTATCGGCGGCGCGGGGTCCTGCCCAGCCTGTATCTACAGAATATCGCGGATTACGTGGAGCGCGGCGGGGCGCTGCTGGAGGCGGTCGGGCCGACCTTCGCCACGCCGCTTTCGCTCTACCGCACGCCGCTCGGGCGGGTGCTGCCGGGGGAGCCGACCGGGGCGGTTTTCGAGCAGGGCTACCGGCCGCGCGTCACACCCCTGGGCGAACGCCATCCAGTGACCGCCGAATTACCCGGCGACGCGAACCCCAACCCCACCTGGGGCCGCTGGTTTCGCCAGGTCGACGCGGACGCCAAGAGCGGCGCGATCGTCATGAGCGGCGTCGACGACCGCCCACTGCTCATCCTGGACCGGGTCGGCAAGGGCCGGGTGGCGCAGATTCTGAGCGATCATATCTGGCTGTGGGCGCGCGGCTTCGAGGGCGGCGGCCCGCAAGCGGAGCTGTTGCGCCGCATCGCCCACTGGCTCATGCGCGAGCCGGACCTGGAGGAGGAAAGCCTGCGCGCCCACGTCAGCGCGGGCGCCCTGAACGTGACGCGCCGCTCCCTCACGCCAGAGTTGCCGGAAATCCAGGTGATTACCCCATCGGGCGCGCGGCGCACCCTGCGCCTGGAGCCCGACAAGGCGGGACGGGCGGTCGGGTCCATGACCCCCGACGAGCCCGGGCTATACCGCGTGAGCGACGGCCGGCAAACGGCGCTGGCGGCGGTCGGACCCATCAACCCACGGGAGTTTCGGGACGTGCGGTCGAGCGCGGAGATCCTCGGGCCCCTGGTCGAGGCCAGCGGTGGCGCGGTGGTGCGCCTGGCGGAGACGCCAACCCCGCGCGTGCGCAAGGTGGCGCCCACGCGCGACCGCCACGGGCGCGGCTGGCTCGGCGTTGTCGCCAACGGCGGCTACGTGGTCACCGGCGCGTCCCAGGCGCCGCTGTTGCCGCCCCTGGTGCTGCTGGTGCTGGTGCTGGGCGGCGCCGTTCTCGCCTGGTACCGGGAAGGACGCTAGGCGGCGTCCTCGGCGGAGGCGGCCTGGACCAGGCCGGCGATCCCATCCAGCGCGCCCGGCATAAGCTCCGCGACCTGAAAGCGCTCCGGCTCGACTGGACCGGGCAGGGTCAGTCCGGCCATCCCGGCGTTGGCGAATCCGAAGGGCCGATAGTACGCGGGCGCGCCGACCACGAGGCAAATGCGCTCGCCGGTCCACCGGGCTTCCGCCAGGCCGTGGGCCACGAGCGCGCGCCCGATGCCCATGCCCTGGAGGGCCGGCTCGACCGCCAGGGGGCCGAGCAGAACGGCGCGGACGCGCGCCTCCCCGATGGCCACCGGCCAGAAGCGGAGCGAGCCGAGCATGCCCCCGTCGGCCGCCACCGCGGCGAAGCACAGGGCCGCCACGGGCGCCACCTGGGCGCGCAGGCGATAGACCGTGCGCTGGTGCCGGTCGAACCCGAAGGTCCGATCCAGCAAGGGGTCGAGCAGGGGGGACTCCGCCGGCCGTTCCGGGATGATCTCGAAAGTCATGGGATGTCAGGGTCCGTCCGTGGGCCCGGCTTGACCGCCGGGCGATTGCACTAAATTAGGCTCTTGCGCGAGCTAGCCGCGCCGCGCGCGTGGCGCGGATCGTCGTCGTACCCCGGCGCGAACCAACATGTGCAATCTCCAGCCGGGCGTACCCAGCCCCATGAAACCCCTCGTGGAAAGGCCACATACCACACCTTCCAGCGTCAAGCCAGGGTGCCTAACGTCGGGTAGTGGGTCAGTTTGAAGCGTGGACTGTATAAGAAGCGACTCTAGCTCTATGACTTGTTTTGCAAAAGACCGGTTAGAATGGCCTTCGACCATTCCTCAACCCCGTCTTCTTCGAGGGATATCTGGTCGGGAGGCAAGAAAACGCCCGTTAAGGACGTGCCGCCCTTTTCGACAAACTCTGACTTGGTAAGAGTTACCTCAACATCGTCGTTTGGAGCGTTCCACTCATAGACGATAGCCATATGCTTCTTGGTGCTTTGGCTTTGGCCGGTCGCAACATAGACGGCGCCCAGCAAATCCAGATCGGTTGGCTCTAAGTAGAGCCTCAATTCCTCTTGCAGTTCGCGCAGCGCACCAGTCATAATCGAATTTCCGTTTCTGCCATCCTCGCGCCGAACATGCCCGCCAGCCCAAACAACAACACTTTTATCCAGTTTGTTTTTTGGGTCCCGCTCCTTCCTTATGAGTTGAAGGACCTTACCTGACTTATTTCGGACAACAACAACAGGCAAAGGCTGAATTCGTGAATTATCGGATTCTACTTTACAGCGAGGGCGAAAATCTCCAGCCGATTCAAATTTTGTGACGATTTCTTGGGCGTCCGCATGCCGGGCAACAAAATCACTTTCTAGTCCGGCAAACACCTGCCTAGGTGCAGACAGGATGTGTTCTTGCGTTGTTTCCTCAATCCAATCAAGTATCTTTCTGACGACTTTTTCGCATGTTCCCTTCACATTGTTAGAAAGTGACTTAGAAGACGTATTTACCGAGTAAACGCAGAAAAATTTCTCATATTCCGTAGTTTTTTCTTTTATCACCGAATCCATTTTTTTCAGCACAGTGGGATTCATAATGGATCCTTCCAAGCCACTGACAGGAAGATGACCCTGCTCGCGCTGCATCGCGTCCCTTGGCTTGGCAGTCATTGCAATCACCCCCGTTATTCGTGAAGTCCAATCATCGACCAATAGGAACTCGCTGACTTTTTTTCTGTCCGCTGCCCGGATACGGCCAAGCTGCTCCAAAAGCGAAAACCAGCACAGAGAGTCGAAAATTCCTCGGTCAAGGAACAGAATGTCGGGATCGTCCTGCCGAGGGGGATTCTGTGTTTTTTCCAAGAGCTGGGAGATCGATGTGCAAGCAGTCCAAACATTAAAATTGAAATGCTTCTTGTCCCTGATAGGGCAAACGGAAGCTCGCTCCACAACGACTTCGCACCGGAACCCACAACGTCGGAGGAAGGAATAGACTTGACTGAGGGTGCTCGTCTTTCCGGCTTTGGGAAGCCCAGCGAACTCCACAACAATGGCTGGTCTCCGAGATTTCCGGAAAGCCGCAGCAGCTTCTTCCGCTCGTTTCTGAAGGGCAGTTTTCTCCATCGACGAGGCTCGTAGCACGATTCGGGCGGGCATGTGTACACGAAACGCACTTGGGCAGCTCTCGGCAATGGAAGTTCTACAAGACAAATAATAGAACAAAAAAGGAACATTTGTCGTGTCAAAACTGACCCACTGCCTAGCGTCAAGCCAGGCGGCGGTTTCGGCGCGCAAGCAGATCGGGCGCGGCTTCCAGGGCGCCGGCCAGGACGATGAGCACGCAGCCCCCCGCCTCGCGCCACCCGAAAGGCTCGTCGGTCAGCAGGCTCGCGCTGAGCGCCGCCGCCACGATCTCGAGCAGAAGCAGGATCGAAACCCGCCCCGGGTCCAGCCGCGCCGCGCCCCAGAAGACCAGCCATGTGCCGGGCAGAACCCAGAGCGCCGCCGTGAGCGCCGCGAGGGGCAGGGAGGCGAGCATCTCCCGCCCGCTCGGCGCGACGGCGGGCGGGGCGAAGGCCACGAAGGCGAGCGCGGCCAATGTGGCGACGGCAAAGGAGACGAAGGTCCGCTCGAAATCGCCGCCCGCCCCGGCGCGGCGCGTCGCCGTGGCGGCCATGGCGAATAAGAGCCCGGCGCCGAGGCCGAGCCACTCCGCCGCCACGCGGGGCACGGGCCAACCGTCGCTCACCCCCAGGATCACCGCCGCGCCGGCCAAGCCCAGCACCACCGCGCCGACCCGCGCCGGCCCCACGGGCTGGCGCAGGACAACGGCCCCCAGGATGGTCGCCCAGACCGGCGCCAGGTAAAACAGGAGGACCACCCGCACCACTTCGCCAACCAAGACGGCGTGGTTCCACATGGCCAGCATGACGCCGAAGAGCCCGCCGGCGAGCAGCATGGACAAGCCGCCACCCGCGAGCCGGCGGCGGCGCCTCCAGGCGCCCGGCACCAGGATGGCGGCCGCGGCGGCGTAGATGGCGAAGCTGGCCCAGTCGCCGGGCAGGCCACGCTCGGCCAGCCAACGCAAAGGTATCCACCACAAGCCCCAGATCACCGCCGAGACCGCGACCGCCAGGGCGGGCAACCGAGGATCGCCCCGGGTCACGCCCCCGGTCACGGATCGAGCCCCGCGTCCCAATAGGGCGCCGGCCCAAAGCACGCGGCCATGTAGTCCACGAAGACCCGCACCTTGGGCGAGAGATTGCGCCGCGCCGGGTAGATGGCATGAACGGCGGGCGCGCCCGCCTGGACCCAGCCCGGCAGCACGCGCGTAAGACGCCCGGCGCGCAGATCGTCGCCGCAGATAAAGCTGGGCAGGAGCGCGATCCCCTGCCCAGCGCGCGCCGCCGCCAAGACGGCGTCCCCATTGTTGATGCGCAACCGGCCCCGCACCCGCACCTCCGCCTGCTCCTCGCCGCGCGCGAAGCGCCACGAACAGCGCGCCGCCATATAGCTGTAAAGCAGGCAATCGTGGGAGGAAAGCTCCGCGACGGTGCGCGGCGCGCCGTGGCGCCGCACATATTCGGGCGCCGCGCACAAGATTATTCGGTTGGGCGCCAGGCGCCGGGCGATGAGGCCCGACGCCTCCAGCCGGGCAATGCGAATGCCCACGTCGAACCCCTCCTCCACCAGGTCCACGAACCGGTCGTTCAGGGTCAGATCCACCGCCAGCTCCGGATAGCGGCCCATGAACCCGGCGAGCGCGCCGGCCAGGTGACGCACGCCGAACGACATGGGGGCGTTGACCCGCAACTGGCCGCGCGGCGCCGCGGCCAGATGGCTGACCGCGGCCCGGGTCGCCTCGGCCTCGGCCAAAACCCGCTGACACCCTTCGTAGAAGGCCGTGCCGGCTTCGCTCACGGACAGACGCCGGGTGGTGCGGTTGAGCAGACGCACGCCCAGATCGTCCTCCAAGCGCTTGATGCGTTTGGAGACGGCGGACTTGGAAAGCCCCAGCGCCCGCGCCGCGGCGGAGAAGCTCTCCATTTCCACGACCCGCGCGAACACCGCCATGGTGTCCATCTCGTCCCCACCGCGTACCTCGTAGGCCATGATCGCCCTCGCTCGTTGCGCCCCGGCTTCCGTGGTGCCCGTGGGTTCAACTGTTTCCATTTAGGAAACAATATTATGAATATGACCCAAATTGAATGCCAAAAGCGAAAATACCACCTATCCCGAACGTTGGTTTATGGGAAACGGGGCCACGGGGTTCGGCCGGAGCCGGGCGCCGCCCAAATGACAGGAGGCGGGGGACGATGACCAAGATTCTCGTGCTGTACTACAGTAGCTACGGGCATGTGGAGACCATGGCCCGGGCCGTGGCCGAGGGCGCCGGGCGGATCGACGGGATCGAGGTGACGCTCAAGCGTGTGCCCGAGTTGGTGCCCGACGATATCGCCAAGGCTTCGGGCCTCAAGGTGGATCAAGACGCGCCCATCGCCGATCCCGCGGACCTGGCGGAGTACGACGCCATTATCTTCGGCACCCCCACGCGCTTCGGCAACATGGCGGCACAGATGCGGAACTTCCTCGACCGCACGGGCGGCCTTTGGGCGTCCGGCGCGCTTGTCGGCAAGGTGGGCAGCGTGTTCGCCTCGACGGCGACCCAGCACGGCGGGCAGGAAACCACCATCACATCGTTCCACAGCACGCTTCTGCACCATGGCATGGTCGTGGTGGGCGTGCCCTACGCCTGCCAGGGCCTGAGCGAAATGGGCGAGATCAGCGGCGGCACCCCCTACGGCGCCACGACCCTGGCCGGCGGCGACGGCAGCCGCCGGCCGAGCGAGAACGAACTGGAGATCGCCCGCTTCCAGGGCGCCCATGTGGCCCGGATCGCGGTCAAGCTGGCCGCGCGGCCGGCGGCATGATCGAGGTTCGCCGGTTCGACTCCCTCGGGAGATTCGACAACGATTGGCTCTCGGCGCGCTATCATTTCAGTTTCGCCGCCTACCGCGACCCCGCGCGCGCCGGGGTCGGCCCGCTTCTGGTCTGGAACGACGACACGATCCAACCGGGACGCGGGTTCGACCGCCACGGGCACAGGGACATGGAGATTGTCACCTACGTGCGCGCCGGCGCGATCACCCACGAGGATCACCTGGGCAACCGGGGCCGCACCGAGGCGGGCGACGTTCAGGTGATGTCGGCCGGAACCGGCATCGCCCACGCGGAGCACAACCTGGAGAGCGTCGAAACCCGCATCTTTCAGATCTGGATCGAGCCTGCCCGCGCCGGGCTGCCCCCGCGTTGGGAGCAACGGCGCTTCCCCACCGCCGATCGCGACGCCGGGCTGATCCCGCTGGCCTCCGGGCGCGCGGGTGACGACGGCGCCCTCAAGATCCATCAGGACGCGGCGATCCTGGGCGCGGCGCTGCCGGCGGGGCGCCGGGTCGCCCATCGCTTCGGGCGCGGGCGGCGCGGCTACATGGTCGCCGCCCACGGCGAGATCGAGCTGGACGGGCACATGATGCTGGCGCGCGACGGGGTGCTCATCGCCGACGAGGAGACGATCGCCATTACGGCGCGCACGGACGCGGAGATCCTCCTGGCCGACCTGCCCTGACCCGCGACAAACCCCTGGAACCCGGGGACCCGCGCACCATATGCTGGCCGGGTTCGCGCATCGGCGGACCGCGTGGGGGGAAATCGGCTCTTGTCGCCGTGGCGATTCATTCTGTCCATCTGCCTCGCCGCGCTGCTGAGCGGGCCGGGCTTGGGGTCAGGCCACGCGCAGGCGCCGCAACGGCCGTTCGGCACGGTCACGGCAGAGTGGGCGCAATCCCTCGACAGCACGGCCCGCGAGCTGTCGGTTCGACAATTGAACAAGGCGCGCGCCCAAGCCCTGCTCGACCGCTTGGCGGCAATCGAGGCCGAGGCGCGCGACATCAAGGCCGCCGCTCAAAAAGCAATCGAACCCCTTGCCAAGCAACGCGAGGCGCTCGGCCCACCTCCGGCCGAAGGCCAACCGCCGGAAGCCGAGGAAATCGCTAAGGAACGCGAGAAAATCGCGTCTGATATCGCCGATTACCAGGCCCGAATCCGGCAAGCCGACCTGACGATCGCGCGCGCGAAGGAGCTGGGCACCAAGATCGCCGCGCGCACCCTGGAGCGCTCCATCGAGCTCCTGCTGCACCACTATCCATTGCCATTCGCCCCCAAGACGGTGGCGGTCGCCGCATCGGACCTTGTGGACAAGACAGCCACCCTCGCGGCCTCGCCCGTGGCGTGGTGGCAGTCGCTCGGCCCGGAGCAGCGCGACGAACTGGTGCTTTATCGCGCGCCCCTCCTGCTCCTGATCGCCATCGGGCTGGGCTGGGGCCTGCGCTACCTGTTGTTGCGCTGGTTCGGGCGGACGCCGGACATCGAGGCGCCCACCTACGCGCGCCGCCTTTCCGGCGCCATCGCGGAGGGGCTGGCCGATGGCCTGGTGCCATCGCTCATCCTGGCCGGGATTCTGTTTGGGGCACTCTCCGACGTAAGCCTGATTAGCGGACTCTTCGCCAAGGTCGTGGCGACCTTCTGCGGCGTGATGATCATGGTGACCCTGGCCTGGGCGTTGCCGAAGGCCGTGCTCGCGCCAAACCTTCCGGCTTGGCGCCTGATTGCCATCCCGCAAGATCAGGCGCGTGCCATTGGGCGGCGCATCGTATATGTCGCGGTTATCTTCGCGGTTGACCTGTTCTTCGCCGTCACCACGCGCGATCTGGGCGTGAGCGATGAATTGATCTCCGTCTACACCCTGGTCATGAAATCCCTGGAGACGGCCGCCATATTGGCTGTGCTTCAAGAGCGGTTGTGGGCCTGGGAAGCCGAACCCGAAGACGCCGAACCGGAACCGGCCGCCACCCCGCCCACGCGGCCACGGCACGACTGGCATTTTTGGCCGGCCCTGCGCGGGGTGGTGGGCTTTGTCGCGGTGGCTGGAGCGCTGACCGCGCTCGCCGGTTACGCCAACCTCAGTCGGTACGTAATCGAGAACTTGGTCATCAGCGGCATGGTGGTGGGCGGGTTGTTTCTTCTGCGCGGGCTTGGTCGGGAATTGATCGGCGTGGCGTTGCGCTCCGCCTTCGTGCAGACCCGGCTCGGTATCCCCCACAAGACCCGCAGTCGTTACAAGTTCTGGCTGCGCGCCGCTCTCGGGCTAGCGGTCCAAGCCATCGGCCTGGTGCTCATTCTCATGGTTTGGGGGGTGCCGGCCGACGAGATCGGGCGCTGGATCGGTGGCATCGCGACCGAGATCCGAATTGGTGACGTGACGATTTCACCCGGCCAGATTCTGGTCGGCGTGGGCGTATTCGTGGTCGGGCTGGCGCTCACCCGCGGCGCTCAACGCATGCTCACCGAGCGCGTGTTTCCCCATACGGACCTGGACCTTGGGGTGCGCCACTCGTTGAGCGCCGGGCTCGGCTATCTGGGCCTCGCGCTGGCGGCGGTGCTGGCTATCTCCGCCGTCGGGCTGGATCTTTCCAACATAGCGCTGATCGCCGGTGCGCTGTCGGTCGGGATCGGCTTCGGCCTGCAGAATATCGTCAACAATTTCGTCTCGGGGCTCATTCTCCTGATCGAGCGGCCGATCAAGGTGGGCGACTGGATCATGGTCGGCGGCAACGAGGGCACGGTGAAACGCATCAACGTGCGCGCCACCGAGATCGAGACATTCCAACGCGCCTCGGTGATCGTGCCCAACAGCGAGATCGTCGCCGGCGCCGTAACCAATTGGACCCTCAAGGATACCTACGGGCGGGTCGAGATTCCGGTCGGGGTTGCTTACGGCTCCAACGTGGAGCGCGTGCGGGAAACCCTTGAAGAGTGCCTGCGCGCCAACGAGGATATCCTGGCCTGGCCCGAGCCCTACGTGCTCTTTCGCGGCTTCGGCGACAGCTCGCTCGATTTCGAGGCGCGCGGCTACATCTCGGACGTCAACAGGAGTATCCGCATCAAAAGCGCGCTCTGCTTCGCCATCGAGCGCGCCTTCAGGGACGCCGAAATCGAGATCCCCTTTCCCCAGCAGGACCTGCATATCCGCTCGGCCGAGGGCCTCGCCGCCGCCCTTGGCCGCGCCGCCCCGCCGCCGAGCCCGGACAATTCGACCTGATACCTACTCATGCTCATGGCCCAGGCCAAACACCGCGACAAGCGGCGCGTGGTGCGAGGAGGGGCCCCGGTCGGTCAATTCGTCGGGCAGGCCCTCGTTGTGGGCCTCCACCCGCCGAAACCGCGCGTGAAGCGCCCGCGAAACCAGAACATGGTCGAGCATTTGCGGGCGCCCCCCGTGGATCACCGAATAACGCGCCCCATGGGGCAGGGTGCGTTCCAGGGGCATGAGCGCCCGGGCCGCCAGCGCCGGGTTGCCCGTGTCGCCCGGATCGCCGCATAGGGTGCGCAGGGGCATCTGCCGTTCCTCCGCGTTGAAATCCCCGCACACCGCGATCAGCGCGTCCGGCTCATGGTCGAATATGCGGTCGATGACCATGCGCGCTTCCAGGGCCTGACCCGCGCGTTTCATGGTGGCGATGAAGAATCCCTCGGCCCAGCCGCTCACGCTCCTCCAGGTTTGGGCGTCCACCTTCTGGCCCGCGACCGGCGCGGCCAAGGGCGCGCGCAGGTGCAGGTTGGCCACATGCAAGCGTCGCCCACCGGGCACGGCGATGGTCGCGCACACGATGGGCCGGTCCCATTCGACCGGTTCGGGCGCGGCCGACGGCGGGTCCGCGCTCACCGGGCGATAGGTCGGGGGCGGCACCAGATCGTGGCGCACCACGGCCGAGGTCGCGATGGGGTGGCGGCTGAGGATGACCAGATTGTGCACCGCGTCGACGCCGCGCGCCTCGCCAGGACCCGGCGGCGGGCCGGCTAGGCGGAGCGAGCAGACCCGGTTGAAATCCGCCAGCGGCGTGCCCGCCAACAAACGGTCGAGCGCCAGTAGCCGGCGCGGCCCCCCGCCGGGCGGTTTCTGGCCATTGACCTCTTGCAGGCACAGGATATCCGCGCCCAGGCGCAAGAGCTGCGGGCGCAAGACGGCGATGCGATCCCGTAGCGGAGGATCCACGTCCGGCCGGTCGTCCAGGCTTTCCAGATTGAACGTGGCGATGCGCAGGGTCTCGGCCATGGGATTAGAAAGATGAGCCCGGCTGGCTCAGGAACTCCACCTCCTCGGGCGTGGAGTCGCGCCCGAGCGCCGCATTGCGATGGGGATACCGGCCGAACCGCGCGATGATATCCCGGTGGCGCTTGGTGTAGTCGAGCCACTCGGGGTCCTCGTCCAGGGTTTCCATGAGGCGCACGCACAACTCCTGATCCACCATCGATTCGCTGTGTTCGAGGGGCAGATAGAGGAACATGCGCCGGGCCTGGGGCAACCGGCGATCGAGCCCGCGCGCAAGCGCGTGGCGGACCACGGCGCGGGCCTTGGGATCGGTGGCATAGGCCTTGGCGTCGCCACGAAACAGATTGCGCGGGGCCTGATCCAGCACGAAGCACAACGCCAGGCATCCCTCGGCGCTCTCCATCCAGCGGTCGCGCGCGCCCGCCGCCGCGGCCTCATAGTGAGCGCCCAGGCGGGCGCGCACGGCGGCATCGAAATCCGGGTCCTTGCGAAACCAACGCGAGGATGGCCCGTCGTCGAACGCGAACCGCAGGATATCGGCGACCGCGGCCGTGTCCGCGTTGGGGATCGAGGAATCCGACATGGGCACCCCGTCCTTTACAAAACCGCCGGCTGGGCCGTGACGGTCACCTCGACCTCCATATCCACGAAATCCTCGGGGGCGCCCAGGCGTGGGTCGAGCCCGCCCCGACCATGCCGGCCTCGGCCCCGTCCAGGACCGGGTCGTACAGATAGCCGCTCACGAAATAGGCCGCCAGGCCCAGGCTGCGCACGGCCTCCATGCCGAACATCTCGCAGAAGTAGCCGTCCCGAGCATAGCCGGCCAGCGCCCCATCCGCGGCCATGATGCGCGCTCCGTCTCCCAATCCAAGCCTCGATTATCCGGTAGATTACCGGCCGAGTCCATCGACGGGGTGCCCGCGCCTGGGCCCCCAATTGCGCGGCCGTCTCGGGTGGTCACGCCGAGGTTTTTGCCGCGTCGGCATTTCGCCGCGATCGTTGTTGGATGAAATTACAAATCCGTATACCGGAGGGCACGGCCTCTCCAGGTTTTCCCATTATCTAGCTAATGGAGAATCGGCCAGCCGAGATCACCCGCTCCGCCGAATCGTGGTCGCGGCCGGGGGGGTGTTTTTTCTGACAGGACGGATCGCCGCCATGGTTCGTCTGGGTTTGCGCGGCCGGGACACCGGAACGTCGGTTTGAGCGCCGGCCCGGCGACCGGGCGCGTTTTTGAACGGCAACGGCTGTTATACGCCAATTTGGGGATAGGATCGTGATACCGATAGAACAATTTCACCCGATCATCGTGCATTTTCCGATTGTCTTTTTTCTGAGCCTCGCCGCGCTCGACACCATCGCGCTGTTCGGAAACATGCCCATTGACGGTCGCGGCGGCGTTGCCAACTTGTCGGCCGGGCTCGCCGTTCTCGCCGGCCTGGCGGCGGGGGTCGCCTACATGTTTGGAGATGCCGCCGTGGACGTTGCCATGGCCGGTGGCATAACCGAAGCACGCGTGGAAACCCACGAGCTGCTCGGGACCGCCACGGCGGTCGCGCTCGCCCTCTGGGCCCTTGCTCGCGCCTATATCTGGTGGCGGCGTTTACCGATCGACAATGGGAAGAGGTGGGGCGTGGTCCTCGTGGAGCTCGCGTTTTCCATCCTGGTCATCGCGACCGCCTACTATGGCGGCCAGTTGGTTTATGATTTCGGCGTCAACGTCGCCCTTCTGGCCAGCTAGTGGATAGACGCAATTCGGTGGGCAAATCGGCGCCGAGGGCCAACGGTTGATTACAAAACCGTATAGCGCCTGGAAGCCAGCGATCATCCGCGCCTCCTACATTTAACCAAGCACAAAAGTGCCTTCGTGACATTCAGCGATCGAATCGACATCGCCGGTACGGTGCGTGGCGCTTGGTACTATCAACACAGGAGACACAGACATGAGTACGCTCAATTCCCCACGACCTCTGGACAAGCGGCGCGCCGCGAAGTTCGGGGTCACCGCCCTTGCCACGGGCATGATCGTTTGGACGACCGCGGCGATGGCGGCGTTGCCGTCCGAGGGCTATGCCGACCTGGTCGAGAAAGTCAGCCCCGCCGTCGTCTTTATCTCGTCGACGCACAAGGCGCCAGGACCCGAAGCCATGAAGCGCAATCCTGGTCAAAACCCGTTTCCGTTCCCTCCGGGCTCTCCGTTCGAGAAGTTTTTCAAGCGGTTCCAAAATCAGCAGCCGAGACAACAGGGCCCGATGGTCGCCTTGGGGTCCGGGGTCATCATCGACCCGGAGGGCGATATCGTTACGAACAATCACGTCATCGACGGCGCCAGCAAGGTGCGGATCAAGCTGCAGGACGGCCGCGAGTTCGACGCGAAGATCGTCGGCGCGGACCCGCTGACCGACCTGGCGCTCTTGAAGGTCAAGGCGGACAAGCCCCTTCCCTACGATACCTTCGGTGACTCGTCCAAACTGCGGCCCGGTGACGTGGTTCTGGCCGTCGGCAACCCGTTCGGGCTCGGCGGCACGGTCACGGCCGGTATCGTTTCGGCGCGCAACCGCGACATCAACGCGGGCCCATACGACGACTTCATCCAGACGGACGCGCCCATCAACCGCGGCAACTCCGGCGGGCCACTGTTCAATACCGCTGGAGATATCGTCGGCATCAATACGGCGATTTTCTCCCCGAATGGCGGCTCGGTTGGGATCGGCTTCGCCATCCCCGCCAATCTGGCGAAGGAGGTCGTGGCCCAATTGAAGGAGCGCGGCATCGTCAAGCGCGGCTGGCTCGGCGTGAGGATTCAGGCGGTCAACCCGGAGATAGCCCAAGCCATTGGGCTCGAAACCGGCAAGGGCGCGCTGATCTCCGACGTTACCGCCGATAGTCCCGCCGCCAAGGCAGGTCTTCGCCAAGGCGATGTGATCCTCGGTTACGGCGGCAAGGCGGTAAAGAAGATGCGGGATCTGCCCCGCCTGGTCGCCGATACGCCCGCGGGCCAGACAACCAAGATCGAGCTGTGGCGCAACGGCGAGAAGACGTCCGTATCGGTCACGATCGGCGAGCTCAAGCCCGCGACGGTCGCCTCGGCCGAAGACAGCCAAGTCAATCCAAGCGGCGCCGCCTCCAAGGCGCTCGGAGCCGATCTGGCAACGCTCGACAACAACTCGAAGGCGCAACTCAACCTGCCCGAGGACACGAAGGGCGTGGTCGTCGCGCGGATCGATTCGGAGGGCCGGGCGGCCGCCGCTGGACTGCGGCCCGGGGACGTGATCGAGAAGGTTGGTTCGATCGCCGTGACTAGCCCGGCGGATGTCGACGCGGCATTCGTCGAGGCGAAGAGCAACGCGGTTCTGCTCCTGATCAATCGCGGCGGCGAGGAACTTTTCGTCGGTGTGAAGCTGGCCGACGCCTAAGTCGTCTCGTGGCGCGACAAGCCCCCTAGCCGCGCCAAGTGCCGCGACGGGAGGGTTGGCCTCCATCCCCTCGGCCAACCCTCCCAATTCTTTACATGCCTCCCCGTCTCCAGGCGCGCCCGGCTTTCGTCAAGAACAGGGGCGGTCTTCCAACCTTTTGAGGTCTTCGAGGCGCCGCGATATCGCGCAGCGTTTGAGGAACCGCTGCATGTCGGGGTCCTCGATCGTCTCGCCGATGGCGGCGAGTCTCACGGCGATGAATTGCAGGACGTCGGCCCGGTTCGCGTCGCGCGCCGCGCTTGCCTGGCGTTTTATCCTCGATGCGAGGTTTCGCATGCGGCTGCCGCTGACCGGATGCTCCGCCTTGGTGCGTGCCCATTGGAAATACGCCGCGCCGCTCGGGAAATCGGATCGGTTCTTCATGTAGCCAGCCGTCGCCTGGAACCACAGGATCATACCCATCGGGATGGTGCGGGAGCGACCCAGCAGATCGACGGCGAATTCGTCGGCCATTTCCTCTTGGCGTTGCATTTCCGCCGGCGAGGCGTCGGTCAGCGTGTGCCCGAACCGCAAGTGCCCGAGCTCGTGGGCAAGGATGAAAGCCCAGGCCGTGTTGCGAAATCTCAGGGACAAATCGTCAACCTTCGGGTCCCGCTCCCAGACCCTTGGCGGGACCCCGAGCGCCGTCATGGGGTCCGGCGCCCGTCCTCCCGGAAACGTCTTGGCCGGTCGGTGCTTCAGCATGACGAGATATTCATCGATCGGCTCCAGGCTGTAGCCGTTCTGGTATCGCCATGCGTAGGCGACGCTCAGGTCCTCGATAAACTTGATCGACAATAGGGGCGCTCTGACCGTCGGGGTGCCTTCAAAGACCACCGATGTGAACGATAGCGGACCCGCGCCGCGCGGTATGTGCCACAGGACGACGCCTTGCAGGGCGCGCCGCTCGCCAGGCGTCATGAAGGCCCAGAGCCCTTTCTCGAGCAGGAATTTGTACTTTTGCGTGTAGCGTTCCTTGTCGGCGGCCAACTGTTTGTTGGAGTAGATCTTGGGCGCGGCCACGGCTGGCGGAACCCATAGGGTCAGAACCATCAGGAAAACGAGAAAACGGCTCATTGGTCGCCTCCGCCAATCTGGATGGTCAACGGCATTGGCCCACGCGCGTGCCGAGGATCGGCGGCGCAATCGACGCGCCGCGCACGTTTTAGTCCGTCATCTGTGGATGATCGGGTAGCGGATCGATTCCGCCCGACTCCTCCTCCAGACCGCGAACTTTGACCCCACCCGCGCATTGAGCCATCACGAATCTTATCGCCCTATAATGATCTGGGTACTTTTCCTTAATGTAGGAATGATTTCGAAGGTAAGCTTCCAGATAACCGACGCCCGCGGCGCAATCGCCGCGCTCCAAGGCGCGTCGCGCCGCGTCGTAATTCGGGTATGGATCGGCTCCATGGGTCGTGCCGGCGACGCCGTTCGTCGTCGCGAGCGCGATTAGGAGGCCAAGCGCCATGGGGATCTTATTCATTGGTCACCATGGGCGGAGTCTCGGGGAGACTGTCGAGAACTCGCCTCGCACCGCCTGGCAACTCGACGCCGAAGCCCTGAAAGATCGTCGCGACGATGACGGCGGCCCCAAAGAGGGCGAAGAATGTACCGGGCGCGGCCCGGCTCATCTTGATCATTCTGGACCCCGACGAGGCCTCCAGGTCTCCCGCCGGCCGTTCGATGCCGGCCATGAACAAACGGTAACCCATGTAGCCGAACAGGAGGCCGACGAGGAGACTGGCGGCCTTGTATGCCGCGACGATCGACATCGCCCAGACCTCCAGGTCACCCGGCAAGGAATTAGACATGTCCGCCTCCGAGATCGGATGAATTTTACCGCGATTCATCGGGGATCGCGCGGTGTCAACGCGCGGCCTCTAACGCCGGCCACTCAGCAGCGCGTCTTCCGGAATGGAAATCTTCCATACCCTTCGACCCAGAGAACGAGGCTCGACCCCGTATAGTCGGAGATCTGTATGTAGAGGGCCCCGCTTTCGTATTCGTGCCTCCGAAACATCCGACCCGAGCCGGACCATCCGTCAGCCTTGATCCGCATGGTGCCGACCGCGGCGGAGCGAAGCGCGCCAAGGAGCCCATAGTAGTCGCCATATCTTTCGGTCGAGAGCCACAACGCCGCCGATCCACCGGTGTGATCCTGTCCGAGAAAGCACCCCTGTTGTTGCTGGCCTTGCGCTATTTCGGGCCCGCCGGTTATCAGCACCAGCGCCGACAGACTGGAAACAACAAGCTTTTTGAGCATATCCACGCCCCCTTGAAAAAATTCAAGCGCGGCTAGTCGGACTGCAAATATTGAAATGTCGCATTGCTCGACCCGTCATCCACCACTGGGATGGTCGATATCGTGGGCCCGCGCTGTTGCTTGTAAGCTTCAAATCCTGCGCAACATACCCCGCACGGGCATATCAAGAGAACGGCGGGTATGCCGCTCGGGCAAGGATTATCACAAGTAATTCTAGCAGCATATCGGTTGCAAAGAAAGCACGAGTATTGAAACGGCTGGATATCCCTTCCTGTGAAGGGTTGTCGGACGCCTGCCGTGGCGTGGTTTCGGCGGCGCTTGGCGTGGGACGGCAGGTGTCGGACAAGCCTCAGGGGAGGAAACCGCGGGCCGGCTCAGGCTCGGTAGTGCG
>Ga0114931_10001492_pt1 | contig 29884 bp, 26 predicted proteins | sample 2SBtaG_FD_89579 | JGI IMG/M metagenome (GOLD analysis project Ga0114931, IMG submission 89579) | Deep subsurface microbial communities from Kolumbo volcano to uncover new lineages of life (NeLLi) - 2SBTROV14_V59a metaG | ecosystem: Environmental > Aquatic > Marine > Volcanic | place: Kolumbo... | reverse complement strand
AGCATTCGGATCTTCTGACCCTTGGGCGATGGTAGGATCTGGGTGCAATAGAGTAGGGGCTAAGAACTTTACCAATGATGGTTCGTTAGGACCCGGATTCTCTTTTCTCAGGATGGGACTGTTCGCAGCAGACCCTGCGAACAATTGTGTGGTTTACATAATGGGCGACGATTTCGTGTATCACGATAGTGTTGGTATCAAGACCTTCAGCCCTCGTTCTGTGTCTGGTGTTTTCGACATATGTTTGCTTTCTCCTTTGTTGAGAGATCTTCTGCGGCACGCTCCTCTTATCCCTGCACCTGACGATCATTCTTGGGGATTCAATGATTGGACACACCCGGATATCGGATCTAATGCGCCAATGATCGGGTCGGTGACAGATTGGAGAGATATCTGGGCAGATGTGATCGGTGATGGCTCTACTATCACCAAAGGCAACATGTTGTTGCACATCAATAAGTGGTGGGATGGTATGGTCGGATTATGCCATCCTATTCAGACCAATCTTGATCCTGGGTCTACCGGACAACGCACAGAATGGTGGTACACAACTCGGTGGGGACAATGGGCTCTGTTGGTTATGGATTCTCGCACCCATATGCGAGATGCTGGCGCCACTAACAATGCTTATCTTGGTGATGTTCAAGATGCTGCGATTTCTGTGGCTATCGCGTCAGAAACAGCGCCATCCATGCTCATCTTCCACAATTCTCCGGTGGGAGATATACAAGCGAATACAGACAACTTGATGGGCTTTCCTGTAGAGAGAGAAAGGTTCTTCTCGTATCTGCGGGCTTATCATGGTCAGATTGTTTTCTTGCATTCAGACAGACACTGGCCGCGCATAGGTACAGAATTGGCAACAACAACAGTCACTGGGAGTACTGGTCCTGTTCCACAAGTAGCAGCAGAAATAGTGATGCATCCCACAGGACAGTCTGGTGTCAATCTCGACACTTTCGGCGGATGGCCTATTCTCGGAGATGATAAGGGCGTGTTCAATGATGCTACTCACTGGGTTCTAAGATGGAATAATACAGCTGGGCCAGGTGCCGATCCTACACCTGTGTCTATTCCGACGAGTGCGACAGGACCAGGCGTCTTAGACTATCACCTACAGGCCCATATCTGCTTGAATACAGGTGTCTTCGAGATCAGAGATGGCTTCACAGGATTGATAGCGACAGATCAAGCCGACGGATCTGGGCCAGCATTGGCTCAGATAATGGTAGGTGGCGGAGGGTCTTCTGCCCTTTCGCAGTGGTTCGCTCTTGGCAATGATCATCCGCCTTCTCCAGACGAACTGACAGAGTTTCTTGTCACAGGTGGGATGAACTGACGTGAGCACTTCACCCGCTACATCTTCTTTGCAGGTGCTGGGTCCTGATGGACAGCCTTGGCGCTCGCAATCTGCGAGTGTGCGACGATCTGGGATGGGCACATTCTTGCATGCTGTGTCCGATACGAAGGGAACTGCGAGACAAAGGGCTTCGAAGCCATACACCAGCCACGGCTGGGTGTATGCTGCGGTCAACGCAGCGGCGTTGAATGTGTCTCAAGTCTCTTTTAGTGTGTTCATGGAGACTCAAGACTCTGAGAAAGAACGCATTGCTACAGCGCTTCGTTCTGGTCGTATCGAAAAGGAGTCAGACTTCCGGCCGAAGTTGGGCTATAGTCGTCGATTCGAGCGCTTCTTAGATCATCGCTGTCGTTGTAAGGGGCGAGCTGTAAGATCTCTGGAACAAGATGTAGATCATCCGTTCAACGTGGTGTTTCGCCGTCCTAACAGATTCATGGATCAATCTCTGTTTACGTCGGCCTTAGTCATGAACTTGATTCTGAGAGGAGAGGCTTTCGTTCTCCCCATAACGCGTGATGGAGAGAGTTTGTGGGTGCCAGGGGAAGATTTTGAAGAACTGTTGGTCATCCATCCCGACACCGTCGATCCTGTGATAGATCCGGGGACCAATATACATGTTGGTTGGTGGGTGTCTACCCGAAAAGAAAATCGTGGCTTAGGGCTCAAGAATCAAGGCTCTAGATTCTTCGTCACTGTGGACGAGATTATCCACATGAAGTTCTACAATCCTGACGATCCGATACGAGGGTTGTCATGGATATCGGCGGCCGCTTTCGGCATACTTCAAGACATGTTTGCCCAAGCGCACAGTACATCGATGTTAGAGAATGGCGGGGAACCCGGTGGTGTCATCATGACAGACACTGCCTTCGATGACGATAAGGAGAGAATGAAGTTTCTCCGCAAGTGGGAGGACAGATACAAGGACGAACGAGCACGTGGACGCACTGCTTTGCTTGAAAATGGTGTGAAATACGTGCCTATTGGGATGACCAATAGAGACATGGAGTTCCTCGAACAGCGACGATGGAATAGAGAAGAGATCTTGGCAGTCATCGGTGTGCCAAAGTCTGTGTTGTCTATCACAGACGATCTGAATTTCGCCACGCAACTGGCGCAAGATGCCAACTTCTGGAATAAGAGGCTCATTCCGATCATTCGTTTGATCGAGAACGTCTTCAATTCTACGCTGTTCTTCGGGACCCCTGATTCTATAGTAGGTATGTTTGACCTCTCCGTTGTAGAAGCATTGAGAGAAGATCTTTCATCTAAGATATCTTCTGCGACACAGATGGTCGCACAATTGCGCGTGCCTCCTCGTGTCGCTATAGATCTGGTGGGCTTGGAAGTTGGCGAGTTCCCAGGAGACGACGTGACACTTGTGTCTTTCGGCTTGGTGCCTATAGAAGATCTGTTGTCGGGAGGATTATCGGATGCTCCTGAGGATGCTCCTGCGGATGCTCCTGCGGATGCTCCTGCGGATGCTCCTGAGGATGCTCCTGCGGATGCTCCTGCGGATGCTCCTGTTGGTGCTCCCGCTGGTGCTACCGCTGATGCTCCCGCTGATGCTCCTGCGGATGCTCCCGCTGATGCTCCTGACAAAGATGCGAGAACACGTGTTGACTTTCCGGGCATATTCGATAGACTTCCAATGTCTCAATGTTTACTGGCTCGTCGTATATCTGGCCGCAGGTTTAGAGAAAGAGCCTTATCTCAGAAATCTAGAATCAGCGACCAATATTTGAGGTCTTTGTTGAGCCATGAAAAGCCTTTCCGCACTATGTATCGCAATCATGTAGGGAGACTGCGGAGAGAACAGATAAAGTTGTTCGATGCTGCTACGAACACTGAAGAAGCGCAGCGTGGCTTTACTCTCGTGTCTCGTGTGCTGTCTGCATCGGAAGTAGAGTCGATCCTTTTCGACATGAAGAAGGCTAATGCCACGTTGACCAATGAGTCTCTTGCACAATATCAGTCTATGACTGAGACAGTGTTGGAATTCACTCGCGCTGAACTGGGCGGAGTTTTCGTATTTGATGTTGAAGATGAGGATGCCATATCCTTTATGCGCACTAAGTCTGTCAAGTTGCAGGGAGTCAATCGCACTGTGCAGAATCGTGTTCGCCGTACTATCTTAGATGGTATAGAGAACGGTGAGACAGTGCAACAGTTGCGTAGAAGGATCAATCAAGCCTTCAACAATTCCGCTTCAGCCAGTCGCACCTTGACCATCGCAAGAACTGAGACAGCTCAGATGTTTGGTGGTGCTCGGAATATTATCTTCGACAAGGAAAGTATTTCGAAGGGCCTCTGGACGACAGCTTCTGACGAAAAGGTGCGGCCGCATCATGTGCGATTCGAGGAGTCTGGGATACAAGAACGCGGATTCAACTATCTAGATGTTGTGGGCGAGTCGGGATCTCTTCAGTATCCTTCTGATATCAACGGACCTGCTGGAGAAGTCATCAACTGTCGCTGTGTGTGGGTCGCTACAGGATAAGAACCATGGCCAATGAACCGAAATATCGTAGTGCGAGAGAAATAACTGATCCTTCTGCTATAGAGACATGGCTCTCTAGCCGTCAGACGGGATTTTCTTCGCACCGGGGCCCCGATGATCGAGTCCTCCTAGAGCAGCCTCGCAGTGAGATGAGACAAACTGTGCTCACAGTGGATATCGTGAAAGCGATGGCTGAAGAGAAGGGAATTCCATGGGAAGACGGGTATTCCGTTCCGTTTCTTCGAGCACGGGGATGGTGGGCTTCGGATGAGCGCCCTGACAGAGCGGGAGACATCGTTCTTCAGAATTGGCACTTGGAAGCCTTCGCGAAGAGTGGCCCTATTCTGTTCGGACATGTCTGGGATCGTCCTCCTATTGGGCGTGCTATCTTCCACCAAGTCGAGCCTCGTAAGGATGCAGACTTTACAGGGCCAGCTCTGGGTCTAATCATCTTGTTTGCGCTCGATGATGCTGATGCAGACTTTAGAGGTGCTATAGCTCGCCTTGTCAACAGCAATATGATGACTACTGGATCAGTAGGTTTCTTTCCCAATAAAGTCATCCACATAGACGACGAAGAAGAACGTGCACAACTGGGCTTAGGACGATGGGGTGTCATCTTTGACGAGAATGAACTCGCAGAATTTTCTTTGACGCCTGTGCCTGCTCATCCCGGAGCATTGTCTAGATATCTAGAACGTGGTTGTCGTAGGGGTTTGTTCACTCCTGCGCATCAAGAGCCTCTTCTAGAGATCTATGCTAATTCTGTTCAAGCGGCAACAACTCCTGTGTCGGAGGATGTTCTCACATGTATCAGGGACACATTCAAAGATGTGTTCGGAAAGGGCTGCGACGAAACGCCAGAGGTAGTTGAAGAGGAAGAGAAGGAAGATCTCGACACGACAGATTCTTCTGGGGACACCCTCGAGACAAGAATGGATGCTGTCGAATGCGCACTCGAGAGGATGGCAGAAGTATTGATAGGGCATTGTGAACAGGTCACCGAAGGAGTGATTCAGGCTCACAGAATTGCCTCTTCTCTTGGTCAGACTTCTGAGTGCGAAGATGAGTGCGAAGACGAAGATGAAGATCTCACCAGTGAAGACCTCGATGAGGAAGACCTCGATGAGGAAGATGATGGTGAAGACTTTGCAGACGAAGACGAAGACGAAGACGAAGACGAAGAAGACGACGATCTTTACAAATCGATCGTCGGTTAGGAGGTTTACATGGCTGAGAAAACCAAACTATCTGTCGAGGAGCGCCGCAAGTTGCGGATCGCCCGACAGAAGGAAATCGCCGATCGCTTCTCCACTATGGAGAATTCTCAGAAAGAGATGAAGGCGACGATCGAGAAGCAGAACGAACGCCTTGCCCAATACGAGAAACTCGATATCAAGAGCTTGCTCGAAGAGATCGAGAGGCTCAAAGAAGGTTCGAGCCAGATTCGCCGAGCAATCCGTCGTTCTCGCACTGGTTTGTATGTTCCTGGCATCGAAGACGTGGATAACTTCAGTCTTATCCGCGCTATCGTTTCTGCTAAGACAAGCGGGAAGGTGTATGGTGAGTCCTCCGAGTGGAAGATCATGCAGGAGGCTCGAGAAAAGGCAGGCCAAAGCCTCGGCACTGACGCAGAAGGTGGCTGGTTTGTTCCCGATCAAGTCATTCCAGAAGTGATCGAAGCCATCTATCGCCGATCTGTTCTGATCAACCTCGCAGGAGATGGCACATCTCGTGTGACTACTCTTGACGGATTGACCGGTGGTCGCGTTCGCATTCCGAAGTTCAAGAAGGGGACAGTTGCGTTCTGGCAAGGCGAAGGGGATGCCACTACTATCTCCAACGTCAACACTGGTGAAGTCACCATGACGCCCAAGAAGTTGGCGGTTCTTGCCAAGATGACCGAGGAGCAGATGCGTTTCTCTGCTTATGGCTTCGAAGCCTTACTTCGTCAAGACATGGTTCGTGCCGCAGCTCAAGAACTTGATCGCACTGTTCTGTTTGGCAAAGGCAACGACAACGAGCCTCGTGGTATCGTCAATCTTGCCAATGTCCAGAAGTTCTGGGCCGAAACCGGATCCACTACGAAGCCTGCTTCTCCGGTAGGCGGACTTCTGGATTGGACTGGGCTCAGCAAGGTCGATCTCCTCATCGAGGAGCAGGATCTTGAGTTCGACGGCTCGTTCGCAACAATTTCATCTCCTGCCTTCTTCCGTCACATCGCTATGTTGCGGAATCTCAACTTCGCCGGACAAGCCTCCACCAGTGCAGGCTACATTGCGGGCTTGCCACCTGTCACCCAGGCACGCCTCGCAGATCTCATCGGTTCGTTCGGAAAGACAAACAACATCTCTTCTGTCAAGGACTTCAATTCCGTGTTGAAATTCACGGATGTCTTCCGTGGCAACTTCAGCGAAATTCTGCTGGGTCGTTGGTCTGGCCTGGAGATTGTCACAGATGATGGCATGTCTGGGGACAACTTCATCCGAGACGTACGCCTCATCAAGCTCCGTCTCTGGGCGGATATCGGCAGTCGCCACGATGAAGCGATTGTGTGGGTTCAGGACGCGCAAGCACGTGAGTGATCCTCGTAGGATCCGTACGACTCTTTTCTCTCACTCTCCTGAAACATGAAAGGAGAAACGCTTTGAAGTTCACTGCATTGCATCAGATACTGAAGATTGTGCCTTCAGTTCCTCCTCTTACTCACGCTGCTGGAGTCGTCAACGGCTCGGCTGTTTCTTTGCTTGGGCGGCCTCGTGTTGCCCTGGTGGTTCTTGAAATGGGCGCTGTTGCCGCTGCACATACGGTGGATGTCGCAATCGAACATCGCCTTGTCGAAGGCTCTGGGGCTTGGGTGCCCACTCTCGACGATGCGTCGGTTGCTTTGGCATTCGCTCAGCGCACGAACGCAGATCCTGTGAGCCTGTATGGGCTCCTTCCCCTGGGCGAAATCGACGCCCAAGAGATGCGAGCAGTATCCACGGTCGTAGGCGCATCCGGCGTAGCACACAGTGTCAGTTTCTTGCTCAGCGACTGGCCTGAAGTGCCATATGCTTCTCCCCACGTCAATGCTTTCAAGACGAAGATTGGTGTGGCCGCGCGCATCTAACTCGACTACTTGACGTATCAGACAGAGAAATCTGTCTGATACGTTTATGTCTCTTCCAGAAACAAAGAATCCCAATGAAATACAGGATCTCCTTACAGATCCTGTAGGGGTGGTGGTCACAATCGTGTTTATCGTGAGAGTGACCGTGACTGTGTATTCGGGGCATAAGAATGATTGATAATCGCATAAGATTGAAAGAAGGTTCTCAGGTTACAGTCCAGATCACACTGGAGAATGAAGATGGTGTAACACACACAGTAGCAGGAGGATCCATAGTCACACTCGCGATCAAGAAATCTGTTTTGAGCCCATCTCCTATTCTTGAAATCGATACTGTGGTGGATCCTTCTCAGATTGCTGTCACATCTGGGCGTGTTGACTGGACTATCTCTGCTGCTACGGCATTGTTGCTGACCGCGGGCGTTTATGTTTGCGACATTGATGTGAACTTAGGGGGCATACGCACGATATCAGAAACAATTCTCATAGAAGTGGACAAGAAGGTGGTTTCATGAGCCTGGTAGAAGTCAGTGAATTGAGGAATCTGTTGAAGTTTGATCCTTCATTAGATGCAGAGCTTCAACACCACATTGACGTGACAGTGGAGATATTGGAGAATAAGACGAAGCGCTTGTGGGCTCTACGCACCAATTTCGTTGTGACATTGAGACAAGAGGGTGAATTCGAGTCCATATTGCAGATTCCGCTCTATCCGATCACCGCGCTTGCTCTTGTAAGATGGAATAAAGGAGAGACTCCTCCTGTAGATTTCTCTGCTCCTATGGCTGTAGACACAGATTACATATTCTTTTCGGATACAGGAGAAGTTGAACTGTTAGGCACGCCGCATGATTTCTACAGAGCTCAGGTGACAGGAGGATACGACGAAACAACCGTGCCAGCTCAGGTGAAAGAAGCCATACGATTGCAGATAGCGTATGCGGCTGTGCGAGAAAATCCAGAGAACATTGTGTCTGTGTCTAAGACTGTAGACGGAGCCACTGCTTCTATGCGAAATACCTTGTATCATCCGCGCTTCTTGAGTCTGTTGAAGGGTTTCAGAAACGCATGAGCCAAATCCGTTTGTCCATCACGACGGGAAGCGAGATTCTAGAGAGGCTGGCCCAGATACATGGCAAAGAACGGCAGATAGTTTTACAGCTTATCTCCGAGGTCTTTGCTAAGCATGCTGTTCTAGCAGCGTCTCATGTTGTCAAGACTCAGTTGTCTGGAGGAGGGCCTGCGCCAACATTTGGCGGACCCGGTTCTTTCAATAAGAAAAGGAAGAAACGACGTACTGGATCTCTAGCAAGATCTATAGAAGGACGAGCGTTGCAGATAGAAGGAGCGCCTGCGATTCAAGTGGGCGTGCTGCGTGGGCCAGCCGTGAGATATGCTGGGATTCAGGAGTTTGGCACGAAGCCATTCAATCCTGATTCTCCATTTCCCACGATCAAACCGAGGAATGCGAAAGCATTGGCTCAGCCTGTAGGAGAAGCCCTGACCTCGGCAGGAGTCGCTAGATATCCGAGTCCGCGCGCGTTTCCAGAACCACTCAAGTTCATCAGATTCGGACGACCGCGAGGACGAAATAAGGTGATAGGCATCTTGGTGAAGGAAGTAGAATACCAACGAGCCAGAGAAGCCGCTATTGCGGAAGGCTCAGATGTATCCTTAGGACAGATAGATGCTTTGTACATCCTCATGCTTCAACTCGATATTCGACCGGGCTTGTTCATCACAGATGGATTGCAGTCCCATTTTCCCAAGTTGTTAGAAGCGATCGCCGACGTCATGGTGGAAAGGGTGTTCAATGGCTGAATTATCTGGGCTGACTAGCAACATTGCTCGGGCACAATGGGTGAAGAAAGTCTTGGAGATTGCAAGAAGGCTGAGCACATCACGGAATGTGGCCTTGTATGATGTACAACGAGGCGCCATTGATTGGGTCAGTTATACTTGGCCAAAATCTCGCGCGATGTCTGTGCGCACTCCTGAAGTCTTTCCACAAGAAGCCGATGGAAGGAGATCTGCCACCTTGCAGATCACCGCAGCATGTAGGATATCCCTTGGACAAATAGAAGGATTTGATGATACTGTATTGGACAGTCTTGAAGAGGATTGTATCAAGGTAGCACAAGCACTTCTCCAGGCTCAGAAGGCCAGCAGTCTCGACAGCCTTGTCCTGGATGTGGACCACGTCGGATCGGTTGAGTTCGCCGATTGGGAGCGCAAGGTCCAGGGATTCTTCGTGACTTTCAGTGTAGATTACTAGATAGGAGGCCACATGCCTGTACAAGGACCTCAGGATTTTTGGCAAGTTGGTGCCAGAGTTCTGATGATGAAACAGAAAACAACCAACGAAGAAGTGCTCGATCTGGGCGTCATCCAGTCGGTCACACCGAATTTCGAGATCGAGAAGGTGACTCTCGATGATCCCAATGGTGGGGTCAAGACTCGAGTCGCTGAGACGGTGACAAGCCAAACAGAATCCTACTCTGTGCAATTGAGCAACTTCAATCTTGATAACTTGGCCCTTGTTTTCGGCGCTTCGGCTGTGAAGACGTTCACACAGGCAGCCACGCCTGTAGTTGACGTGCCACACACAGCGAAACTGGGGCGATTGTTGAAGTTGGTCGATGCGTCGAAGGTGCCTGTGTACAGCATCACGTCTATCGAAGCTGTCACCGATGTCCCAGGCACGACGACCTATGTAAAGGATACGGACTGGGAGATAGTCGATCTGGAACGGGGTCTTATCCGCATCATCTCAGGAGGTGCTATTGCGGATGATGAAGTTCTACATATCGACTACACCCCAGCCGCGCTGACAGGCAATCGCCTGCTCAATCCTCTGACAGGCAGTGGCACTGTCAATGCGTTCATCATGATCATGCTCGGCCGGGGTGGCAATGCTCGTCAGAGTGTGCGAGAGTTCTCCGCCGCCATTTCGGTTGAGTCTGTCGATCTGCAAGTGGACGATTTCTCGAGTTTCGTGCTGACCATTACAGTGCTCAGTGACTCGACAGATGTTGTTTCGCCCGCAGGTCGTTTGCTGCACTTCAAGGGAGCAGTGCTCCCCCTTTCCTAAGACTCTTAGGAGATGTCATAGTCGGAGGAATCCGACTATGCCTCTTAGGCTACCAATATGGGCTCTACCTGTTCCCTGGCGGGCCCACTGTACCGACTCTGTAGTCTTTCGTCCTGTGTAGGACGTGTGGGCCTGTATGCGGTGGTCGGAGGCATACTAGGCCCATACCGCTAGCCGACGTCCAGACGACTGGTGCGAAGCGTAAACCTGGTCTTATGTGATACCAAGGAGGTAGCGATGACAGAAACGAAAGATGAATCAGCCTTGAAAGCCATGAAGGAGGCGATTAGAGCGCTGAATCCAGGATTCCCTCTCACCTTGGCAGCAGGTCTTGAAGTGACTATTGCGACAGTAAGGGTGCGAGACATCGAAGCCTTCACTGAAGAGATCTCTCGTGTACTGCCCAGGATTATGATGGTCCTCGGAGACGATACCCACAAAGAGCCTGTGGAGATTTTAGGACAATTGGTGCCTATCTGCTCTACACAGTTAGTGGGCCTGATAGATTCTTGTGTGTCTCCACAAGGCATCTTCCGAGAGTTGCCACACCATTTGGCAGCCCCTGTTATCCAAGCGTGGGTGCAAGAGAATCTGTTAGATGAGGGAAAAGTCGAAGCCTGGAAGAAGGGGTTTCAGCCTCTCAGCGATCAATTCCAGGCTCTCACGAAAGGCCAGGCACAGGTCTAGGAGATGTGATACAGACTCTGGTGTCGAATGGCCATCGTTTGTCTGACATACTGGACTACAGAGTGAGCCAGATGTACTATTTCTATCAGCGATGTAAGTCGGAAGAATTGCGCAGGGTGGCTTATGTCGTAGGCCAACAAGAACTTATGCTGGCAGGCCTGATGGGAGATAAGAAGGCTGCTGATTTTCGCAAACAACAGAAAGTTGCATTGGATAAACTGTGGTAGATCGCAAACTAACAGTCACAGCTGTGTTGAACGACTTGATCACGAGAAATCTGTCTCGTGTCAATCGTTCGTTCGCTCGGTTCAGCACTAGACTGAAGACAGTCAACTCCCAGCTGGCTCCTCTTACAGGGAGATTCGCACAACTGGGTGCTGCGTTGATCTCTACAGCTGGGGCTAGAAAGTCGATCCAACTGGCAGAGAGGGAGATACAGAGTAGAAGAAGGCTCGCAGCAGCATTAGGAGAAAATGTTGATAAACTCGAGCGTGTGAGAGAGATAACCGATAGTCTGCAAGGCAAGACTCTTTTCGGAAATGAAGCTCTCAACGAGACGGCTGCTTTGCTGCTGAATATGAAGGTCCGTGTTCAGGATCTTGACAAAGCACTAATCGCAACGGTAGATACGGCATCGGCTTTGGGTGTGCCCACAGAGAGTGTAGCCAAAGCAATCGGTCTTTTCCAAGTTGGCCGCGCAGGTGAACTCGGTGAGCGGATAGGCCAGTTGAAGATTCTGCAAGACGAATCTCGTCTTGCGAAAGATGGTGTCGATACTTTGTTAGAAGCGTTTGGGGGTCAAGCCACTCTGCTCACGCAGACACCATTCGGTGCGTTCATCCAGAAGCAGAATGAATTAGGAGACATCTTTGAAGAGATAGGTATACGCATCATACCTATTGTCAATGAAGCATTCGACAAGTTTCTCGGCAAGTTCAAGAAATTCTCGGCTTCCTTAGACACTCTGTTGCAGTCCCCTGTCTTTCAGGAGATCGCTCGCCTTGGGGTGGACTTAGGCGCTCTGGTACTTTCTTTTGTTGCTCTGAGTGTGGCCATCTCCGTTTCTAGCCGTGTCTTGAAATTGTTCGTTGGTGTGATCAAACTGGCTACAGCTGCTGTTGCTTTAGCATCTGCTGGGGTAGGTGCTCTAGCTGCGGGAATGGTGAGTCTATCTGCAACTGCTCAAGCGGTTGCAGCAGCAATAGGGCTGGGACTGCTTCCATTCAGTCTGTTGGTGATCGGCATAGGTGCTTTGTTGGTCGCTGTTGCGAGCATGTCTGGGGGATTCGACAGGCTTGGAGATTCTGGAAGAAGATTATTGAGCATAGTGGACGATGTGCGCAATGGATTCTCCAGTCTTGCGGATATTGGAGACAGCATTGTCGTCACCCTACGAAAAACGGTCCTTCTTATAGATCGCTTTGTTGTTATACCCATACGCACTGCCTTTTCTTTGCTTGCTGAGGATATCCGGTTCCGATTCAACAGCATTTTGTTGATTGTGCAAAGAGTAGCAGTATCTGCATCATTGTTGGTATTCAGTGCATTGAACAGCGTCTTGCAGAAAGCTGGGCGATCTGTAAGACAACTTGGAACCATTGCCGCCACGGCTATCTCTACGATTGATGCAGGAATAGGCTCTCTTGTACAAGCAGGCATCAATGATCTAGTGACTAAGGGCATAGACACTACAGCTCTTGAGCAAACATTGCAGAGCATAGACTCTGATCTCGGAACTCTGTTCTTCAGCAATAAGAATCGCATCGCTGAGATCGGCAGAACAACACAAGACCAATTAGAGCAGAATGCAGACGATGCCATAAGGTTAGAAGAACAATTCTCTGCTCGCGCAGATGCGAGATTCAGGACTAGAGAAGAGCAAGTAGACCAACTTGCGAATCAAGAAGCTGCTCTTCAAGCACAAGCAGAAAGATCCGCGCGATTACGAGATCTTCGAGAACAGCAACTGCGAGCGAATATACGAGACGCAGAAGCAAGAAAGGACAAAGATTCTCTGGCCGCGCTTGAGATGTTAGAGATAGAATCTTTGCAGAGAAGATTCGCAGCGGGTGAAGTATCTGTAGAGAAATTTTTCTCGATACGACAGGCTCTTCAAGAGGGCATCCTGAAGAGAGAACAAGACAGTCTGCGATTTCAATTGAACCAGATAAGAGAAGCGATAGATGAAGAGAATAAGGCGAGAGCGGAAGGCGCTGATATTGTATTAGATACATCTGGACTGTTGTCCCAACAATTATCACTGACCAAACAATTGGCTCTTGTTGACATAGAAATTCAGAGAACGAATGCGAACATTGCCGAAGAGAAACGCGCAGCATTGGAAGCGCAGGCTAAGTTGCGACAACAGCAACAAGATACGCTAGATCAGCTCTTCGAAGAGATCGAGAAACGAGCTGCTGAGGCCAGCGGAAATACGATACAGGCTGCTCTTATAGAATTCAGCGAACAGTCTCTGGCTCTCATACAACAACTGAAGGATGCTGGTGCAAGTGCCAACGAGATTGCCTTTGCTCGACAAACGCTAGAGCTTGAACGACAGAATATGGTGAGAAAATCTGTCGTAGAACAGGCAACGATGTTGTTGCAGAAAGCACAAGAAGCAGAAGGCAGATATCGTGAATCTCTTGAACTGACAAGACTTCAACTCGAACAGAATATTCTCACTCAGTCGCAAGCACAAGGTGCAGCACGCAATTCCTTACAAGAGTTCGTTTCAGCGATAAACTCATCTCGTGATGGCCTGAAGACTCTGCAAGACGAGTTCCCAGAGTTTTCGGAATCGTTGTCTAAGACAGCGCTGGAGTTAGATCTCATCGGTCTGAGAGCGGTAGAAACCACTGGGAGCATAATTGCTGGTTTTCAAGACACTCTGCGTGGCGCAGCAGAAACTGGGCTCAACGACTTCACCAATAGAGCAATCGCTAATGTGTCTAGCATCGGAGATGCTTTTCGAGATCTAATGCGCAGTATACTTCAATCATTGCAGAAATTCTTTGTCAACCAGTTGGTCACGAGATTCTTGAACTTCTTGCCAGGCTTGGGTGGGGCCAAAGGAACCCCTGGAATCTTAGGATTCAACGAAGGAGGTTTGCTTCCGGGTCGCGGACCGAATAGAGATAGCATGTCTATTCGGGCTACACCTGGAGAATACATTCATTCTAGATCGGCTGTAGATCATTACGGACCGTCCATTATGTCGGCTATCAACAAGAGACGCATACCCCGTGCACTCTTAGCAGCATATGCTACTTCTTATGGTACAGGGCGATCACACTACAATACCGGGAATCTGGTTGGAAGAGCTAGGTCTACATCTTCTTCGGAGCCTAACGTGCTGGTGGCGGATGAAACAACAGCTGCTAGAATACTTGCTGCGGGCAAAGAAGCTCTAAGAGATGCCATACGAAACGATAGATCTGTGTTGTTGTCCATCTTGCAGGTGCCTGTACGATGACTGTGATCGCCTCTGACATTATTGCTGCTGACCAATTCCCTTCTGCGGGAGAATTGTGGGCTCTTATGGTCATGCCTCGTCCTTCAGGAGATGAAGGACAAGTAGTGACAACCAGATGGTCGACAGATTTGTTGTCAGCGCGCACACAATCTGAACAAAGGTTCAGTCGTTTAGCGAAACCATATCTCAGTGTAGAGACTACGTTCAAAGCCATGTTCGATGACACGATAGGTGTGTTGTTGAATCAATCTCACAGATTCACTACAACCAACTTTGTGTTTCCTTTGTGGAACGACAAATTGCCTGCGAAGCGCGTAGACGCGAATACTCTTGCGCTTACACTGAATCTACATCTGACACGACGATTACAGATAGGACAATGGGTGGCACTGGTGAAATGGGAGAAGGGCAAAGAAAGAGCAGAATCCTTCGAGTTCGCCAGAGTATCTGCTATCACACAAGTAGGACAACAAACTCATGTGGGCCTAGACATCGCAACTGTTCTGACATCTGTTGTTCACGAAGAAGGCGACATAATTGTACGGTCAGATCTATTGATTGTCCCGATGATAGAATGTGATCCGCTATCGGATACAGATCTACAGTTGATAACACAATCTGTATCTGAAGTGACATTGACAGTCCATCAATCCGTAGGTCCGCAAGCTCTAGATCCTCTCACTGCCTTTTCTGTCTTTCCTGGGTTCACTTTGTTAGACGGCAGCCCCATTCTTGATCTACAGTCTGACTTTACTCAAGAAGGTGTCGGCGTGACCCGGCCAATACAAACAATAGATATTGGTCTAACAAGTGTGTACAACATTCGGGGCACTCGTTCTAAGGTGCGCACTTCTACATCGTTTACGTTCTTCAATCGCTCTGATGGATTGAAACTACGCCAGTTGTTCGATGGTGCGGCAGGGCGAACGTTGCCATTCTGGATTCTTTCTCCCACTAACGACTTCATTCCTGTATCTATGTCTGGCACACAGATTACTCTTGAAGCAGGCAGTCAATTCATAGATCTGATAGATGAAGACTTCACCAGATACACCAAGATCGCAGTTCAGACGACATCCGGAACTTTCTTCTACGATATCACATCTAAAGTAGGTAATGTGATCACAGTAGTTGGCTCTTTACCGGGCTTCAACACAGTGATTCGTACTTGTTTCGCTTATCTTGTGCGATTCGAAGAAGATGTTTTAGAAGAAGTGTGGTCTACGGACGAGCATTGGCATACAGATGTGTCATTCGTAGAAGTCCTCGAAGAAAAGAGTGTTTCCATCCCGATTGCAGACATAGCCCTAGGAGGCATATTTGGTGCTTTCTCCATATGCGGAGATAACAGCAACTTTCTGCATCCGGCTGGCGCTGTAGTGTTCATGATTGACAACACGGCTAGCATCGGAGCCAGTGGACTGCTGGAGCAGAAGGCTTTGCTCGCGGATCTGGTAGAAAGACTTCGTATACCTGGGCAACCATTTCTGAAAGAAGTAGGCGTGGTCGCTGTGTTCGGAGGAGCTGTAGTCACAGCGCTGACTCTAGACGCGGACAAGGTGGCGGCAGATATAGCAGCAGTTGGTCTCGGCAGCGGCACCACTGATTATGATATTGCATACAGCGCAGCAAATAACATGTTGTGGACTGCGTTTCCATTTGCCATCACGTTCGGAGAAGCACACATCATAGGCATGGGCGACGGATTCGGCACTCTCCCCAGCACTGCCACCAAAGCATCCATAGCAGGCAGACAAATCATGGGACATTTCATAGGGTTGAGTTTCGGAAGTGAAACATTCCAGGCAACTCCTTCCGCTTGGGCTACTGCCGTCAGCGACATGAATGGAGCTATGTTGACATTCAACTCTGGAGACTTAGCGGTGGGTGAAATAGATGTGTCTGCTGACTCTGTTGTGAATACTATGTTGCCTACAATCTATACGAGTCTTTCATGAGCACTCAACTGGATGTTATACCCGCAAGCCAGCCGGTTGCGCTGGTGACATTCACATGGGGAGAACCCACACAGACTCTTCGATTGGTGCGATCAAATGCGGATTTGACAGTAGATTCAGATCTGTTTATCGCAGAGCCTAAAATGGAAGTGATGTTGGGACGACAGAAAGCAGGGATATCTCCAGACTCCGCTACCATTCGAGTGGCTACTCGCGCAGAATTGTCGCCTTTCTTGGATAGTCCGGGACAAACAGTCTCTGTGTTGATTGAAGAGTCGGACTTGACTTTGACAGGCACTGTTAGAAGAGTGTTTCTTTTCGGATATGCTAAGTCTATTTCTTCGGATAGTCTCAGCGCACCTGGCGTGTTAGAGATAGAAGTAGAAGATCTGCGCTCCGAACTAGATGCTCCTGCTGTTATGGTCCTGTCTGAGTTCTGCCAGAATAAGTTCGGGCATGCTATCGGTTGCATGTACGATCTTGTTTCGCAAGAGCGCACGGGTATCATGACACTATGGGGACTTGGCCAACCCAATACTGTAGTCAGGGTAGCCGGCTTGACGGATTCATTGACTCAGAATGGTGGAACAACCAATGTCGCTGATCTGTATTCTACGGGACAGTTGGTAAGAGACGGTGTCAGCATACGAGTCCGTCACTACAATTCCGCTGTAGAGCAAGAACAACTGCTTCTTCAAGAAGAGCCTCCTGCATCTTGGGTGGGACAAATCGTATCTGTATTTCCTGGATGTCGTCACACTATTGCGGATTGTAGGCGGTTTCAGAATGAAATACACTTCAATGGTTTAGGCATCGGTACGCCCAATCACAATCCGTTGATTGAAGAAGGTGAGAGCAGTGTGTAGACAAGACCAACTTCGATTCATACGCGCAGTCCACAGATGGAAGAACACACCCTACAAACCTTCTCAGTGCACTCCAGGTGTAGGCGTCGATTGCCTTCAATTCGTGGGCGCGGTCGTGGACGAATATTTGGGATTGTCGACCAAGCATTTGAGCAGAATCCCTGCTCTTCCTCCGGACACTGCATTTCATACTTCTAAGAATGTGGCAAAGATGTCCCAGATCTTGCACGATCGCTGGCCTCTGAAGACTATTCGCTGCATATCTTGGCAAGACTTGGTGCCTACAGACATCGTGTTGATTCAGGAGTCTTCAATCTCGCCCAGTCACTTGATGATCGCAGATGTGCGTAAAGGCATGGCTTGGCATTCTACCAATGATATTGGAGTGTGTTGTACTCCATTGCGAACTCTAGAGCTAGACAGAATCTGGAGAATACTGTGGCCGAAATAGCCTTATCTGCTGTATTGTCCGTAGGTGCTGGAGCGCTTGCTTCTGTCATACAGAAGCCTAAGGAACAGGCTCTCATACGAGACAACAGACCGACTAATCTATCAGAAAGAGGCTCGGTCATACCCAGGGTATTCGGTACACGTAGAGTCGGTGGGAGCTTTGGTTGGGCAGGCGATCTGCAAGTGACTTCTGGTTCTGGTAAAGGGAAAGGAGCAAGAGGCGGAGCAGGTACCAAACACTTCAAAGAATCTGCCTGGCAGATCTTGTCTCTAGGCCCCGGATATGAGATAGATGCTATCTGGGTGAACGGAAAACAAAGGTGGGGTGTTGAACTTGGAGACAATCCCATAGTCAACGATACGACCAGTGGATTCAATACACCATCAGGCAGTGTAGTCACAATACCCGGACAGGGCATCATAGAGATACATTGGGGACAACAGAATCAGGGCCCTGTAAACTTTCTCGGAGCGTCTACAAGGCTCGGCATTTTCTCTCGTTGGCCGTTGATGTGCTCTGTATTGTGGCGTCCTAAGAATTTGGGCGCTACACGCACGTGGCCCCAGATCGAATTCCGTCTCACGGTTAGAACTTGTGGGTCTGGATTGACACTATCCAACGATTGGCTGGATGACTCTACATCAGCAGGGGTCAATCCCGCGCATCTTGTTATGATGTTGCTGACTGCTCCCTATCCTTATGGCGCAGACATCAATCCGAGTCTAGTGTCTGCTACGGAATTCGAGAATCTTGGGATCACTCTGGAAAATGAACATCGACCAGTCAACATATTGGTAGATGATGAACGCAGTGTTGGAGACATTATTTCTGATGTGCTGCAAGACTTGAATCTAATGTTGACGAGAAGTGGGAAACTGTTGACAGTTATTCCTGTTAGATCTGGGATACCTGCTTCTTCTTTGTTGACAGATGACGTCATCGCCAGCAGTGTGGTAAAGAAGACGAATCAACTGAGAGAGCGCGTTCCGAATCGTGTATCGTATGCGTTCTCGGACGAAAAGAGGTCGTATCGAAAGAATGCGTTTCAACAAGACGATGATCGTGCTAACGAACCAGGGTTCATACGCACCGAAGAACGAGAAATCCGTACGGTTACACATCCAGATCTAGTGCGCGCCATTGTAGACGTCAGAATGTTGCAAGATGTTATCTCCACAAGGACGACTACTTTCAGGGGAGGGCGTACTCTGAGAGGCATGGATCCTGGGCATGTGTTCCAGATCCCAGGCAGCAGTGTCTTATACAGGGTGACAGACATACAGAAGAGTTTCGAGACACCTCTTGTAGAAGTGTCGGCAATAGCAGATTTCTTTTCAGTGTCTGACTCTACTGGACTAGCGGATTCTGGCAGTCAACTTCCTCCCATCTCAGCAGCCCCTGGACAGGACTTGACCTTCAAGCCGGTAGAGTTGCCTTATCCATTAGCCCAAGGTCGAGTTCTTGTGGTGGTGCCAAGGCAGAGATCGAAGACAGCGGTGGACGAGGCAAGTATTCATTACAGCCCAGACGATACGAGCTTCGTACAGAAAGGTGTGCAACGAATAGACGGACAAGCGGGTGCTCAATTGGTGGATGCAGTAACAGATGATGAGATGTTAGACATTCGCATTCAGCCCCATGGTGGTTCATCTGTATCTTTGTCCGATCTACTAGACAGGTTTGGCGGAGCACTGAGTGACGATTTGTGGTTATCTGGCCAATACATAGCGAGTATCAACGGAGAGATTATGTTCTTCAGGCATCTAGTCGCTGAATCTGCGACGATTATAGTGATGAAAGACGTGTTGAGAGATAGGCTGGGGCATGTAAGAGAAGCTCACAGTGTAAACGATGACGTCTTGATGTTCAAGCAATCAGCCGAGTTAGTCACCGCATCTGACTTCGCTATGGATCAAGATCGAAATAGTTTCTGGAAGACTAATGTAGCGGGTTTGGATGTTTCTTCTGTGTCTTCTAGAAGTCTCAGCCTTCTAGGTCGCGCAATTGTGCCATATCCTGTAGGCAATCTAACGGGCTTCGACGTAACAATGTCCGTGGAAGATCGCACACTGCCAGGAAATCGAAATACTTATCTAACCGCAGGCGGAGACATAGACTTCAATTGGGACTGGGCCAATGAACGAAGTCCTGATTCTGCGGGGATGCGGCCGTATGACTCTGCGGTGACTGAGACTACACCAGGCACAGACATCGCCTTCTTCGCAGAGATACTTTCGACAACAGATGTATTGAAAAGGGCGAACTTGATATTGTCTGGCGTTACAACTTTCACTTACACTCGGGTTCAGCTCTTAGCAGACTTTACAACTGTGCCTGCTGCCTTCAAGGTTCGCCTGCGGACTAGACGTCCTAATCCTGATGGCGGGTTCTTATTGGGCGTACCACACACCATCACCATGACGGAAGTGTAACATGGCTGCTCTGCAAAGACTAGGACAGATGAAAAGAATTGTGTCTGGCATGACCCAATTCGAGAATGCTCTGAATGCCAACTGGACTGCGATCAAACAGATTCTTTCAGATCCCATACCCCTACAGTTCTATGCAGATGAGACGAAACTACCCATTGCGAATTCTTGCCCTTGGGCCATAGCTGCGGTCGTGAATCCTGTATGGGGCACGACATTTCGAGATCATCAGATCGTGCGCAGTATACCATTGAGGCAAACGGGAAATGTCTTCAGCGCAGATTCATTCAAGTGGGTGGCCGTCACGGGTACATCCACAGATTCTGATTTCGGAACTGTGGTGGTGCCTAAACAAGTACTGCCGGCGGATGTCTATCGCATCTCAGTCGGGCAGGGGAATTGGGATGCAGCGATAGGACAACAATTCTCTCTAGTGCGCCAAATGCTAGACACGCAGCCTCTGAGAATAGTAGACTATCTGGATATGACGACAGATGTTCCCCTCTATTCTGACTGGAATTATTCTCTTGCGTCTGTATTGAGTCTGCAAAGTGTAGGCACATACAGCTCTGATCTCGGCGGAATAGGCGCAGGGCCTACCACTAGATGGTGGTCCATGAGTGGAACAAACGCAGGACTCGGCACCAGCATGCCAGGTCTAGGAACACGAACCGACGTATCTGGTATTGACACTGCTCTGGACGTTTCGGTACCAGGCTGGGGTGTGATACACGAAGCGAATTTGAGCATAGTGCTAGACGCTCTGACGAAACCATTCCCTGTGCCTAAGAAGACTCGTGCACAAATGATCGCTTCTTATGCACCTGCGGATTGGCCATGGTGTATGGTTGCTGTAACAGATGGCAATGCGGGGGATCCGGGAACCGAGATTACAGATGATTGGTTGTATGTTTCTGATGGTGTTGTCTGGAAAGCGCTGAATGCAGTAGCGGGAGATGACGACCTATAGGTGGCCTATTCCCCTACAATTGTAGTCGTCTTTACACAGAGCCTATTATACGCTATACTATAGGGGACGGCGATACCGCCGATCCTTGCGGAGATACTACCGTGAACGATGCCCTTGTAACCAGATTGCATCGCCTGAGCGAGAACGTGATACAGCCACTTTGTCCAGCGACGAAGAAGCTGCTGGAACCTCTACACTTATCAGACAACGACCGTCTATTTCTAGAAATGGACGACACTTTCACGAACTTCGTCGCGCGCCCGTTTTCTTCTGACGATAGGCTGCTTCCATCCTACACAGCGCAGGTCGCATTGCCCTCCAGACTGCCAGAGTGCAAACGATTGACTGGTGGGCGCCTTCAGATAGCAGGCACAGATGTGTCTGCTCTTATTCTTCATCACGCTTGGAATACAAGACGAACAGATGAGGGAACAGAGATAGCGAATCGTCTTGTGTTCTACGACCAGCATGCAGAGAATATGTATCTGTATCTTCTTACTCGCTTTCTGGCCACAAGTGTGTCTGCCAAGGTGCTGCGAGACTGGAGCAATGAACGCATTGTTCCTGACATGCCCGACGACTTCTATGAGCATCCAGACTCCGACATGCAGATGACTGGTGCACAACGAGTAGGCTTATTGGCTTCATTAGAACAAGAATACTTTGCTTTGTTCATGGAACAAGGTGTAGGCAAGACATACACTGTGATCGCCAGGGTGTGCTTAGAAGCGTCTCGCAAATCACGTGGTTTGTATCGCAAAGAACAGAGAGAAGGGCTCTATAGAGTGCTCATTATATGTCCAGGACAAGTGCGAGCAAACTGGCGAACTGAATTTCATCGTTTCGCTACCGAAGATGGGAAAGTGGCGGTCATGCGTGGTGGTCCACTGTCTCGCACTAAGATTCTGCGAGATGTTGTGAGACAAGAAAGCGACTGCAAATATGGTGTGGCCATCATGTCATATGATTCCATGCCGACCACTTTACAGGCATTGAACATGGTGCCTTGGGACTTGATAGTTCTAGACGAATCGCATAAAATAAAAGGAGCACGCGCTCAACGCACCTTGGCAGCACATGCGCTGAGAGACGCAGGTCAGCAAAGATTGGTATTGACTGGTACACCTGTTGCGAACAGTCTGAATGACTTATGGTCCCAACTCGAATATCTGGGAGAAGGCGCGTCAGGATTCTTGAGTCGAGAACGATTCCGCAAGTTCTATGGTGTGTACAAGAGCACCGGTAGAGGTGTGGAGAAATTGTTACGGCATAGAAATATTCCTCTGCTACATGAGCGACTGGCAAGGATGTCTTTCGTGTGTAGCCAGAAAGAGGCCGGACTCGATCTGCCAGATAAGACTTATTCCATCCACGAAGTTTCTATGACCAAGACGCAAAGTAGTGTGTACAATGCTGTCGCACAGAGACTGGTCGCGGAGTTGTCTACCCTGATAGAACAAGATGATACTGTATCTGTAGAAAATATACTCACCAGGTTGCTGCGGCTTTCACAGATTACATCTGGCCATTATCGCACAGATCCGGTGAAGGACGAAGATGGACGAACATTAGCTGCGGGTGAATTGCGCATAATCCCAGGTCTCAATCCGAAGATAGAAGCCCTGGTGAATGAGATTCTTTTAGACGAGGATAGACTGCCAGAAGCGAAGATGATTGTGTGGGCCTGTTGGGTGCCAGACATAGAAGCCATATCTGAGGCGCTGACATCGCATGATATAGGCCATGTCTGCTATCATGGACAAACCAGTGAAAAAGAGCGCGAAGAAGCTGTGTACAAATATAACAATGATCCTAAATGTCGCGTCTTTGTCGGGAATCCACGGTGTGCGGGAGAGGGCTTGAATCTGTTGGGCTATCAACCAGGGAATAGTGAACAGAGTACATATACAGCCACGGAAGTATTCTTCAGCCAGACCTGGTCGGCTATAGAGCGTTCTCAGGCAGAAGCGCGTGCGCATCGCATGGGAACGAAGATGCCGGTGCAGATCATTGACCTCATGATTCCGGGCACTATTGATGAAGAAATACGCGCAAGAGTGACGGCGAAGAGACTGCACGCCTTAGCCGTGCAGGATGTACGAGGAATTCTGAAAGCTGTATCTGACATAGACACGGAGGAATCATGAAGACGTTTGTGCTACAGAAAAACGAAAGATACGACTATACAGATCTAGAGAATTGGGGACACATCATAGAGCTGTATCCCCCAGACGAAGATATCAAGTTCTTCGACACTGAAATGCTGTTGGAACAAATCTCCGAGAGATTAGCCGAACAGCTGTATGAGCCAGAAACAGATAATATATGTCTGACAGGGCATATGACGGGAGTCACTCTATTGTGCTTTGCGGCGGGAATGTTTGCGCATCGCTATCATCAATCTCTTCATGTGCTGTTATTCGAGGCTAAGAGAAACAAATACTTCAGAAAACGACTTTTCAACAACGAACACCCTTGTGTCGACTCTTTCTCATGAACTATTCACACGAAGACATAGACAAAATGGTGTCTCTGAATAGAGAGATGTATCGTCTTTGGATAGACATATACGATCACTATTGCGTGGTGCGAGATCGTTGTCGAGAGGGCGAGTACACGGACACACAATCTGTGGATCTTGCTTTAGGAGTGCGCCTTCTACGCGAGAAGTCAGAAGAATTGCGCAAAGAAAGTAACAAGCTCTACGAACTGTTTACACTGATAGTGGGCTTGCGCAGAACGTCTATCGCCATAGCGAGAGGAGATGACAATGAGCTAACCGTGAAAGGACAACTTGGAACAGGTACTGTCGGGCTGACCACCAGGATCAATCCCCCTAAGTATGGCTCGGAAGCCTTCGACATCATGATGACAAAGCTGGGTGTGCCCGTGGATAGCAGAATGCCCTTGGCAGTACATTGGAAGAGACTAGGAGAATGGGTGGACGAGCGACTTGCACAGGGGAAGAAGATCCCCGTATCTTCTGGTGCTATGAAGAAAGTCCACACGCTGACGATCCGGAAAAAGACAGGTACACCTCTAGGAGAATAGACATGGCGAAAGCAGCGGCGCGAGACAAAGAGATCACCAAGGTTCGCAGCAATGTGCCTGCGCATCTTCAATCTTACACAGAAGACAACACACTGGAAGCAGTGTCACAACACGTTGTTCTGCCAAGATTGAAGGTCATACAAGGCACGTCCGACGGAACATTGAAGAAGAACGTCGGAGGGGATGGTGCTGTTATTCTGCGACCAGGGGATCAACGACTGGCCACTCCTGAAGAACCGTTTCTCGTTGTGCCGATCTTTTTCTGGGTGGACTACTACAAGCGCAGTGATCTCAGGGATACCGAACTGCCTCTCACTGTAGAGCATACGCTCGATCCGTATTCACCTCTTGCGAGACGGTGCATGTTGCCTGATAAACGGAAAGAGGTGTATCCCGGACAAGAAGATCGCCCCAAGGCGATGTGTTTCACGTACATCCAGAGATTCAACTACATTGTTGCTTTGTATCACAACGAAAAGTTCCACGACACCATGGCTGCAATGCAGTTTCAAGTCGGAGAATTCTATCAGGGCACAAACTTCAACAGTGCTGTGAAGATGCGTGGAGAGCCTATGTGGGGCCAGGTCTGGCAGATTCGTTCAGCGTTTCGAGAGCCGAGCGCAGATAAGAAGTGGTGGGGCTTAGACTTCTCAGATCCTGAAGACGGTGATCCTTTGTTCATATCGCCAGAAGAGGTCGACACATACTGTGAGATGTACAAGGCGATTTCTCAGAAGCATGCTGAGAAATTGATGGTCATTGAGGAAGAGTCCAAGGAGGAAGTTGCGCGAGAGCATCGTGCTGTTGTGGATGAGCCTGTGGACATGTGATGCGATGCTCGCAACCCTGGGATGAAAGTCTCAGGGTTGTTTTATGCCTGCTAAACTCGACTTGACTAGAGTGAGCGCCTTAGCAGAATTAGATCGCTTGGGCTTAGAATGGAGCTCCGCAGGAAGCTGCGAAGTATCCTTCCGATGCCCAGCGCATGAAGATACATCTCCTTCTGCTAGTTTGAACACTGATAATAACTTGTGGTGTTGTCATGCTGCTAACTGTGGTGCGAAGGGAGACATAGCAACTCTCATAGCTCTGATCACAAACACAGAGCGATCAGTTGTTGTGTATGATCTTTGCGACAGATACGACATAGAGATTGTAAAGACGATCTCGCAAGCCCGAGTAGAGGAGTATCATGAGAAGCTGCTTTTAGACGACGGACCTCTGCGTCAGGCATTGAAAGATCGGGGTGTGCTGGAAGAAGATATCAGAAGATTCCGCTTGGGCATGTCGGGTCCGCGTATCACCATACCTGTGTATGACGACAAATCTAGATGCGTGAATATACGGAAATATCTGCCGGGTGCTCCAGGTAAAGAGAAGATGCGGAATGAACGGGGATACGGACAGCCTAGATTGTACAATCAGGAGGACTTGTCCTACAACACCATCTGGATTTGTGGTGGAGAGATGAAAGCGATTGTTGCTTCTCGCCTCTTGAATGCTCATGGTGTAGGTGCTGTTTCTGTTACAGGTAGTGAAGGATCTTGGGACGGACTCTTCTCCAAGAAGATGAAAGACAAGGTGGTCTATATTTGTTTCGATGTAGACTACGGAGGAAAGAAAGGTGCACGCGCTGTAGCAGCTCAGATCTATCATCACTGCCAGAAAGTCTTTATCGTAGATCTGCCACTAGACACAGAAAAGTACACTAAGGGAGACATAAATGATTGGGTGGCGATGGAGGGCGCGACGGATACAGATTTTCTAAGCGCACAAGAAACAGCTCTAGAGTGGAAGCCTGAAGAGCTAGATCTGAAGTTCGACGAGACCGCTGAGCCGGAAGATGTTTCTCTCACAGAAGTATCCCAGGCTTCTCGTGTAGGAAAGAAGCTGCGCACTGTAGGACAGATAGTGGCACTTGACAGCAATCCATACCTGGTGGCTAAGAGGGTTGCCTTGTCTTGCACCAGAGATCAGCCTAACTGTCATGAGTGCCCTGTATTGACGAAGGATCCAGATGACAAGGGTCTCGTAGAGATGGTCATCCATTCTACGAGCAGAGGCATCTTAGAAATGGTGAACACGTCTCGCAAAGCACAGAAGGATGCTGTACGAGAATCTTTAGGTATTCCTGTGTGTCGATCCGTGCGCATGGCTAATGTAAGGGAACACTACAATGTGTGGGACGTCAGATTGTCGCCCGAAGTATCTTTGGGCGCTGATGCCAGCGACCCAGTTGTACAGCCAGCGCTTGTGGTAGGAGATGCGCCAGAATCCAACGCGCTCTATCAGTTACAAGGTAGAACGTATCCTTCGCCATCGTCCCAACAATCTGTATTCATCTCAGATCGCACAGCCTTGACCGATGACAGCTTGTCTACCTTTCAACCAGATGACGAACAGTTAGAGGAATTATGTTTGTTTCAAGCGGGGCGATCAGAAGAATTAGTGGCCGAAAAGTTGCGAGAAATATACTCAGATCTATCGAGGAATGTCACGAGGATATTTCAAAGACAAGATCTACACCTCGCCATAGACTTGACCTATCATTCACCTTTGTTCATTCCCTTGTGGGGGCGAGTAGAGAAGGGATGGATCAATACTCTTATATGCGGAGATTCTTCTCAGGGGAAATCCGAAACGGCCATACGCTTGATGGGTCACTACGGACTAGGAGAACGAGTAGACTGTAAGAATGCTTCCGTAGCTGGCCTAGTGGGTGGCCTAGAGAATATAGGCAAGAGATGGTTTGTGGTGTGGGGCCTCATCCCTACGCACGATAAGAGACTAGTGGTCTTAGAAGAAGTCAAAGGTGCTCCTGTTGAGATCATAGGCAAGTTGACAGATATGAGATCTTCAGGCATAGCAGAAATACCTAAGATAGAAAGGCGAAAGACACATGCTCGTACGCGCTTGGTGTTCCTATCTAATCCGAGATCAGACAGGCCCTTATCGTCATATTCTTATGGTTGTGAAGTCATACGCGAACTTATGGGTTCTCTTGAAGACATACGTCGTTTTGACTTCGCCGTGCTGGTTTCATCAGAAGAGATAGATGATAAAGAGATCAAGAAGTCGTCAAGGAAACAGATTGGCGTACCTAAATTCTCTGCTGAACTTTGTCGCCGATTGGTGTTGTGGTCTTGGACACGCCACCATGAAGATATAGATTTTCTCGATGAGACAAGTGATGCAGTACTAGATGAAGCAGAAAAGTTGGTGCTTCAATTCTCTGACTCTATGCCTCTCCTAGACAAAGGCACGACTAAACATAAGTTGGCCCGAATGGCCGCTGCTCTAGCTGCTCGGCTGTTTTCTACAGATAATATGCACCGTCTTGTGGTTAGGCCAGAACACGTCAGATACGCTGTGACTTATCTGAGGAGTATGTATTCCTCAGATCACTTCGGATATGATGCGTATTCTGAAAGCGAACGCACTAGTTCTCTTCTTGGCGATGAGCAGGAGATAAAGCGGAAGATCACTTCTTTGTCGTATCCTTTAGATTTTGTACAGAGCATGCTCTGTACAAGTTCCATAGTGCCTTCTGATTTCTGTGATTGGTGCGATACGGACAGAGAAGAAGCACAAAGAATACAGTCTTTCTTTGTGCGCAAACGTGCTATTGTACGGAAGGGCCGCTCATATGTAAAGTCTCCTGCATTCATCGCATTGTTGAAGCGGCTAGAACAGAGCGATTCGTTGCGAAGCATGAGGCTGAAAGAACCAGAAGGAGAACCATTCTAATGGCCACCACTGAAGGGCTGCAAGAAATTCGTGCTTTCTGCCTGACACATCTTGAGAGCATGCTCGACGAATTCCACGATCGCAATGGATTTTCTGCTAAGAGGCTCGAACAACACGCACAATCTGGCAAGATCGAGTCGTCTGTCATCGATATGATTGATGACATATCCATCCGTCTGCGATACACTGCGCGCTTTATAGAAAGAATGGCCACAACGCAACAACGTAGAAAGGATGATCGTCTGTATAGATTGTACCTGATATCTGAAGAGTTCGCAGAAGTGTGCGAAGCTCTATCAGCAGGAGATGAAACAGATCTGTTGGATGGCCTCGTTGATCTTCTGTATGTTGTATTGGGATCTATCCGTACCTTCGATATGCCTATCGCTGCTTCTCTAGTAGAAGTTCATCGTGCCAATATGTCTAAGAAGCGCAGAGATCCTGTCGCTAATCCTCGCATGAGAGACAAAGGTGACTGGACACCCCCAAATCTCGCTCGAGTACTGCAAGAAGCTCGCGGATCAAGATAACAGCAACGGAGAATAGAAGTGAGCAACAGCATACGCTGCGCGCCCGATGAATACGTGCTGATTCAACGAAGGATAGAAAATCTCTACCGAGAATTGAACATGGGCGACTACGACAGGGCCGATGCGTGTATCTGTGGCGTGCATGTGCGTGTGTGGCGCACCCGCATAAATTGCCGAAAACAGACCCATCTGGGCTACAGGCTCCCGTGGGAAAACCACTACACAATCCTAGGAAAGCGGAGACTTGTGGAATGGCTTTATCAACGGAAGAACGTTGACTATTCTGGCAATGGCATACCCTCAGGCGAACATAACAAGGAGGCAATGGCATGACCCTGGTCTATTCGATCCGATGTGCCAACGACGATGATTATGTTCTTGCTCGTGGAAACATCATGGAGTTTCAGGAGGAAGATCCATGATCTATATCTACATGCTTGTCGTCTGCGGTCCCGTCTTCTGGTTGGGCTGGCATTTCGGCTGGAACCGTGGCTTCAACTCATGCAGCGATATCTATCGGTCGTACGTCGGACGATTCTCGCCTTCCATCTACGATCTTACTCTGCGCGACACTGACGAACAATCAGGAAGGCGCCGCTGTCAACTATGCGGAGGGAGCGGATTCATGGTTGTATCCAGAGAGAGCCGTCTATGCGGGCCTGGTTTGATCGCGAAAACATGTTCAGCCTGCCGAGGTACGGGAGTCTCATCATTATCAAACACACCATAAAGAAGGAAAGACCATGGTCCTAGCCACTGCCGCACTGCTCGCCATATTCAACACCATCGACCTCAACGGAGACGGTCGCATCGATGGGGGTGATCTCTCCATGATCCTCAGCGCGTGGGGCGGGGGAATCGCGACGACGGATCTCAACGGCGACGGCCACACCGACGGCGGAGACCTGAGCACGGTTCTAAATCACTTCGGAGAGCACCTGGTCTTGAGCACGGCCGACGGAGCGTGGTGGATCGTTGGGGCGGGTGCAAAGCGAGAGCCGTCTCCGTTCGTGGGATGCATGCGCTGGATGGCGCGGCACGACGTTGATCCTCCCCCGATCACCTACCTCGTCATCGACGTTTACCCACTGCCGACCATCGCCGGTCGGCAGTTCTGGCGACGGTCGCTGCGCGACGTGACCTATGACCCTCCACCGGCCGTGTGGGCGGACAGCATCGACGAAAGGACAACGTCATGAACATCTTTGTGTATATCGCGAATCGGAGTCGTGTGCCTGAAGACTCTCCATGGAGAGGATACAGAAAGGATCTAGGCTCAGAAGTCTTAGATGGTCGCGTCCTCTTTGTGTCAGAAGGAGACGGCAAGTTCCCCAAGTTCAATGCAGAAGGTGAGCCAGTCAACGGAGGAAGCCCTGTATTCACCTCCTTTTCAGATCAATCTGCGAGATTCAGAAAAGACATAGCACGATCTGTGCGAGAAAATGCGCCTGGTGGAGAAATCGTGGAGCACTGTGTCTTAGACTATGAATCTTATCGCCCAGGACTCGATGCCACTGCGGCTGTGTACGCACGGGATATGATTGATCGTATAAGCAATCCCCATAATTCTGACGTGTTGTCTAGAGTGCAGGATCTATTCAGCATGAACGATGGCAATGTTGCAGCCTTCATGAGTATTTGGGAAACAGCGGTTCTT
>Ga0114931_10001491_pt1 | contig 29885 bp, 28 predicted proteins | sample 2SBtaG_FD_89579 | JGI IMG/M metagenome (GOLD analysis project Ga0114931, IMG submission 89579) | Deep subsurface microbial communities from Kolumbo volcano to uncover new lineages of life (NeLLi) - 2SBTROV14_V59a metaG | ecosystem: Environmental > Aquatic > Marine > Volcanic | place: Kolumbo... | reverse complement strand
CGACGATATCGTCGCCCTGTGCTGCGAAGCCTGGAACAAGCTCATCGATCAGCCGTGGACAATCATGTCCATCGGGCAACGCAAATGGGCGCATGGGTTCTGATCAATGCAGGTTGGTATAATAGGGCTCGAGCTCTTGCAACGTCACGGGCCAATCCAAGAGGTTGGCGCCCGGGATATCGCCGTAGGTGCTCTTGACCTTGAGCTCATGGTCCTGCAGGCGCAGGGACGCGCCGGCCCAGTGGGTGGTCGAGCCGCCCACGGTCTTGCAGATCCACGCGGGCAGGCCCGCGAAATCCTTGGCCACCCGCCAGGTGCCCGAGGTGGTCCGCTTGTCCAGCCACGAGATCTGCCCGAACGAGGCCCATTCGTCGTTCACGAAGGAGTCGGTCGATTCGCGCTTGCCGGCTTCCAGGAGCACCACCTTGATGCCCTTCTGGCACAGTTCGTTGGCGAGCGTGCCGCCGCCCGCGCCGGAGCCGACGATGACGACGGCGGAGGAATCGTTGAAATCGATCTTAGCCATGTGTCCGTTCCTCCATCCTCAGCCTGCTTTTGGGCTCGCGTCCTCGGGTGGCCGCGGGAGCCAGGCGAGGTCGTCGAAGCCGCGTTTGATGTAGCCGCCGTACTCGTACGACGAGCCCTCGTAGCCGAAGTGGCGCCACGCGAGCGGATTGTTGTAGAGCGAGACAACCGTGGTGCCGCGCACCTTCTGGAAGAAGGCGCCGTCCTGCATGGCCGTCACCACCTCGAGCTGATTGCCTTCGGAGAGATCGATCCATTTGATGCCCTTGGCGGCATCGAGGGCGGCGACCCCGTCGGCGAGCAGCTTGGCCACGTCCTTGTCGCCCTTGGCCGCGCCGTCCAGGGCCTCGACGACCACGGCGTAATACATGTCGCCGAGCGTATCGTGCGGATAGAGGCGCCGGGTCATGACCAGCAGCGTCTTGGCGGTGTGTTCGTCCAGGGCCTCCAGTTGCAGGGCCCAGGCGCCGTCCGGCGCCATCAGCACCGCGCCCGAGGCCACCGCGGCCACGCCGGCGGCCGCCAAGCCGCTACTTTGCAGGAATTGGCGGCGGTTCAAGCCTTTGGTTTTCATGCGTATTCCTCCCATTTCATTTGCCGTGTTGTTCGCAATCGCCTGTTGGCGCGGCCGCCTAACGATAGCGGCCGTAGCGTTCGAGCACCTCGATCTTGTAGCCGTCCGGGTCCTGCACGAAGAAAAAGCGGGCCATCAGCGCGCCGTCGCGATGGAATTCCTTCACATCGTTGGGGGCCAGGCCAAGCTCCACGAAGCGCGCGTGCTCCGCGCCCACGTCGTCCACGCACACCGCGACGTGGCCGTATCCGTCGCCATGGGTGTAGGGCTCGCGGCGTTCCTTGTTCAGGGTCAGCTCGATCTCGAAATCCGCCTCGCCGTTGCGCAGATAGACCAGGGCGAACCCGTCGAAATCGAATCTATCCGCGACCGCGAGGCCGAACGTCTTGTCGTAGAAGTCGATCGAGCGGTCCAGGTCGAGCACCCGGATCATGGTGTGTATCGCCTTGGCCATGGGCTCTCCCATACGCTGGGTCTAGGTGGCGTCGGCGCCATGGCGCCGGCCCCGCCGGGAATCTGGTCTACAAGCGTAGACCCCCGCGCCCGCGCGGTGGTGGTACTCGGATACTACATACGAATTACCGCCCGGCCGCGCGCCGCGCGGATTTAGCCCGCCACGGCGGGCTCCAGCGCCAACTCGGGCAACGCCGGCAGCATGTCGGGTCGGCGCAGATACAAGACGCAGGCCACCCGCAGCAGGGACGTGAAATTGGAGATTTCGCCGTTGATCTCCAGCACTTCGTCGTAAAGGGTCGAGAGAAAGCGCGGCGTGGTCATGCCCTGGCCTTCGGCGATCTCGTCCAGGATGTCCCAGAACGCGGCTTCCAGGCGAATGCTCGTGGCATGGCCGGCCAGGCGCACCGAACGCGCGTTATAGGCGTATGTCGCCCGGTCCTGCCCGGCGAATATTTGACACATTTGATCCTCCCATCGCGGCGGGTGGAGGCACTGGCCCCGCCCACGCCATTTTTGTTGCTTTGTGCTTTTCGTGCGTTGCTACATTCCAGGAGCCTTGGTGAAAGGATCATACGATCCCATCCCCCGGTCAAGCCGCCGCGCCGGGCGCCATTGGCATGGCGCCAACGTCCCAGCCCCCCAGGCCCCTGGATTTGGGGGTTGCCGGGCCGGGGCCAGTTTGAAAACATGACCCAAAGACCGGCGGCCGCGCGGTGGCCGGATGAAAAACAGGGACTAGGCGGGAGAACCGAAGATGACCGAGAGGGAGACTTTAGCGGCGCGCTGCGCCGTGCTCGTGGGCCCGTATACAAGCGGCAAGAGCACGTTGCTCGAAGCGCTGCTGCATACGGCCGGCGCGATTCATCGCAAGGGCACCATTACCCAGGGCAACACGGTGGCCGACTCGGCGCCGGAGGCGCGCGCGCGCCAGATGAGCGTGGAGCCGAACGTGGCGAGCTGTACGTTTCTGGGCGATCCCTGGACCATCATCGACTGCCCCGGCTCGGTCGAGCTGGCGCAGGATCGCGACGCCGCCCTGATGGCGGCGGATATCGCGGTGGTCGTGGCCGAGCCGGAGCTGGAGCGGGTCTTGACCCTGGCGCCGATCTTTCAGGCCTTGGACGAATTCGACGTTCCCCACGTCCTGTTCATCAACAAGATGGACAAGGCGAACGTGCGTATCCGCGATCTGATGGAGGCGCTGCAGAGTGTCTCGCCCAAGCCGCTGGTGCTGCGCCAGGTGCCGATCCGCGGCGGCGAGGAGGTGAGCGGCTTCGTCGATCTAGTGAGCGAGCGCGCTTTTCGCTACAAGCCCGACGCGCCGTCGGACCTGATCGAGATGCCCGACTCGGTGAAGGATCGGGAGGGCGAGGCGCGCCAGGAGATGCTCGAGTCCCTGGCCGACTTCGACGACGACCTGCTGGAGCAATTGCTGGAAGACCGCGTCCCGGCGACGGCGGAAATCTTCGAGCAGATATCCAAGGATGTACGGGGCGACCTGATCGTGCCGGTCCTGTTTGGCTCCGCCGAGCTCGGCAACGGCATGACCCGCTTGTGGAAAACCCTGCGCCACGACACACCGGGCCACCAGACGACCGCGGAGCGTCTGGGTATTCCGACCGGGCACGAGTTCGCGGCCTCGGTTATTCGCGTTTTCCATCAGTCCCATACGGGCAAGGTCACCCTGGCCCGCCTGTGGCATGGGCACGCGAGCGACGGCATGAGCGCCGGCGGCGAGCGGGTTTCGGGCCTGTACCGGCTCCTGGGCGGCGAGCATCGCAAGATCGCCGAGGCCGGCCCGGGCGAGGTGGTCGCCCTTGGCCGCCTGGAGGAAACCCAGGCCGGGCAGCTTTTGACGGAGAGCGAACGCCTGAGCGACTGCGGCATGATCTGGCCGGAGGTGCGTGGGCCGGTCTACGCGGTGGCGGTTGTCCCCAAGAACCGCCAGGACGAGGTGAAGCTCACCGGCAGCATCGCCAAGCTGATCGAGGAAGATCCCTCCATCATCCTGGAGCACGACGCGGATACCAACCAGATGCTCCTGCGCGGCCAGGGCGACATTCACCTGCAACTCGCGGTCGAGCGCCTGCGCAACCGCTACCACGTGGAGGTGGAAACCTCGCGGCCCCAGACCGCCTACAAGGAGAGCATCCGCAAGGGCACGGTGCAGCATTCGCGGTTCAAGCGCCAAACCGGTGGGCACGGCCAGTTCGGCGACGTTCACGTGGAGATTCAGCCGCTCCCCCGGGGCACCGGCTTTCAGTTCGTGAATAAGATCGTCGGCGGTTCCGTGCCCCGGCAATACATCCCCGCGGTGGAGACCGGCGCGCGCGAATACTTGCGCCGCGGCCCCCTTGGCTTCCCGGTGGTCGACGTGGGCGTGACCCTGTTCGATGGGCAGTTTCACTCGGTGGATAGCTCGGATCAGGCGTTCAAGACCGCCGGGCGCCTGGCCATGTCGGAGGGCATGCCCCATTGCCAGCCGGTGCTGCTGGAGCCCATCTACGAGGTCACGATTTCCGTTCCCAACGAGTTTACCTCCAAGATCCACGGGCTGGTCAGCGGCCGGCGCGGGCAAATCCTCGGCTTCGAAACCAAGGCCGGATGGGACGGGTGGGACGACCTCAAATGCCAGATGCCCCAGTCCGAATTGCAGGACCTGATTATCGAGCTGCGTTCCCTCACCTTCGGGGTCGGGACCTTCCAGTGGCGGTTCGATCATTTGCAGGAGTTGTCCGGTAAGCTGGCCGAGCGGGTGATCGAGGAGCGCCAGGCCACGCTCGGACGATAGGCGCGGATACCAGGCGTTTATTGGAATCGTTCTAATAAAAGCCTTGATTGCCCTGCTCCGGGCATTATTGTTGAGGTGCCCCGAAACGAGCCAAGCGCCGGTCATCACCCGGGTGCGAAATTGGAGGAACCTGGATGTCGAGCGAGACCCTGCATGCGCCGCGCGAGCGCCTGAGCACGGAAACCCTGTCTCTGCACCATGCCATCGCCTCGCTGATCGAGGAGATGGAGGCGGTGGATTGGTATCGGCAGCGCGCCGACGACTGCGAGGACGCGGCGCTGAAGGCCATTCTCCTGCACAACATGCGCGAGGAAATGGAGCACGCCTGCATGGTGCTGGAGTGGATGCGGCGCAACGACTCGAACTTCGCCGAGATGCTGGACGAGTTCGTATACCGGGACGGCGATATCGTCGGTCACGGAGACTGAGTCGCAACAGTGCGAGGCGTACCATGCTGGTCAAGATAAGGCGCGGGTGGGAGCTGCCGGAGCGGGCGGCGACCCCCGAATCGGTTTACCTGAGCCGCCGGCGCTTCCTTCAGACCGCCGCGGCCGGGCCCATCGTATTGACGGCGCCCGGGTTGCTCGGCGCCTGCGACGAGGCCCCCCAAGCGGGGGTGCAGCAGGCCGCCGCCGGGGTCGACGACGCGGGCGCGGCCACCGATCCCTCGGCCTCGCTGTATCCGGTCGCGCGCAACCCGCGCTACCGAGTGGAGCGCGACCTGACCCCGGCGGATCTGGCGACCACCTACAACAACTACTACGAGTTCGGCTCGTCCAAGAACATCTGGCGCAAGGCCCAGGGCCTGCCGATTCGGCCCTGGACGGTGACCATTGACGGCGAGGTCGAGCGCCCCATGGAGATCGGCATCGACGACCTCTTGGCCAAGATGTCCCTGGAGGAGCGCGTATACCGGCACCGCTGCGTCGAGGCATGGTCCATGACCGTGCCGTGGAGCGGCTTTCCCATGAAGGCGCTGGTCGATCTGGCGCGCCCGCTGGGCGCGGCCAAGTACGTGCGCATGATCACCTTTTCCATGCCCGAGGTGGCTACCGGGCAGAAGGCATCCTGGTACCCCTGGCCCTACGAGGAGGGGCTGACCATCGCCGAGGCGACCAACGAGTTGGCCTTTATCGCGACCGGCCTCTACGGTCAGGCGATTCCCAAGCAGAACGGCGCGCCGCTGCGCCTGGTGGTGCCGTGGAAATACGGCTTCAAGTCCATCAAGGGGATCGTGCGCTTTCAATTCACCCAGGTGCGCCCGGTGTCCTATTGGGAGGAGATCCAGGCGCGCGAGTACGGCTTTTGGGCGAACGTGAACCCGGAGGTGCCCCATCCGCGCTGGAGCCAAGCCACCGAGCGCGTGCTCGGCCAGGATGGGCGGGTGCCGACCCGCATCTATAACGGCTACGGGCCGTTCGTCGCCGACCTCTACGCCGGCCTGACCAACGAGAAGCTGTTCATGTAGGGCTGGCCGCCGGCTTTCCGTCGCTCCACAATTATGCAAAGAAAAAGCCGGGAAGTACTCGACTTCCCGGCAAGTTTAACAGGGAGGCTTCACGTCTGGGAGACGTGGGTCCGCGCGGGCGGCTGGCGCCGCGGGGCGGACCTGACATGCTGCAACGCAGCACAAAGTTAACATAATCGGATTTTCCCGATTTTCGAGGCGTAATTTCGTCAAGGAAGCCATGCGTCGCCTGCATGGCTACGCGTCAGGCGGCTCGCACGCGCCCCAGGAACTTCTCGACCTCGGCCTTGATAACATCGGCTTGAGCGCCGATCTCGTTCGAGGCCGCCTGGGTCTCGGTGGCCGCCTGGCTGGTCGTCTCGGCGGAACGGGTGACCTCGCCAATATTATTCGAAACCGACTGGGTGCCACCGGCCGCTTGCTGGATATTGCCCGCGATTTCGCGGGTCGCGGCGCTTTGTTCCTCCACCGCCGCCGCGATCGCCGATGCGATTTCGTTTATCTGGGAGATGGTGCCGCCGATCTCCTTGATCGACTGGACGGACGCCGTGGTCGCGTCCTGCATATCGCTAACCTGGGCGGCGATCTCCTCGGTCGCCTTGGCGGTCTGATTGGCCAGGGACTTGACCTCGGAGGCTACCACCGCGAAGCCCTTGCCCGCCTCCCCGGCGCGCGCCGCCTCGATCGTGGCGTTCAGCGCCAGCAGGTTGGTCTGCTCCGCGATGTCCCGGATCAGCGTGACAACCTCGCTCACCTTCTGAGCGGCCTCGGCCAGGCTCTGCATCTGGGTGTCGGTTTGGGTCGCGCCCGTGACCGCTTGGTTCGAGATCGTTGTCGACTCCGCGACCTGCCGGCCGATTTCCTCGATCGAGGCCGCCAGTTCCTCGCTCGCCGAGGCCACGGTCTGAACGTTCTGGCTGGCTTCGTCGATCGCCGAGGCGGCATCCCCGGCATGCGTCGAGGCTTGGCCCGCCGTCTCGGTCAGGGTATCGGAGGTCTGACGGAGTTGCTCGACCGCCCCGGACACTCCGCTCATGACCCGATCGATCGAATCGTTGAACTCCGAGATCGCCGTGTCGACTTCGTTTTGCCGCTGGGCGCGTTCCTCGAGCATCGCCTCCTGGTAGACGGAAATCGCGAGCTCCATATCGAGTAGAACCGCTGTCTCCACCGCGCGCAGAACATTCGAGAGCTTCGCCGGCGACCACCGATATTTGCGCACCGCGAAATCGGTCAGCTTCCGCAGGACGAACGCATAGCCGCCGATATACCAGCGCGGTTCCAGTCCGATGCGGTTGTGGGTCAATCCGATCGTGCGGACCCCTTGCATGTAAGCCTCGTCGAAACGCCCGGAAAACAAACGCGCCCAATGGGCCCGCTGCGCGTCTTTCAGGCGCGGGGTCTGGTCGCCAACCATCTCCCTAAGCTTCGGTACGCCTACAAGGTGGTCGTAGAAAGAGTCGAGAATTTCGAGCAGGGCCGGTTCCAACGCCGCCCAGAACTCCTGGAGGAGCGGGGCGGCCGTCTCGTCGACCTCCATGAATTGCAGACGTTGGTAGGCATCGTTGTTCGAATCGGAAGACGCGTTCATGAGCGTATCCTCTGTTATCCACGCGTTGCAATTGTGCTTTCAAGGCTCGGGCGTCGCCGAAGAATCAGAGGTTTTTTTTGCATAAAATGGTTGCTTGAACATGAATGCACACGCTTCGTATTGAAATAATTATAAGGTAGACCATGAGTGCATGGTTTAGTTGTAATAGATGTATAAATATGCGCGTTTAGCGAGCAAGACGAAAGGATGGCGGTTTATTTGTACCGTTCTCCAGACGAAACCCGCCCCGGCGCCGGGGCGCATGAGTTGGATGCACGCCATGGCATGCATGCCATGGCGTATATTGCCGTAGCCCGGCGCGGATGGCCGGCGGAAAAGCTAGGGGAGGTTATCGCTTGCGGGAGGTGTCGAACGCGACGACCTTGCCCTCGGCGGGCATCGCGTCATCTGGCGCGGCCCGCTCGGGCGCGGGGTCCGGGCGCAAGGCGGCCAGGTCGGTGACCGGTGCCGGCGCCGCCTTGCTCGTGTCCTCGTCCTCGTCCGGCGCCGCGGCGTTCGCGCCGTCGCCCACGTCGAACTGAAGGCCGAAGCGCACGGAGGGGTCCGCGAAGGCGGCCACGGCCGAGAACGGGACGATCAGGCGCTCGGGCACGTCGGAGAACGAGAGCGTGACCGCGAAGAACTCCGGTTCCACCTCCAGGTCCCAGTACTGGTGCTGCAAGACGACCGTCATCTCGCCCGGGTAGCGCTGGCGCAGATTGGCCGAGATCCGTACGTCCGGGTGAGCGGTGCGAAAGGTGATATAGAAGTGGTGATCGCCGGGCAGGCCATGGGCCGCCGCGTGGGCGAGCGCGCGCGCCACGACGCCGCGCAAGGCATCCTCGACCATCTGGTCGTATCTCAGGTCCCGCTCGGACATGCGTGGCAACTACCCTCATCGTCGGCAACCGCCGCGTCGGCCCATGCCGCGCGCATGGGCTGGGCGGTGGGGCGCTTCTGTTGCCAGGTGCGCCCCGAACCCCGCCTCGACGTGTGACGGCCGAGGACTTAAGATTTGGCTTACCGGCCGCAATTAAGCGGCGAGGCGAGCCTCACCATAGTTGTCGTTGGCAACTATAATGTTGGCCCGATAACGGCGGTACCATGCCGGGCGCCGAACATATCTTTACCACGCGCGTCGATCCTGGTTCGCCCCCATGGAGCGCCCAGCCGGCCGGCGGTTCGCGCGGCCGGCGAGGCGAAAACTGGTGGAGGCGCCGGGTACTGCCCCCGGGTCCGCCGCGCTTATTCCACATGCCCGTGTAGCGCCATAGCCGGTTGCCCGGCACCCCCAATATAAGGGCTGCGGGGCGCATATGGAAGTGGCATGGTGGGCGGCCGATCGGGCCAGATGGGGAGCCATGAGCCAGCCATGACGGGGCGTAAACCGCTGACACCGGACCAGGACACCGAGATCGAGGCCTTGCGCGAGGCCGCGCACGCCACGCGCCGGGCCACGGTGCCGGCGCTGGAGGAGATCCTCTACGAGCCTAGCCCCGTGCTCGACCACGGCTTCGTGCGCGTGATCGATTACATGGGCGACGATGGGGCGATCGTGCAGGCCGCGCGCGTCTCCTATGGGCGCGGCACCAAGCAGGCGCGCGGCGACGCCGGGCTCATCAACTACCTCATGCGCCATCGCCACACCACTCCGTTCGAGATGTGCGAGATCAAGTTTCACGTCAAGCTGCCGGTCTTCGTGGCGCGCCAGTGGATTCGCCACCGCACGGCCAACGTGAACGAATATTCCGCGCGCTATTCCATGCTCGACAAGGAGTTCTATATCCCCGCCCCGGCGCATCTGGCCGCGCAATCGACCGCCAACCGCCAGGGGCGCGGCGCCGTGCTGGAAGGCGCCGACGCCGCGCGCGTGCTCGACCTGCTGAAAGGCGATGCCGCCCAGTGCTACGCCCATTACGAGGACATGCTCAACGTCCGCGAGGACGGGACCTCCATCGAGGCGGGCCGCGCGGGCCTGGCGCGCGAGCTGGCGCGCATGAACCTGCCGCTCAACATCTATACCCAGTGGTACTGGAAGTGCGATCTGCACAATCTGCTGCACTTCGTGAGCCTGCGCGCGGACAGCCACGCCCAATACGAGATCCGCGCCTACGCCCAGGTGCTGCTGGAGATCCTGCGCCGCTGGGTGCCGGTGACCTGCGCGGCGTTCGAGAACCATGTCATGCGCGGCGCGCGGCTGTCCGGCACGGGCCTGGCGGTGGTGCGCCGGCTATTGGCCGGCGAGGCCGTCGATCAGGCGGACTCCGGCCTGTCGCGGCGCGAGTGGGACGAGCTAATGGCCACCCTTGGGCGAGACCCAACCGGTTGAGCCGGGTCTTGCCTGGCGGTCGGCCGCGCGCGGCGCTATCATCGGCGCTCCATCGAACGATCATAAACGGCGCGCGAAGGGAGCGGACATGGCCAACGTCAACGTAAAGCAGGAACTGGCGGTGCCGGCGCGGACCGTCTGGGACGCGATCGGCAATTTCAATTCCCTGGCCCAGTGGCACCCGGCGGTGGCCAAGAGCGAAACAGCGACCGAGGGCGACACGACAACGCGCACCTTGAGCCTGGCCGGGGGCGGAACCATCGTCGAGAAGCTCGAATCGACGGACGAGACCGAGCGCAGCTACACCTATTCGATCCTCTCCGGCCCGTTGCCCGTGGCGGATTACACGGCGACCATCCGCGTCCGCGAATCGCCGGGTGGGTGCACGGTGGAGTGGACGAGCGAATTCACCCCCTCGGGCGCGCCCGAGAGCGACGCGGTGGCGGCCATCCGCGGGGTCTACGACGCCGGGTTCGAGAATCTGCGGCGCATGTTCGGGACGTAACCGCCCCGCGCGGTCCGCTATTAGCGCATGACGATACGCGGGCCCTCTCCGGCTCCCTCGGCGCGCGCCGCGGCGATCTTGGCCCAGATGCGCTCGGCGATGCGCCGATAGGTCTGGGCGTGGGCGCTGTCCGGCTGGGAGACCACGATCGGGCGTCCGCTGTCCGATGTCTCGCGGATCGAGATGTCCAGGGGCAGGCCGCCCAGGAACTCGATGCCCAGCTTCTCCGCCTCGCGCTCCGCGCCGCCGTGGCTGAAGATGTGCGAAATGTGGCCGCAGTTGGGGCATTCGAACAGGCTCATGTTCTCCACGATGCCGAGCACGGGCACGTCCACCTTGCGGAACATGTTGAGCCCCTTGCGCGCGTCCAGGAGGGCGATGTCCTGGGGCGTGGAGACGATGACCGCGCCCGCGAGCGGCACCTGCTGGGACATGCTGAGCTGGGCATCGCCGGTGCCCGGGGGCATGTCGACGATCAATATATCCAGCTCGCCCCACTGCACGTCGCGCAGCATTTGCTGGAGCGCGCTCTGCACCATGGGGCCGCGCCAGATCATGGGCGTGTCCTCGGCGACCAGGAAGCCCATGGACATGCATTTGACCCCGTAGTTCTCCATGGGCCGCAGGATCTTGCCGTCGGGCGAGGTTGGCCGGCCCGAAATGCCCAGCATGCGCGGCTGGGAGGGCCCGTAGATATCGGCGTCCAGGATTCCGACCCGGTGACCCAGCGCGGCCAGCGCGCAGGCCAGGTTGGTCGCGGTGGTGGACTTGCCGACCCCGCCCTTGCCGCTGGCGATGGCCACGATGGCGCCGACCCCGGGCACCAGGGGGCGCTCTTGGCCCGGGGCGCCCGTGGCGGGCCGGCCCGCCGTCGGCGCCGCCGGCCGGCCGGCGGGGGCCTCGCGCTGGGCGGTCAAGACCGCGGTTACGGAGACCACGCCGTCGAGGGCCATGACCTTCGATTCGGCCTCCTTGCGCATGGGCTCCAGCTCGCTCGCGTGCGCGGGCTCGATCTCGATGGCGAAGCCCACGTTGCCATCGCGGATGACGATGCCCGAAACCATGCCCAGAGCAACGATATCCTTGCCCGCGCGCGGCTCGGTCACGGTCCCGAGGGCTCCCATGACCTGCTGCTCGGTGATCTGACCCATTCCTTGTAAACCCCACAAATTTGCCAATATGGTGCTGCAGCGTCGTGCCAGTATGCACCGGGGCGGAACTCTTCCGTGAAACTCTCGTGACTTTAGTGATATAAGGCCTCGCGCCGGCAATGAAAACCGCGTGACGAAAACCGCGGTGCGAGCTGGCGCCCGGTACCTCGGTACAGGGACGATCTGGTGAGCTTACGAAGATAGGGAACGCGCACATGCCGTGGGAGAACAAAGGTGGTGGCGGAGGCGGTCCGTGGGGCGGCGGCTCCGGTGGCGGTTCGGGCGGCGGCTCGGGCGGCGGCTCGGGCGGCGGGCCCTGGGGTCGTGGCGGCGGCCAAGGGCCGCGCCCGCCGGACCTGGAGGAATTCATCCGCCGCGGGCAGGATCGCCTGAAGGGCTTTTGGCCCGGCGCCGGCGCCGGTGGCGGCAAGGGTTTCCTCGCGATTTTCGGCATTATTATCGACATTTGGCTGGCCTCCGGGTTTTACCGGGTGCAGCCGGACCAGCAGGGCGTGGTGCTGCGCTTCGGCAAATGGGTCGCCACGACCCAGCCGGGCCTCAATTGGCACATGCCGTATCCGATCGAGACCGTGGACACGCCCAGCGTCGCGCTCATCAACGCGATCGAGATCGGCTTCCGCTCCATCGGCGGCGCGCGCAACCGCAGCCAACGGCGCGATGTGTCCGAGGAAAGCCTGATGCTTACCGGCGATCAGAACATCATCGACATCGACTTCACGGTGCAGTGGAAGATCTCCGATGCGGGGCGGTTCCTATTCAACATCCGCGACCCGGAGGCGACCGTGAAGATCGCCGCCGAGAGCGCCATGCGCGAGATCATCGGGCGCACCGACATTCAGCCGGCCCTGACCGAGGCGCGCCAGGATGTCGAGTTGAAAACCCGCAAGCTCTTGCAGAGCATCCTCACCGAGTACGAGGCCGGGATCGAGATCACCCAGGTCCAGCTCCAGGAGGTTCTGCCTCCCAAGCCGGTGATCGATTCGTTCGACGATGTGCAGCGCGCGCGCCAGGATCGCGAACGCCTGCGTAACGAGGCGGACGCCTACCGCAATGATATCCTGCCGCGCGCCCGTGGCGAGGCGCAGCGCATGATCCAGGAAGCCAAGGGCTACCGGGAGCGGCTCCAAAACGAGGGGCAGGGCGAGGCCAAGCGTTTTCTCGAGATTCTGTCCGCGTACAAAGAGAACCCCTCCGTCACGAAGCGGCGCATGTATTTGGAAACCATGCAGAAACTGCTGACCGGAATCGACAAGGTGATCATGGACCGCGGCGTCCAAGGGGCGGTGCCCTATCTGCCGCTGGATGAATTGCGTCGTCGCCGCGGAGCGGCGCCGACCAGCGCCGGGGGAGCTAGCACACAATGAACCGCAAGATATTCCTTGTTTTAGGCATCCTGGCGATCGTCGGTGGCATCGCGGTCTCCAGCGCCGCGTTTACCGTGCACCAGACGACCCAGGCCCTTGTCTTGCAGTTCGGCGATCCGATACGCGTGGTGACCGAGCCAGGCCTGCATTGGAAGACGCCGTTTCTGCAAAACGTTCTCTATTACGAGAAGCGGGTGCTCAACCTGGATCCACCCGTCGAAAGCATCCTGCTGTCGGATCAGAAGCGCATTCTGGTGGACCCGTTCGCGCGGTACCGAATCATCGACGCCCTGGAATTCTTCAAGACCGTGCGCACCGAGGGCGGCGTGCGCCAGCGCCTGGGGCCGATCGTCAACGCCTCCTTGCGCGGCATCCTGGGCAACGCCACGCTGGCCAGCGTTCTATCCACGGAACGCGATGGAATCATGCGTCAAATACGACGGAGCGTGAACACGGATGCGAAACGCTTCGGGATCGAGATAATCGACGTGCGCATTCGCCGCGCGGATTTTCCAGACCAGATCAGCAAGGATGTCTATGCGCGGATGCGCTCCGAGCGTGAGCGCGAGGCGGCCGAGTTCCGTGCTCAGGGCTTCGAGCAGGCGCAGCGCATCCGCGCCGCGGCCGACCGGGAGGCGACCGTCATCCGGGCCGAGGCCAAGCGCGAAGCCGAGATCGAGCGCGGCGTCGGAGAGGCCGCCCGCACCCGGACCCTGAATAAGGCTTTCGGGGCCGATGAGGAGTTCTTCAATTTCTACCGTTCCATGAAGGCCTACGAGGCGGCGCTTTCGGGCGACAGCACGTTCATGGTGCTTTCGCCGGATAGCGAGTTCTTCGACTTTTTCTCGCAGATCGGCCAAAGCGCGGGCAACTGACGCCCGGGCGGCGGTAGGGCGCGTCGAGGTTGCGGGGCGGGGCCGCCCATGAGCGATCTCCTCACGGCGGTCGCGCTGGTCTTCGTCATCGAGGGCGTGTTCCTGGCCCTGTTTCCGCACCGGCTGCGCCAAATCCTGGAGCTGTTGGAGCAGATGTCGCCCGATGCGTTGCGCCTGGGCGGCCTGGCGGCGGCCGCGTGCGGCGTTGCTTTTGTGTGGATGCTGCGCGGGTGAGCCGGGCGATGCCCCGGGCCTACTCGCGGCCCGTCATAATTTCGCCTATTTCGGCCCCCAGTCTCCGCCCGACGTTGCGCTTGAATTGCGCGCGCGAGCGCCTACATCGCTGTCCATATGATTCTAGAGCCGGCTTGTCGTCGGTTTCGCGCGGGTGCCGTCCGGCGCCCATTGCCAGATTTTGGAGGAAATTGAGGTGATACAAGGTCGATTTGGCACGATGCGTCCGCATGCCGTTCGCCGTGGCGGCGCGCCGTCCGCCGGGTTCGCGTGGTCCATGGCTATCGTGCTTGCCGCCGCGCTGCTGGCCGCGGCGGCGCCGGCGCGGGCGCGGCCGGCGCCCGAGAGCTTCGCCGATCTGGCCGAGAAGCTGTTGCCCACCGTCGTCAACGTTGCCACCAGCCAGGTGGTCGAAACACGCCGGAGCAAGGAGTTTCAGCAGTTCTTCAAGGAATTCCTCGAACGCCGGGGCGGACAGATGCCGCCGGAGCGGCGCCGGGTCAACTCCCTCGGCTCCGGGTTTATCATCGATCCGAGCGGCTTCATCGTGACCAACAACCACGTAATCGCCGAAGCGGACGAGATCAGCGTTCGCCTGGCGGACGACACCCTGCTCGATGCCAAGGTCGTGGGCCGCGACGAGAAAACCGACCTGGCCCTGCTCAAGGTCGAGTCCGACAAGCCGCTGCCGGCGGCCAAGTGGGGCGATTCGGATAAGGCACGTATCGGCGATTGGGTTATCGCGATCGGCAATCCCTTCGGGCTAGGCGGCACGGTGACAGCGGGCATTATCTCGGCGCGCCAGCGCGATATCAATTCCGGGCCGTACGACGAGTTCATCCAGACCGACGCCGCCATCAATCGCGGCAATTCGGGCGGGCCCATGTTCAATGTGGACGGCGAGGTGGTCGGCGTGAACACCGCCATCTTCTCCCCCTCGGGCGGCTCCATCGGCATCGGCTTCGCCATCCCCTCGACCCTGGTCAAGAACGTGATCGACCAGCTCCGCGCCACCGGCACGGTGCGCCGCGGCTGGCTGGGCGTGCGAATCCAGACCGTAACCGACGAGCTCGCAGAGGGCCTGCGCCTGAAAGGCGGTGCCCATGGGGCGCTGGTCGCCTCGGTCACCGAGGGTGGGCCGGCGGAACGCGCCGGCATCGAGCAAGGCGATGTGATCCTGACCTTCAACGGGCGCCCGGTGTCGGATATGCGCCGGTTGCCGCGCATGGTCGCGGAAACGCCGATCGGCCAAAAGGTCAAGGTCGAGGTCTGGCGCAAGGGCGAGAAGAAAACCTTCTCCATCAAACTCGGCGAGCTCGACGATGAGCGCATCGCCAAGGCCGAAAGCGGCAATGCGCCGACGGTCGGCGCGGAGGCCGCCGTGATTTCCTCGCTCGGTCTCGATTTGAGCCGCCTCACGCCCGAATTGCGCCAGCGCTTTTCCCTCTCCGAGGATACCGAAGGCGTGGTGATCAAGGATATCGACCAGGCCGGATCGGCGGCTGAAAAGGGCCTGCGCCCCGGCGATGTGATCGTCGAGGTGGATCAGGAGCCGGTCAAGACACCGGGCGACGTCGCCGCGCGGGTCAAAAAGGCGAGGGACGGCGGCTACCGCGTGGTTACGCTCCTGGTGTTGCGCGAGGGCGATTTCCAATGGGTCGCGGTGCGCATCGATAAGGGCTGACGCATCCTGGCCCCGGGGCGTTTCGCGTCAATTCGTGAACGCGCGTTGCCGATAGCCTTGCAGGTAGAGCAGCGCCGTCAGGTCCCCGTGGTCGATACAGACCCGCGCCACGCCGCGTAGCACCGGCTTGGCGCGATAGGCGACCCCCAGCCCCGCCGCCGCCACCATGGCCACGTCGTTGGCCCCGTCGCCCACGGCGCAGGCCGCCGCGAGGCCACCCGGCGCCGGTTCGGCCAGGTCCCTTAGCAGGGTTTCCTTGGCGGTTCGGTCCAGGATTGGTTCCCCCACGTCGCCGCTCAACGCGCCACCGGCGACCAGCAAACGGTTGCCGTGCGCCTCGTCGAAGCCGCAGGCCGCGCGCACCGGCTCGGTGAAGCAGGTAAACCCACCGGATACCAGGGCCGTATGGGCGCCGTGGGCGCTCATGGTGGCGACCAGGGCGCGCGCGCCCGGGTTGAGGGTGATGCGCGCGCGCACCGCGTCGAGCAGGCTGGCCGGCTGGCCCGCCAAGAGCCGCGCCCGCGCCTCGAGCGCCGCGGCGAAATCCAGCTCCCCGGCCATGGCGCGCGCCGTAATGGCTGCGATACGCGGGCCGATGCCGGCCATGTCCCCCAGGATGTCCACCAGTTCCTCGGCGATGATGGTGGATTCCATATCGGCGACCAGGAGCGCCTTGCGCCGCCCCGCCGCCGGCTGCGCGTGGAGATCCACCGGCGCGTCGCCCAGGCGCGCGCGCACCGCCGCCTCGGCCCGCTCAGGCGCCGCGCCCGCGAAAGGGATATCGCACGCCTCGGCGGGGGCCAGCCAGCCGGGCTCGCCCGGCCGCGCGCCCGCCTTGACCAGGGCGCCCCGCGCGGCCTGGATCAGCGCCGGCGCCAGGGTGCTTGTACCCGGCGCGCCGATAACGGTAAGGACATGGGACATGGCGCGCTTGGTATAGAGATGAAACGACCGGTGGGACAAGACCGCGATGGCGCCGCCGGCGCCGGTAGGGATACGCCGCCCGTGATCGTGGTGACCGGGCCGACCGCGTGCGGCAAGTCGGGTTTCGCGGCGGCCTTGGCCGAAGATCTTGGCGGCGTGGTGGTCAATGGCGATTCCATGCAGGTCTATCGGGAGCTCCGCATCCTGACGGCGCGCCCGGGACCGCGGGCGGAGGCGCGCGCGCCGCACCGCCTGTACGGGGTTCTGTCCGGGCGCGAGGTGTGCTCGGCCGGGCGCTGGCGCGCCATGGCGGTGGCCGAGATCGAGGCCGCGCACCGCGCCGGCCTGGTGCCCATCGTGGTCGGCGGCACCGGGCTGTATCTGCGCGCGCTGGAGGCCGGGCTGGCGCCGGTGCCCCAGGTGCCGGACTCCGTGCGCGCGGCGGCGCGCGCGCGCCACGCGGCGCTGGGCGGGGCCGGCCTGCACGCCGCATTGGCGGCGCGCGACCCGGCCATGGCGGCGCGCCTCGGACCGACGGATACCCAGCGCCTGATCCGCGCGTGGGAGGTGCTGGAGGCAACGGGCCGTTCCCTCGCCGAATGGCAGGAGATGCCGGCCCCGGCCGGCCCGGCGCCCTATCGGTTCCTGCGCGTGGTCGCCCTGCCGCCGCGCCCGGCCCTCTACGGCGCGTGCGACGCGCGCTTGTGCGCCATGATCGAGCAAGGCGCCCTCGACGAGGTGCGCGCGTTGGCCGAGCTCGGGCTCGATCCCGCCTTGCCGGTCATGAAGGCGCTCGGGGTGCCCCCGTTCCTGGCCCATCTGGCCGGGCGCATGAGCCTGGACGAGGCGCGCGCCCGCGCCCAGCGGGCCACACGCAACTATGCCAAGCGTCAGATGACCTGGTTACGCACCCAAATCCCGCGCGACGATGGCCGCGCGGTGGTCCTGAATAAGCAATTTTCGGAAAGCTCAGACCAAGAAATCTTTTCGATTATTCGTCGGTTCGTATTGACTGCCTAACCGGCCTCCATTACGTTACCGCCTCCGTGCCGGCGGAAAAGGCGCCGGTCACGGGCCAAAACGCGCCCACGCGATCGGGCGAGGGGTTGCGATGGGTGGCCCGGGGGCGCGAAGGGAAACGGGTTATGAAACCGAATGAGATGAACGGGTCCGAGATGACCATCCGGGCCCTGCTGGACCAGGGCGTGGAGGTGATTTTCGGCTATCCGGGCGGCGCCGTACTGCCGATCTACGATGCCCTCTATGGGCAGAACGAGTTGCGCCACATCTTGGTTCGCCACGAGCAAGCCGCCGTGCACGCGGCCGAGGGCTATGCGCGCTCCACCGGCAAGGTGGGGGTCGTGCTGGTGACCTCCGGGCCGGGCGCGACCAATACGGTGACCGGGTTGACCGACGCGCTCATGGATTCCATCCCAGTGGTCTGCCTGACCGGCCAGGTGCCCACCCATCTGATCGGCAACGATGCCTTCCAGGAGGCGGATACCACCGGCATCACGCGGCCGTGCACCAAGCACAACTATCTGGTCAAGTCCATCGAGGATCTGCCGCGCGCGATCCATGAGGCCTTTTACGTGGCGCGTAGCGGGCGCCCCGGACCGGTGGTGATCGACCTGCCCAAGGATGTCTTACAGGTCAAGGGAACCTGCTACGTGCCGCCGAGCGAGATCAAGCACGCCAGCTACAAGCCCCGGGTCAAGCCGGACCCGCGCGCCATCGAGGCGGCGGTGGCGATGATCGCCAAGGCGAAGCGGCCCGTGATCTACGCCGGCGGCGGCGTGGTCAACGCGGGCGATCGCGCCAGCCGCCTGTTGACCCGGCTGGTGCATACCCTTGGCGCGCCGTGCACCAACACCTTGATGGGCTTGGGCACTTTCCCCGCCTCTGACCCTCTGTTCCTGGGCATGCTGGGCATGCACGGCACCTACGAGGCCAACCTGGCCATGTACCACTGCGATCTGATGATCAACGTGGGCGCGCGCTTCGACGATCGGGTGACCGGCCGGCTCGACGATTTTTCGCCTGGGTCCACCAAGATCCACATCGATATCGACCTGAGCTCGATTAACAAGAACGTGATGGTCGACCTGCCCATCGTGGGCGACGCCGGCCGGGTGCTGGACGCGCTGCTCAAGGCCTGGGCCGCCAGCGGCCGCGCGATCGCGCAAAAACCCCTGAAGGCATGGCTCAAGCAGATCGATCGATGGCGCGCGCGCGATTGCCTGAAGTATCGCCAGCCCAAGGGCGGCGTCATCAAGCCGCAATACGCGATCCAGCGCCTGTACGAGCTGACCAAGGACCGGGATACCTTCATCACCACCGAGGTCGGCCAGCACCAGATGTGGGCGGCCCAGTTCTACAAGTTCGAGAAGCCGCGCCGCTGGATGACCTCGGGTGGGCTGGGGACCATGGGCTACGGCCTGCCGGCGGCGTATGGGGTGCAGGTCGCGCACCCGGACGCGCTGGTTGTGGATATCGCCGGCGAGGCATCGATCATGATGAATATCCAGGAGTTGTCGACGATCATTCAATACGGATTGCCGGTGAAGGCGTTCATCATCAACAATCAGTGGATGGGCATGGTGCGTCAGTGGCAGGAGTTGCTGCACGGCGAGCGCTATTCCCAGAGCTACACCGCCGCCTTGCCGGATTTCGTCAAACTGGCCGAATCCTTCGGCGCGGTCGGCCTGCGCGCCACGCGGGCGGACCAGTTGGACGATCTGATCCTCGAGATGATCGACACCCCCCGGCCGGTGGTCTTCGACTGCCAGGTCGAGCAGGCGGAAAACTGCTTCCCGATGATTCCCTCGGGCGCCGCGCATAACGAGATGTTGCTCGGCCCCGCGGACACCGTGGCCAAGCCGACATCAGAGGAAGGCATGGTCCTCGTCTAGGCTCCTCCTGCCTGAGCCGCGCGGGCCCGCCCGTTTGCCCCGGCGGGGCTGGCCGCGCCGCGCGGCGCCGGGATGATTCACACACGAAGCGAGGAATACGGGTCATGGCACCCAAGGACACGACCGTGGAACAACGCACGATCGCCGTGCTCGTGGACAACGAGCCCGGGGTGCTCGCCCGGGTGATCGGCCTGTTTTCCGGCCGCGGCTACAACATCGAGAGCCTGACCGTCTCCGAGGTGGACCCGGCGCGGCGCCTGTCGCGGATTACCGTCATCACCTCGGGCACGGCGCAGATCCTGGAGCAGATCAAGGCCCAGCTCGGGCGGCTGGTGCCGGTGCGCGGGATCAGCGATCTCAGCCTGGAAGGCCCCTCCGTGGAGCGGGAGCTGGCGCTGGTCAAGGTCGCCGGGCGCGGCAACCGGCGTGTCGAATCCCTGCGCATCGCCGATATCTTCCGTGCCCGCGTGGTGGATTCCGGCCATGATCACTTCGTCTTCGAGATGACCGGGAAAAGCGAGAAGCTGGACGTGTTCATCGACCTGATGCGGCCGCTGGGGCTGGTCGATGTCAGCCGCACCGGCGTCGTCGCCATTGCGCGCGGGGCCAAGGGCCTGCTGGGCTAGGCCGCGCAACCAGACTGAGAATCTTATGCGGAGGATAGGAGCATGCGTGTCTATTACGACCGCGACGCGGACGTAAACCTGATCAAGGGCAAGAAGGTAGCCATCGTCGGCTATGGCAGCCAGGGCCACGCCCACGCCAACAACCTGAAGGACAGCGGCGTCGCCGACGTGCGCGTGGCGCTGCGTCCCGGCTCGTCCAGCGCCGCCAAGGCCGAGGGCGCGGGGCTTGAGGTCATGAGCGCGGCCGACGCCGCCAAGTGGGCGGACGTGGTCATGGTGCTGGTGCCCGACGAGTTGCAGGCGGAGCTGTACCGGGACCACCTGGCGCCCAACATGCGCGACGGCACGGCGCTCGCCTTCGCCCACGGGCTCAACATCCACTTCAACCTGATCGAGCCGCGCGCCGATCTGGATGTCTTCATGATCGCGCCCAAGGGGCCCGGGCATCTGGTGCGCTCGGAATACCTGCGCGGGGCCGGCGTGCCGTGCCTGCTCGCGGTCGCCCAGAACCCGAGCGGCAACGCCACCGAAATCGGCCTGTCCTATTCCAGCGCCATCGGCGGGGGGCGCGCGGGCACCATCGAGACCACCTTCCGCGAGGAGTGCGAAACCGACCTGTTCGGCGAGCAGGTCGTTTTGTGCGGCGGGCTGACCGCGCTCATCGCGGCCGGCTACGATACCCTGGTCGAGGCCGGCTACGCGCCGGAGATGGCCTATTTCGAGTGCGTGCACGAGGTCAAGCTGATCGTCGATCTGATCTACGAGGGCGGCCTGGCCAACATGCGCTATTCCATCTCCAACACCGCGGAATACGGCGACTACACCCGCGGCGGGCGGATCATCACCGACGAGGCCCGGGCCGAGATGAGGCGCATCCTGGACGATATCCAGTCCGGCCGTTTCGCCCGCGATTGGGTGGCCGAGTGCGCCGCCGGCCAGCCCAGCTTCAAGGCCACGCGGCGGCGCTGGGCCGAGCACCCGATCGAGGACGTGGGCGCCAAGCTGCGCGCCATGATGCCGTGGCTGGGCGAGAACAAGCTGGTCGACAAGACCAAGAACTGACCGGCGTTACACCGGCGCCCCGGCCACGCCAAGCGTCAACCCGCGCGCGCCCCGACGGCCCACGGCGCGCGCGGGGCGGCTATTTCCCTTCGTTGGCCCAGGCCAGGATATCGTGGCGCAACGCATTGAAGCGCCGTATTTCCGCGGCGCCGAAAAGCGGGTCTTCGTGCGCGGTCATCTCGGCCTCGATCGCGGTCCAGTCCTCGGGGCCGAGCGCGCGCATCGCCGCCGGCAGGAACATGCTTTCCTCGACCCCGATGTGCTGCCGGTAGCGGTCCAGGAACTCCCGCGCGAGATGGTCCAATGCGTCGCGCGCAACCTCTTCTTCCAGCAATACCCGTTGCACGGCTTCGCCGAATCGCCGCGTCAGATCGGCCAAATCCCGGTGTTCGGCCGCCAAGTCGAATAGGCCCTTGGCAACCCATGGCTCGCGCGCCCGTAGGCGCGCGAAGACCGCGTCCTCCAACGGGTGGTGGTAGATGTCGGGAAAATGCAGGCAGTAATCGATGGCGTCGTGAACCAGGTCGTAGTCGGGCTCGTGCCCGGCCGTGCGTGCCGTCATTTGGCGCTAGATCGCGTCAAGCACCTTCGCCAGGTTGACGTGATCGCCGTGTAGCGCGCGGACAACCGCTGGTTTTTCGCTCATGGGGAGTGCCTCGGAACATCGCTCTTGGAAATTAAGGACATGCTAACCGATCATGCGCTCATCGGATAGCAAGCTTGTCCAGCGCGGCCATTGACCTGCGTCAATCGGGCCCGTGGGGCCGAATATTACACACGCGCGCGGAGTTTTTGTCCTGCGGGCCTATTGAGTTAGGTATTGTTAACCAATCCCTGCGAGGTTAAATAAGATGATGGTTTCCGGCCGCGCGGCACCGACGAGGGTAAGCCGTGGGCCACCCGAGGGACTCGAGCGTCTCGAAGTAGGACGATGTCTAGCGTAACCGACAACCGCGCCACCACGACGATCCCGGCCTGCTCCGGCAAGCCGGCGGTGGCGCGCGCGCGGACGCTTGCCCTCGACCCCACCCTCTACCACGGCGACGAGGCTCTGCTCCTTATTTGCCCCTGAGCGCCGCGGCCGTCCGCGCGACGGCAGGCGAGCAGGGGAGGACCAGGAACCGAGCCAACCAAATCGTCATCGGATGAAGAGGGTATTGGAATCATGAGTGCCGTTAGCAACAAGACCGACATGGATACCGCGGGGCGCGTCAGAATCTTCGACACCACCCTGCGCGACGGGGAGCAGTCGCCTGGCTGCTCCATGAATCTGGAGGAGAAGCTTCAGGTCGCGGCGGTTCTGGAGGAGATGGGCGTCGACATAATCGAGGCCGGCTTTCCGATCGCCTCCAATGGCGACTTCGAGGCGGTGCGCGAGGTCGGCCGGCGAGTCAAGGACTCGACCGTGGCCGGATTGGCCCGCGCCACCCGCAAGGATATCGACCGTGCCGGCGAGGCCCTGAGAGGGGCGGCCCGGCCACGCATCCATACCTTCATCTCGACCAGCCCCCTGCACATGAAGTTCAAGCTGCAGATGGAGCCGGACGCGGTCTACCAGGCGGTGATCGACAGTGTCTCTCGCGCCCGCGACCTGTGCGACGACGTGGAGTGGTCGTCCGAGGACGGCACCCGCACGGAGCACGATTTTCTTTGCCGGTGCGTGGAGGCCGCCATCAAGGCCGGCGCGGGGACGGTCAACATTCCCGACACGGTGGGCTATACCGTGCCCGACGAGTATCGGGCGCTGATCGCCATGCTCTTCGAGCGCGTGCCCAACATCGACAAGGCGGTCGTCTCGGTCCACTGCCACAACGATCTGGGCTTGGCGGTGGCCAATTCCCTGGCCGCGGTCGGGGCGGGGGCGCGCCAGATCGAGTGCACCATCAACGGCATCGGCGAGCGTGCCGGCAACGCGGCCATGGAAGAGGTCGTCATGGCCCTGCGCACACGCCACGACGCGATGCCCTATACGACCGGCGTCAAGACCGGGTCGATCACCAAGGCCTCGCGCCTGGTTTCGGCGATCACCGGCTGTTCGGTACAGCCGAACAAGGCGGTGGTCGGCGCCAACGCGTTCGCCCACGAATCGGGTATCCATCAGGACGGCTTCCTGAAGAACGCCCAGACCTACGAGATCATGACCCCGGAATCGGTCGGCCTGACTCGCTCGACCCTGGTCATGGGCAAGCATTCGGGGCGCCATGCCTTCCGGGCCAAGCTGGCGGAGCTGGGCTATCCGGACCTGTCGGACAACGCGGTGCAGGATGCCTTCCAGCGTTTCAAGGACCTGGCGGACCAGAAAAAGGATGTCTACGACGACGATATACTGGCTCTGATCGACGATACCGTGGTGCGTCAAAACGACCACATCCGATTCGTTTCGTTGCAGGTGGCGTGCGGCTCGACCGGGCCGCAGACGGCGGAGCTGGAGTTGGAGGTCGAAGGCGAGGCCAAGCGCGCCAAGGCAAGCGGCAACGGCCCCGTGGACGCGACCTTCGCGGCGATCAAGGCGATCTATCCGCACGAGATCAGGCTGCGGTTGTATCAGGTGCACGCGGTGACCGAGGGCACCGACGCCCAGGCCGTGGTGACCGTGCGCCTGGAAGAGGATGGCCGGACGGTCAACGGGCAGGGCGCGGACGTGGATACCCTGGTCGCCTCCGCGCGGGCCTATGTAAACGCGCTGAACCGGCTGTTGGTGAAGCGAGAAAAATCGGCTCCGGCCGCGTTTTCGGCATGAGTCGGGAGATGTGGCGGAATTAGCGGCGAACGGGGCGTGCGTCGCGGCGCGCGCCCCGGGTCCGCGATAGGAATGAGGGGCTTAGAGAGTCCATGTTTTCTAGTTTGCTTGGCATGTTATCCGCCGATATGGCGATCGATTTGGGTACCGCGAACACGCTGGTCTACGTCAAGGGCCGCGGTATCGTCCTCAACGAGCCGTCGGTGGTCGCCATCGCCGAGGTCAAGGGCAAGAAGCAGGTCCTGGCCGTGGGCGACGAGGCCAAGCTCATGCTCGGCCGCACCCCCGGCAACATCCAGGCGATCCGCCCCTTGCGCGATGGCGTTATCGCCGATTTCGAGGTGGCGGAGGAAATGATCAAGCATTTCATCCGCAAGGTGCACAACCGACGCAGCTTCGCCAGCCCCCAGGTGATCGTCTGCGTGCCGTCGGGCTCGACCGCGGTCGAGCGCCGGGCGATTCAGGAATCCGCCGAAAGCGCGGGTGCCCGGCGGGTGTTTCTGATCGAAGAGCCCATGGCGGCGGCCATCGGCGCCGGCCTGCCGGTGACCGAGCCGACCGGCTCCATGGTGGTCGACGTGGGCGGCGGCACCACCGAGGTCGCCGTGCTCTCCCTTGGCGGCATCGTCTATTCCCGCTCCGTGCGCGTGGGCGGCGACAAGATGGACGAGGCGATTATCGCCTACATTCGGCGCAACCATAACCTGCTGGTCGGCGAGGGTTCGTCCGAGCGCATCAAGAAGGAGATCGGCTCCGCCTGCCCGCCCGAGGACGGCGAGGGCCGGACCATGGAGATCAAGGGCCGCGACCTGATGAACGGCGTGCCCAAGGAGCTGATCATTTCCGAGCGGCAGATCGCGGAATCCCTGGCCGAGCCGGTGGGAGCCATCGTCGAGGCGGTCAAGGTCGCGCTCGAGCACACGGCGCCGGAGCTAGCCGCCGACATCGTGGACAAGGGCATCGTGCTAACCGGCGGCGGGGCGCTCTTGAGCAACCTGGACTACGTGCTGCGCGCCTCGACCGGCCTGCCCGTCTCGATCGCGGACGATCCGCTCTCGTGCGTCGCGCTCGGCACCGGGCGCTGCCTGGAGGAAATGAAAACGCTTAAGAATGTGCTAATTTCGATGTATTGATCGTTCAGTTTTTCTTTATTTATTTCCCTTATCGTCATAGGTTGCTTCGCATAGCTTTAATTCGCTGGCCGCGTGCCGGCACAAGACCGCGCTGTCGGGAGGGCACGTGAAAAAGCCGACTGGGTCCGTATCGCATATTGCGACGCCCATTCGGGCGTGGATTCATCGGTCTGCCTTTCTGCTGCTGGTCGCCGGCGCCTTCGCGCTGATGCTGCTGGGCAAGGCGGACACCATCTTGGTCGAGCGCTTGCGCGCCGCCGTCGCGGACGCGGTGACGCCGCTTCTGGACATTGCCTCCCGCCCCATCGGAACCATCAACGACCTGGCCGCGGAGGTGCGGGCGCTGGCCGACTTGCGCGCCGAAAACGAGGCGCTGCGCCGCGAGACCGAGCGGCTCAGGACCTGGCAGGCGGTCGCCCACCGCCTGGAGGCGGAGAACGCGGCCCTGCGCACCTTGACCCGGCAGGTGCCGGACCCGGGCCTGCGCTTCGTTACCGCGCGGGTGGTCGGGGATCCGGGCGGCGCCTTCGCGCGCTCGGTGCTGGTCAACGCGGGCACCCGCGATGGGGTGGTCAAGGCTCAGGCCGCGATCACCGGCGACGGCTTGGCCGGGCGCGTGGCCGAGGTGGGCGTTCGTTCGGCGCGGGTCCTGCTTCTATCGGATATCAACAGCCGGGTGCCGGTGTTTGTCGGCGCGGCACGCGATCGGGCCATCCTGGCGGGGGATAATTCCAGTCAACCGCGCCTGCTCTATCTGGCGCCCGGGATCACGATCAAGCCAAACGACCTGGTCGTGACCTCCGGGCACGGCGGCATATTCCCGCCGGACCTGCCGGTTGGCGTGGTCAGCGAGGTCGCGGATGGCACCTTGCGCGTGCGGCCCTATGTGGACTGGGCGCATATGGAGTATCTGCGTCTGGCGGACTACGAGTTGCCGGGCGAGCTGCAAACCGCGGACGAGGCGCGCGCGGGCGCCGCCGGCGTGGCGGCCGACGCGGCTAGCGGCGCCTCCGAGGCAAGCGTGGCGCGGAGGGCGCGAAGGTGACCCCGAACACCTGGACCCGCTTGGATCTGGTTGCCCGCGGTCTATTTCCTTTCGCCTTTACACTGCTTCTGGTCATGGCCGGCATGGTGCACCTGCGCTTGCCCGGCTTTTCTCCGATCGTGCCCTCGTTCGGCCTGATCGCGGTCTATTACTGGGCGATCCACCGCCCCGGCCTGATGCCGAGCTGGGCGGTTTTTCTGATCGGCCTGATACAGGATCTGCTGGGCGGCGGGCCGCTCGGCGTGACCGTCATGGTGCTGCTGCTTATGTGCGCGGTCATCGCGGCGCAACGGCGCTTTCTCGTCACCGGCTCGTTCGTGCTGGTATGGGCCGTCTTCCTGCCCATGGCGGCCGCGGTGTTCACGGTATCCTGGCTATTGCACGGGCTGCTCATGGGCACCCTGAGCGATGTCCGGCCGGCGGTATTTCAGTACCTCACCACGGTGGCGGTCTACCCGTGCTGCGCCTGGTTGTTCGCTCGGGCGCAACGGGCGCTGCTGCGCTGAGGAACCGGCATGGGGCTCAAGCACGAAGGCGCCGACCAAGCCAAGCTCTTCACCCGTCGCACCCTGCTCGTGGGCGGCGGGCAGGCCCTGTTGTTCTCGGCGCTTGGCGCGCGCATGTATTATCTGCAAATTCTGGAAGCGGACCGCTACGCGACCCTGGCGGAGGACAACCGGATCAACCTGCGCCTGATCCCGCCGCCGCGCAGGCGCATCGTGGATCGGTTCGGGCAGCCGTTGGCGGTCAATCAGCAGAACTATCGCGTCGTGCTGGTGCGCGAGCAGGCGCTCGACGTGGGGCGAACCCTGGATGCCCTGGCCGGCATTATCGACCTGGGCGAGGCGGACTACGAGCGGATCCTGCGCGATGTGCGGCGCAAGCGCGCGTTCGTGCCGGTCACGGTGCAGGATTACTTGACCTGGCCGCAGGTCAGCCGGATCGAGGTCAACGCCCCGGACCTGCCGGGGGTCAGCATCGAGGTGGGTCAGACCCGCAACTACCCCTACGGCGAGTCGATGACCCATATCCTGGGCTATGTTTCCGCCGTTTCCGAGAAGGAGATGACCGGAGCCGACCCGTTGCTCGAGTTGCCCGGCTTCAGAATCGGCAAGCAGGGCATCGAAAAGCAATACGACGGGGACCTGCGCGGCTCGGCGGGCACCAGCCACCTCGAGGTCAACGCGCTCGGCCGCGTGATCCGCGAACTGTCGCGCGACCCGGGGGTGCCGGGCCGCGATCTGGTGCTGACCGTGGACGCCGCGCTTCAGACTTTCGCGTACAAGCGGCTGAAGGATGAGCGGAGCGCCGCGACCGTGATCCTCGACGTGACCAACGGCGATGTTCTGGCGCTCGTCTCCGCGCCCGGGTACGATCCGAATATTTTCAATATGGGGATGTCCAACGAGACCTGGAACGCGCTCGCCAGCAATCCGCTGACGCCTCTCGCCAACAAGGCGATCGCCGGCAATTACGCGCCGGGGTCGACTTTCAAGGTGATGGTCGCCCTGGCCGCGCTCGAGGCGGGCGTGGCGCCCGAGACCCGCGCATTCTGCCCTGGATACATGGACCTCGGCAACGCGCGCTTTCATTGCTGGAAGCGCAACGGCCACGGCTGGGTCAACATGTACGACGCGATTCGCGAGTCGTGCGATGTGTTTTTCTACGATCTCTCGCGCAAGGTGGGTATCGAGCGCATCGCCGACATGGCCAAACGCTTCGGCCTGGGCGCGCCCACGGGAATCGATCTGCCCGGCGAGAGCGGCGGCATGATCCCGACCAAGGGCTGGAAGCTGGCGACCATGGGCGAGCCGTGGCAGCTTGGCGAAACCCTGGTCAGCGCCATCGGACAGGGGTTTGTTCTGACCACGCCCTTGCAGCTCGCGGTGATGGTCGCGCGCATCGCCAACCGCGGGCGCGCCGTGACCCCGCGCCTGATCCGTCCGGCGGGGCCGCCGAATTTGGATATGGACGTGGCCGCGGACGGCCCGCCAGAGGCCGCCGCGCCGGATATGGGCATCCGCGACAGCAGCTTCGACGTCATTCACACCGCCATGGACATGGTGACCAATAGTCGGCGCGGGACCGCCCGCCGGGCGCGCATCGCCGAGGAGGGCCGCGAGATGGCCGGCAAGACCGGCACCTCCCAGGTGCGCCGCATCTCCATGGCCGAGCGCGCGGCCGGCGTATTCAAGAACAAGGACCTGCCCTGGCGGCGGCGCGACCATGCCCTGTTCGTCGCCTACGCGCCGGTGCAGGCGCCGCGCTACGCCTGCGCGGTGGTGGTCGAGCATGGAGGCGGCGGCTCCAAGGTCGCGGCGCCGATCGCGCGGGATTTGCTGATCGAGACGCAAAGGCGCGATCCGGCGGTCAACCCGCCCGTGCGCATTGTGGCTGGCGCTCCGGCGCGCAAGGGGTGAGCGCGGTGCGCCATCGCCCCTTCGTGTTTTCCGGGCACCAGGCCGGCCTGCGCAACCCGGAGATGTCCCTCGGCGAGAAACTGTGGCAGATCAACTGGGTCCTGGTGCTGCTCACCAGCGCGATCGCCGCGGCCGGATTCGCCATGCTCTATTCGGCCGCGAATGGAAACCTGGAGCCCTGGGCCTCGCGCCAGATGGTTCGCTTCGGCGTCGGGCTCGCGATCATGTTCGCGGTGGCGCTGATCGACGTGCGCTTCTGGTTCCGCCATGCCTATCTCCTGTACGCGGTGGGTCTTGGGCTGCTGGTCGCGGTCGAGGTCTTTGGCGCCACCGGCATGGGCGCCCGGCGCTGGATCGACCTCGGGGTTCTTCAACTCCAGCCCTCGGAGATCATGAAGGTGGCGCTGGTGCTGGCGCTGGCCCGCTATTTCCACGGCGTGGCCGCGGACGAGATCGGCCGCCTCGGCATCGTCTTCGGCGGGGTCGTGCTGATCCTGGCGCCCGCGGCGCTGGTGCTCAAGCAGCCGGACCTGGGCACCGCGATGGTGCTCGTCATGGTCGGGGCGGCGGTCATGTTTTGCGCCGGGGTGCGCCTGTGGAAGTTCGCCGCCGTGGGCGCGGCGGGCCTGGCCGCCATTCCGGTCGGCTGGCAGTTTCTGCACGAATATCAGAAGCAGCGCGTGCTCACCTTTCTCAACCCGGAGAACGATCCCCTCGGCTCCGGCTATCACATCCTGCAGTCCAAGATCGCGCTCGGCTCCGGCGGCATGTTCGGCAAGGGCTTTCTGCAAGGCACCCAGAGCCACCTCAATTTCCTGCCGGAAAAGCAGACCGACTTCATTTTCACCATGTTCGGCGAGGAGTTCGGCATGGTGGGCGGGCTGGCGCTGCTCGGGGTTTACGCGCTTCTGCTGGGCTATGGCATCGCGATCGCTCTGCGTTCGCGCAGTCAGTTCGGCCGCCTGCTGGCCATGGGGCTCGTGTGCAACATTTTCTTCTATGTCTTCGTGAATATCGCCATGGTCATGGGCCTCATCCCCGTGGTCGGGGTGCCCCTGCCGCTGATTTCCTATGGCGGCACGGCCATGCTGACCGTCATGGGGTCCCTCGGCCTGATCATGTCGGTCTATATCCACCGGGACGTGCGCATCCCGCGCCGGGGCCTGGTCGACGAGCTATAGGCTCCTTTGCGCGCCAGCCGGGATGCACCAGCCGGGATGCACCAGCCGGAGGCGCTATCTGGTGGAGAACCGCCGCGACCTCCGGGCCCGTGGGGGCGGGCGGCCCAAGCGCCCGCGTCCAAGCCCACCCATTTATCCGGCCAGGTTGTCGGCGCGCGGGGCCTCGACAAACCCGCGCCCGCTTGCTATCTAGCCCGCAACCGGCGAGTCCGCCCGGGGGCGCATAGCTCAGTTGGTAGAGCAGCTGACTCTTAATCAGCGGGTCGCAGGTTCG
>Ga0114931_10001490_pt1 | contig 29896 bp, 21 predicted proteins | sample 2SBtaG_FD_89579 | JGI IMG/M metagenome (GOLD analysis project Ga0114931, IMG submission 89579) | Deep subsurface microbial communities from Kolumbo volcano to uncover new lineages of life (NeLLi) - 2SBTROV14_V59a metaG | ecosystem: Environmental > Aquatic > Marine > Volcanic | place: Kolumbo... | reverse complement strand
TGGGCGTAATTATTTTTCATATTTTGTACGCCCGGAAGGATTCGAACCTTCGACCTACGGATTAGAAGTCCGTTGCTCTATCCAACTGAGCTACGGGCGCATGCTGGTGTCCATGTAATTTGATGGCTGAATATAGTGCTTTGAATTAATAAGATCAATATTATTTTTGTCTTGATATGAAAGATGTGGATGTAGCTTGAAAAGAAGCCTTAAAAGACGGATCGGGATTTGTGAGGTAAGGGATTAGTACCTTTTTCTGGCGACAAGCAATGCCGCCATTCTCAACCATTGCCAAGCTGTTCCAGACGATATCTGAATTTACCGCGATTCATTTTTAAAAGTCTCGCAGCTTTGCTGATGTTTCCATCTGCCTGGTCCAACGCACTCTGAATTAATTTGTGTTCAACTTCCTCAAGCGAGATACCATCCGGTGGAATTTTAAATAAGGAAAAGTCATCATTTTGACGGATTGTTTTATTGTTTGTGTCGTTGTTATTTTGTGGTTTGTCACGATTATAATCTATTGACAAATGTTCTGCTTCTATCCAATCCGTAGATTCTACCAATACAGCTCGTTCAATGACATTTTTTAACTGTCTTATATTTCCCGGCCATTGGTAGTTCCTGATAAGCTGTTTCGCACTGTTGGCCAGGCCTTTCACATTTCTATCGTACTCTTTATTAAAACAATCAATGAACTTCCGTGCTATTAGCAGGGCATCATCCTCACGTTCTCTTAAGGGGGGCAATTGTAGTTGTATCACGTTTAACCGGTAGTAGAGGTCTTCGCGAAACTTGCCTGTTTTAACAGCTTCCATTAAATTTATATTTGTTGCAGCGATAATTCTTGTGGAAATCTCAATTTCTTTAACGCCATTTATCCGGCGAAATCTCTTGTTTTCAACTGCCTTTAAAAGCTTAACCTGAAAATTTGGCGTTATTTGACCGATTTCATCTAAAAAAATGGTTCCACCGTTTGCTAATTCGAACAAACCCGGCTTGCGCGCATGCGCGCCGGTAAAGGCGCCCTTTTCATAACCGAACAATTCTGACTCCAACAGGGTTTCCGGAATGGCTCCACAATTTATATCCACAAATGGTTGCTCTACAGTTTTACTGAAATTATGAATTAATCGGGCAAATATTTCTTTTCCGGTTCCGCTTTCGCCAATAATAAGGGTTGTTAAGGATGAATTTCGTGCAACTTGTTTAGCTGTTTCAATGACCTGTTTTATTGGCTGAGAGTCACCAATTATTTCGCTCTCAAGATTTGGAATTTCAGTCGTTGTGTTTGCCATATTTTGCTATTTTATGTTTTGTCAATAGTGGAAGCCATTATTATATATCGGATAAATAGGTATGAAATTAAGTAAACAATCATCAACTTTAACCTTTGATATTCAGGCTTTTACGAATGCCTTCACCAAGCACGTTAAAACTCATAACGGAAAGGACAATAAAGAAGCCTGGAAATGTAGATATCCACCAGGCACGTAATAAAACGTCCCTGCCATCATTTATGATGTTGCCCCAACTCGGTGTTGGGGGTTGTACGCCTAACCCCAGAAAACTCAATGCTGATTCCAGTAAGATGATTTCACCAATTTTTAACGTAGCTACGACAACCACAGGAGCCAGACAATTGGGAATAATATGATTGAAAAGAATTCTTTTATGACTAAAGCCAAGGCCTTTGACTGCCTGAATGTAATCTCTTTCTTTTACGGACAGCACTTCGGCCCGCACGAGCCTCGCTGTTTCCATCCAGCCGGTCAAACCTAACATTGGAATTAAATACCAGTGGTTTAGACGGAAAATTGCAGTAATTGCAATGATAAGAAAGATAGCCGGAAAGGCTTGTAAAATGTCAAGAAAACGCATCATAGCAGCATCGACGGCACCGCCTTTATATCCCGAAAAAGCACCATAGAATGTACCTAATGATATTGCGAATAGTACAACACTAAAGGCTATGGCTAAGGAAATCCTGCCGCCATACAAAACCCGGCTGAATACATCCCGGCCAAATTTATCTGTACCAAACAGATGAGAAGGGGAGGGTTCCAGGTAACGTTCTTTCAAGAGGTTGCCTTGTTTGATCGGGTCATGTTTTGTAAGATAACCGCTGCAAACTGAACTCAAAACAATGACACTAATCAGGATGAAACCGATTAATGTGTAACGGTTGCGAAAAAAAATCCGCAAGGGCCTGTTTGTTTTTTGCGATGATTCTTTTGAAATATGGATGTTCATTTTTACTTTAAGTTTTTCAGCCGGATACGTGGATCTATTAGCGTATAAATGATGTCGGATAATTGATTGCCTAAAACAACGGCAACGGCCGCTAAAAATGTACTGGCTAAAATAACTGGAAAATCATGTGCGAATATGGCGTTGACCATTGTCCTTCCCATCCCCGGCCAGGCAAAAATGTATTCCGTTACGACTGCGCCGCCAATTAAAAATGGTAAATTTAGTCCAAAAAGAGTTACGAGAGGCAGCAGAGCATTTTTGGTGGCATATTTAAAAAGAATTTTTGATGATTTCAGTCCGTAGGCCCGAGCGGTTCTGATGTATTCCTGAGAAAGAACTTCTACCAGGCTGTTGCGGACAAACTTCGCCGTAGTTGCTGCCAATGGCACAACCAGAACGAACACCGGCAGTATTATATGTTTTAACCGGTCAACAAAAATTGCACCCATTCCGCTGCTGATATTTAATGACTGCATCTGACTTGCCGGAAGCCAGGTTAATTTATATGAAAAAACTAAAACAAGCATCAGTGCCAGCCAGAATCCTGGCATTGAATAAAAGAATAGTAAGGTGTTGCTGATTAAGAAATCCAATTTTGTGTTTGCTCTAAATGCCGAAACAGCGCCCAATATAATTCCGATAATCATTTGCAGAATGAAAACAACTGTTGTGAGTTTGAGTGTGTTCAAAACAGCAATGTACAAAATAGTCCTGACGGGCCGATGTTGAATGAAGGAAACGCCAAAATTCCCCTTAATAAAACCGGATGTCCATTTAAAATATTGCTTCCAAACGGGCAAATCCAGCCCCATTTGGTTTCGTAAATTTTGAACAACATTTGCGTCGATATCAGGTCTGACATAAAGTGAAGCAGGGTCGCCGGGGGCGATATATATTACAGCAAACGTTAAGGTCAGAACGCCCCAAATAATGATGACACCAACGGTTAACCGTTTAAAAATATATCCGGCCATTATACTTCAAACAGGTTAGAGTTGAGCAAGTTTGACTCCTGGTTTGACTATTGAAACAACGTTTACAGAAGCATGACAGGCGACAACGTGATCGCTTGAATAATTTTGTAATTCAGGTTTTTTTTCAAGGCAAACCGGTTCTGCAATTGAGCATTTATGCGCAAAATTACAGTAGCGGTGATGGGATTCCGATTCACAGGAAGGTTTTTGCTGTTCGCAATGGTTCATGTTTTGTGAATCGGTTAATGTTAAGGCTTCGGATTCTACCAGCAATTGAGAATATGGATGCAGCGGATTTCGGAAAAAGTCGTCCGTGGAGGCAATTTCCACAATTTCACCTTTGTAAATAACCGCGATTCGATTTGATATATTCTTGACGACGGATAAATCATGAGATATCAAGAGTAACGTCAGGTCGAAACTACGCTGCAGGTTTTTTAAGAGCGCGAGAATTTGAATTTTATAGTGTGCATCGAGACTCGAGGTGGGTTCATCGGCAACTAAAAAAGTTGGACGGACAATTAGCGACCGGGCGAGAGCCAAACGTTGTAACTGGCCACCACTCAGTTCATGTGGATATCGTGACAATAAACTTGACTGCAGTCCAACCAGACGCAGCATTTCAATTACTTTTTCCGGAATGGCTTTTATCGGTAATTGTTTAAGAACTTTTACCGGTTCTGACAAACATGAACTTACTAATTTTTTGGGGTTAAATGCTTGAAAAGGATTTTGAAAAAGCATCTGGAACTGATGGCGGTACCGCCGGTATTCCTTTTGCGAATGCTCCAGCAGATTTTTATTTTTATGGAATATTTTCCCACTGCTGGGTTCAATTAACCGAATGAGGCATTTACCAAATGTTGATTTACCGCTTCCAGATTCTCCAACGAGAGCAAGGCATTCGCCTCGAAATATGTCAAGGGTTATATTTTTGACAGCTAAAAAGTCAGGTTGAAACTCTCCAAACAGTGAGTTCCCTTTTCGGAAGTTTTTTGTCAGATTTTCAATCTTAAAGAATGTGGGTCGGTTCAGCATTTTCTTTTTTGTCCGGAAGCTGTAAGCTTAAATTTGATTCAATAAGTTCTTTCGTGTATGGGTGTTGCGGGCTTGAAATGATTTTGCACGGTTGTCCTGCCTCAATCGTCTGGCCATCTTTAAAAACCAAAATAGAATCAGAGAGCAGTTTAACTACATTCATATCATGACTAATTAAGATCAGTGCAAATTTATATGCTTTTTGCAGAGTTGCGATGAGTTTGAGAATATGCAGTTGTGAAAGTACATCGAGTGATGACGTAGGTTCATCAGCAATAATGAGCTTTGGTCTGCAGCTAAGCGCCATGGCAAGCATTGCTCTCTGGGCCATGCCACCGCTTAATTGATGCGGATATGATTTATAAACTTTTTCCGGATTACTTAAACCTACTTGATTAAGGAGGTCGAGAACTCTTTCTTTTGCTAATGATTTTTTGAGTTGTAAATGTGTTCTTATGACATCCAGAATTTGTGTGCCAACCCAAAATGTGGGATTGAGCGCTGCAAGAGCGTCCTGGAAAACAATCGAAATGTTTTTGCCGCGCAATTCATTAAAGTGAAGTTTCCCGGTGATTAAGTTGCCTTCGAAACGTATTTCTCCTTTGGTCTGTTCAACATTTTTAGGCAACAAACCCATCAATGATAAAGCTGTCATTGTCTTACCGGAGGCAGAACGGCCGACAAATGCTATTGTTTCACTGTGATGAACTTGAAAGGAAATGTCTTTTATGATTTCAGATTTGCCAGTGGGGTACCAGGCGCTGACGGTTAAATTTTTTACAGATAGAAGTGATGCCGACACAATTTTTTGTCCCTTGCTGCATGGAAGAGGGAAAATCTAAGCTTTAATTGGATGATATTTCATACCATTTTTCAATATTATAAATAGAGCTAAGCGGAATAGGTGTCACGTTTTGGAAGCGCTTGTTGACGGCGACTACTTTATCAATCCAAAATAGGAATGAGTAGGGTTGGTCGTCATAAATTAACTTCTGCGCCTCCTCCCAAATGTGAGCAGATTTTTGACGGTTGAGTTCTTCCCGGCCGGCCTCAATATAGTCATCGACTTGTGAATTTGAATAACTGATAAAGTTAAATAAATCCGTTGCTGAGGAATGAAATATCGGAGTCAGGTCAACATTAAAAGATGTGCTCCAGCCTCCCATATAGGCATCGAAATTTTTCTCGCGTAACTCATCCATAAGTGCTGTCCATTCAATAGTCTGGATATTTACTTTTATACCTACCTGGCGGAGTTGTTCCTGGACAATTACCGCCACGTCGGCTCTGAGTTGATTGCCGGCGTTTGTTTTCAGTGTAAAAGAGAAAGGTTTACCGTTTTTATCCAGCCAACCGTCCCCGTCATGATCAGTCCATCCTTCATGAGCAAAGATGTTTTGTGCTTTTTGCGGGTTGTATTGAAATTTGTCTGAATCAGCGAGTTTAATCCATTTGATCATTGGTGGAATAGGGCCAAGACAAGGTTTGCCAAACCCGTAAAGGAAAGCTTCAATGATGCTCCTGCGATCGATGGCCATGGTCAATGCTTGTCTAATAATGGTTTTTGAAAAAAGAGGGATATTCTCGTTGTAGCCCAAATAATAATAAACTCTACCCGAAACGGGATATATATTTATATCAGGATTTATTTTTTCTAACTCACTGACTTCCGATGGCGGAACTCCAATCATCATATCTACTTCACCGGTTTGCAATTGCATCATCAGGTTCGCTGCGTCCGGGACTATCTTGAATACAACGCGGTTAAGAAAGGGTTTTGAGCCAAAATATTTCTCGTTCGGGACCAGTTCTATGTATTGCTGACTTTCCCACTTTTTTAAACGATAAGGCCCCGACGATATCGGATTTCGACCAAATTCATGACTGTGAATATCTTTGGGCTTTACAGTCTCGAAAATATGTTTTGGCAGTATTTCTCCTGCTGTGTCAAACATTTGATCGGGATACGCTTCCGTGAATTCAAAAATCACAGTATGATCATCGGGTGCCGTGACGTTTTTGATGTATTCCGTAACACCCTGGCGCGGACTTGCAACCGTACTGTCTTTCAGTAAATCGAAGGTAAATGTAACATCGTGTGCCGATATGGGGACGCCGTCTGACCAAACGGCATTTTTTCTTAGATGGTAGGTAAGTTTTCGATGGTCCTCCGAATACTCCCATGATTCTGCTAAACCGGGAGAAAACTCTGAATTTTCATTCAAATCTGCTAAGCCGAGCAACATGAGGTGGGTAATTTCCTGGGCTGTTGCAGATTCATTGAATAGCGGATTGAAGGAATCTACATCCCCGGTTACACCAATTATGATTGTCCCGCCATAGCGTGGATCCAGGTTTTCTGTTGATTCAGAGGCAAGAACAATCTGAAATAAGAGCGAGCAAAAGCAGAGAATTGTAAAAAGTTGCAATATTGCTTTTTGTAAATTTATTTTTGAAGTTAAAGTCATTTTTTTATATCTCGTTATTATTGTGTTGTTCAACTTGTAATATAGTGGAGCCTAATTTTATAACTGAACCGTCAGTCAAAATGCTACGTTTCGTGATTTTTTGACCGTCAACAAAAACACCATTTTTACTGTTTCGATCTTCTATCCAGTAATTGTTGTCTTCATTTACAATAACCGCATGTTTATTTGAGATCAATTCATCTCCCAGAACAATAATATTACCACAATCATGACCAACGGTTGTTTTATTTTTCCTTAATACGAACAGAGCATCGTGTGGTTCGCCATAAATTATTCGAATACGGCAACAATTGTTGTCAACGGAAGTGAGTTTGGCACCACATTGGGTACAAAAATAGTCTCTGGCGGAATTTTCATGTTGACAGGAAGAGCAAATCCTTTTTTCCATTTTCATCCTCAATTCATTTTCAACCTTCAGCCTTGTTTAGTGCCTCCAGTGTCCTGTTGTACATATTGATTACCTGGAGATTGTCGGGATTTTCTTTGTAGACTTGTTTAAATATTTCAAATGCCTTTGTGTATTTACCATCATTGAAAAAGAGAACACCCAAATCGAATTGAATGTCCTTTAGTTTCATATCTCTTTTTGTAACAAAATCTGCTTGATTTACCACCGTTAGATTGTAACCACATAAACCACAAAATCTGTCTTCGGTTTGGTGTGGTTTTCCACACCTTGGGCACGTATTCATTCAAACTCCTATAAATAAAATTCGTCTAACTATGTCGAATATTCGAGGCATAAGGTTTTTTGACAGATTTTTTGGGTTCCTCAAGTTCTACCACTCTAATCGGATTTTCGGAATATTGCTCTAAATTATTCAGTATTTGGGCCACTTCTTTCGTTTTTGATTCAAAGTTCAGGGTTTCATATTCATGCAAAGCATTGTCATAGCTTTTGACTGCAAGGTTATTCTTCCCCTGATGCAGGTAAATATGTCCTAAAGAAACAAATGATTCGGCTAACCCCTCATTGTAATGAACATCCTCATTTAGTTTTATGCTGTACAAGAGATGTTTTTCAGCTAAAGTACTATTGCCTTCTCCTTCGGCGATTAACCCTAAAACATGAAATGTTTCAGCTACATTGATTGTATCGTCGGTTCGCTTAAATATCTTTAAGGCTTTCTCTGTAAGTCTTTTTGCTTTTAAAAAGTTGTTTTGGCGCATATAGGTTTTGCCCATATTTAGATACGTCAAAGCAACCAGTTGCAGGTCTTCAACTTCATCAGCGAGTTTTAAGCAGGATTCAAAAGAACGAATGGCAGATTGCCATTCCCCCAAATCAGAACAGGTCATGCCAATATTATGATGAATTCGAGCCTGGTCTTGTTGACGATCTTTTCGGGATTCATAAATCTTTAAGGCTTTTTGGTAGTTTTTCATCGCTTTTCTGTGATCATTGTTGATATTTGAAATAATTCCCATATTGGTCAATGCATGTGCTTTATCAAATTCACCATAATCGCTGTCTACAACTTTGATCGTCATTTCAAAACAATCTAAGGCTTTTTGTATGTTGCCTTTTTGAAAATAAATAATTCCAATGTTATTATAAACGCGGCTCAGTAAATTCTCTAATGAATTCTCTTTACCTATTTTTAAACATTCTTCATAGTTTGAGAGAGCTGAATCCCATTCACTAATTTTGCCTTGAATCCTGCCTAATCGAAGCAAAGCGTTCGCTTGATTTTTGGCATCATTGTGTTCCTGGCTAAGTTTAAGGTAAATTGTGTAGGTTTCTAAACTTTTTTCAAACCTTGAGATTTCTTCATAGCAGATTCCTAATTTGAAATAGAGATCAAATTGTGAAATTTCGTCAGGTATCGGATTTCCGGTTTCTTTTACAGAGTCGAGCATATCCTCAAAATAAATACTTGATTCTCTGAATGCGGATAATCCAAACGCTCGCAAACCGGCATTAAATAGTAGCGGAATAGCTTTTGAATGATTACCGCCATTTCTAAAATGCAGAGCAACATCACCGACCAAAGTTCCTAAATCGTTACCGTGAATTTTTTCAAGTTCTTCAGCAACCATTAGGTGATATTCCCGTCGCAGAGCAGTAGGAATTTCATTATAAAGCAGATCCTTTAACAACGGGTGCTCGAAATTAAATCCTCGTTCTGTACTGGCAATGATTTCTAATTCACGTTCGATGTGCTGGCAGATTTTCAAAATTTTAATTTTAGGTATTTCCAATATTACAGATAAAACCGAGGCGTCAAATTTATAACCTTGGACCGCTGCAACCTGTAAAATTTCATGCTCTTCACTGTTTAAACTGCTTAGCCGGCGAACAAAAATATCTTCGACACGGTCAGGCACAATAACCTCAAGGCCATCTTGGATATTGTACCAATCATCTTTTTTGTTATAAATACAATTTGTCTCTTGTAATTGTTTGAGAGTTTCGGTGACAAAGAGCGGGTTCCCTTTAGTTTCGAGAAAAATTGATTTGTAGAATTGTTCTGTGAAAAGGTTGGGCGACAGAAGCCGGTCAATTAACATATCACAACTTTCACGGTCGAGTCTGTCAATTTTTATTTCGGTATAATTGCTGTCCCTCCTGATTCGGGCAAGCATATCTAAGAGCATTCCGGGTTTGCCGTTTTGCCGGAGATCATAGCGGTCGGTCCTGCTAATTCCAACCAAACAAATGCGGTCATTTTTTATATATCTGGAAAGATAATGAAATAGACGCAAGCTCGATTCATCAGCCCACTGCAAATCATCGATAATCAAGACAACTGGATTTATGGTTGATAAAACTGAAATAAGTGAATAAATCCCCTCAACCAGGTTATATTCGCCATTACTCTCAATGTTGTTTGCGTCTTTTCTTTTACCAAAGTGGGTGGTAAATTTTTCTGTTAATTCAACCAGAAGTGGTGTTTTCTCACGCACTATGGTTTTCATTTCCGAACGTTTGTTTTCCGGAAGCCTGTGACTTTCATTTGAGAAAAATGTACGCAAAGCATCGATAAAGGGTAGATAGGCATCCATCCCTTCCTGATAAAGAGAAGCGCCATAAAGAACGAAAGCATTCTGTAACTGTATATACTTTTTAAAACGTTCTGCGAAGGTGCTTTTCCCAACTCCTGCCTCACCCATAATAACGGATGTCTGTCCTTTACCAATAGTTGCTTTTGAAAAAAGGTTGGTCAGTAATTTCATCTCCTGTTCTCGTCCAATAAAAACAGATTGCGAGAGATGTTCAACGTTCTCATCATCCAAGTCAACCGATACCTCAGCTCCTGTTTCCAAGTTGCCCGGCGCCGTTTGTTTGCGTTGCCAATCTTCTAAAGATTTGGAAAATTCTTCTGCAGATTCCCAACGCTCATCTTTGATCTTATTTAATGCCTTGAGTACAATAAAATCCAGGCTTTTATTGATTTTTCCATTGTAATGAGAGGGCGGGATTGCATCCTCATTGAGCAGTTTATACAAAATACCAGCAGGCGAATCGCTTACAAAAGGTAGCGTCGCTGTCAACATTTGGTATAGAACCACCCCCGCAGAATAAATATCGCTACGATGATCCGTCGGTTCTCCCATTAATTGCTCTGGTGCCATATATTCAACAGTACCCAGTAAATCCCCGGCAATTGTCAGCCCTTCTTTAGAGGCCATTTTTGCAATACCAAAATCTAAGATTTTGATATTACCTTTTTTAGTGACTAAAATATTTTCAGATTTGATGTCACGGTGTAAAATATTCAGTGCATGGGCATGTTGGAGTCCACTTAGGATTTGGATGGCCAGTTTAACTGCACGTTCAGTTTTGAGCGCCCCATTGTCCTTAATCATCGCATTTAGCGATGTCCCCTGAACCAGCTCCATAACAATGTATCGTTCGAGTTTTGATTTGCCAATTTCAAAAATTGTGACAATGTTTGTATGAGTCGACTTTGCAACCATACGGGCTTCACGCATAAACCGTTCATCATTCTGAGAATCTTCAAGTAAATGACGGTGCATTACTTTGATAGCAACATATCGTTCCAAAATAGTATCGAAGGCTTTATATACCTCTCCCATGCCTCCGCTGCCTATTTTTTCAATGATTTTATATTGCTTGATTTTTTTCATGATTCGTTTTTGATTTATTCCGCACCGTTTGTAATCGCGATCACTTTTTCTGTTTTGTGTTTGGTGCGACGAGTTTTCTTAACAAGTTGGATTTTCGTTTGATTATTTATTTTAAGTTTCTTGAAGATTTTATTTGCCTTGTTAAAATATTTGTTTGCCTCATCAGCTCGATCTAATTCCACAAGCATTTTAGCATATTCTGTAAAACAATTGGCTAACCCAAGGGGTATGGTGAAATTTGTGTATAGAGTCATGCTTTCTTTATAGCAAGCTTCAGCTATTTTCCAATCACCAGAGTGCCAAAATATTTTTGCAAACATCATGTTGATTTTTGAAATACCAATTGGATTTCTTAGTTGAACAAAATACTCGAGCGCTCTTGAGCAGGTGTTGGATGCCATCGGGTAATCGCCGGTTTTCATGTAAAGTTCGGCTTTATTTGAATAAACAAATGCCATGAGCGGGAAGTTGCCGATCATCTGGCAGAACTGTAATGCTTTTTCAAAATAATCAATAGCTTTTGATGGTTCATTATTTCTTAAATGAACAAGGCCGAGATTGTTCATGCTTTCAGCGGTTCCGTGAAGGTCTTGAATACTCTGAAATCCTATCAACGCCGCATGGAAATGTGTATAGGCCATGTCGAAGTCACCTTGCATTCGCCGAATGATTCCAAGGTGATTGCTAACCACCGCACGGCTTTGAGTGTCGCTAATACGGTCGGTAGCCTCGAGTGCCTGTTCAAACAACTGCTTGGCATCCTGGTACTCACCTTTGCGGTGAGCTATTTTTGCCAATTCGATTTTTGTCAGCGCAGCGTCGCTATGCTTGCCGGTTGTTTCGAGTAGAGAAACGGCCATTTTAAGGATTTCCTGTGCGGCTTTCCATTCACCGCGTTCAGAATAAATACAGCCTAATCTGAACATTATTTTCCCTTGCATTGCATGGCTTTGTAAACTTTTGCACTGGTTTAAAGCTGTCTGATAGTTTGAAATGGCCGCAGCATAATTGCCAAGGTCTTCGTATGTTTTGCTCAATGCAAAAATGAAATTCATCTTTTGTGCACTGTCAAGTAAAGGTGCATTGATATTTTGAAACGTCGTTAAGGCCAAATCGATATAATAACTTACTTTATCCAGAGAATCATTTTCCACATCATGGTCAGAAATGTTTTTATCCGGTAAATGGCTTAGTAGGTTTAATTTAGTTATAGTTTTGGCAACCGCATCAATACTGCCGTCATTCGGTAAACGGGATTCGGATGTGCTTTTCTTGATGATTTCGGCCATCCTGGATAAATAAGTGTAAATTATTTTACCGCTCATTCGTTGACTCTATTATTTCCACACTTTGTGATTCTGGCTGGTTTTTAAGCTCAATATTTTTCAAATGTTCAGAAATAAGGTCGACTTTTTCCTGTACTTGTAATTCTTTATATATTTCAAGTGCCTGGCTGAATAATTCGCCCGCCTCCTTTTTGTGTTGTAATTCTGCTGACAGAAGGGCGAATTCATAACAACTTTCCGCTATGCCCAATTTGTTTTTATAAGCTTTGAATTTATCAATGGCTTCTTTAAAATGCTTTGATGCTTCGGACCAGTTGCCTTCCTGGTGTTCAATAACACCTTGAATCTTGTGGTATTCGGCAATGCCTAAATCATCACTTAATTGTTCTAAAAGTCTGTAAGCTTTAAAATTATATTCTCTTGCTTCGTTGAGTTTACCCAAATTTGCCAATGCCATAGCGCGATTTAAGAATGTGATGGATTTTAGAGGCACTAAACCCATAACATCAGAAACAATGAGACTCTGTCCATAAAAATCATTTGCCTGTTGCCAGTTATTTTCATCTGCATGCGTCATCCCGATGTTATGGTAAATCCGCGCCAGCCCAAAATTGTCTCCGAGACTCTTAAATAAAGGAATGCTTTTGCTATACAGTGCGATTGCCTTCATTCTGTGACTGTGAATATTTTCTAACGCCCCTAGATTGTTAAAGACATTTGCCATTAACTGTTTGTCTTGTAAGTTCTGGGCTAAGTTAAGAGCTTTTTCAAAATATTTATAGGATTTTTCGTATTCAATAAGTTCAAAATAGACATTTCCCAAGCCGTATGTGGCCATCGCCTCGTCAATTTGCCCGAGATTTTGTTTCTCTTTCAGGCATTTTTCAAAACAGTCTTTTGCATTTTTCTGGTCATTTAAACGAAAATATGTAAAACCCTGCTGGATTAAGATTTGGTTTCTTAATCTGACGTCATGATCCTGCACCAGCAATTCAAGAGCAGCTTTGGAATAAGTAATACTCTCTTCCCAATGGCCGAGAATGCGATCGAGCCAGCAAGCCCATATTAACATCTGAATTAATTCGGCGCTATTTTTTTCTTGTTCTAGTTTTTCCTGCAGCGCTAATGCTTGCTTTAAAAAATTTTTAGCTTCCAAAAAAGCAAAATTTTCCATGGAAATCTCACTGGCGCGGCGGAGATATACAAAAGCAGAATGGTAATCATGTGTCTGATTATAATGGTAGGCTAAATCAAAAATCTTTTCCGTAGCATTTAAGTGTTCTGAAGACTTAATATTTTCAGCAATTTTTCTGTGCTTTGCTTCTCTTTCTTTTTCTGTTATGGTTTCCCGTATAAGTGTCTGCAGAGCTGTTTGTTTAAATTGATATTTTTCCGGTTCAAATTCATAGAGAATTTTTTCGTTCTTGAGAAAGATCAGATCTTTAATAATTTTCAGCCTTGATCGTTTAGTAACGGTAGATAAAATGTTGTGATCAAATGGTGTGTGCATTAACACTGCAAATTGAAGCAATGTTTTCTGGGTGTCTGGCAATTTTTTCAATAATTTAGTAACTTTTTCAACGTCACATTCATCACGTATTAGTTTTATGAGTGTTTCTTTGGTGATATCCTGCCGATTAAACCAAACGTCTTTATGTTGAAAAATGGTATTCGTTTCCAAACACCGAATAAGCAGCTTTTTTATTAGCGACGGATTCCCTCCGGAAATATCCGAGACCCATTTAAAAAATTGGCTTGTAAAATCTTTGCGTGGGAAAATAGAAAATAATAAATGACGAATTTCGCTTTCAGAAAGCCGGGGTAAGTGCATTTTGCAAACTAAACCTTCACGGTTCATTCTTTGTAAAACATCTGCATAGGCCGGGATGTGTTCGCCACGCGTTTCCCGGCCATCCTGTCGAATAGTTGCGATGATTAGGATTCTGTTCTCCTTAAGATTTTCACTTAGATAGTGAATAAATTTCCATGAGGACAACGGTGCAAGATGAACATTGTTGAGAATGACAACAAGAGTGTGTTGCTTTGCTGCGCTAAGAAATGGCGCCAGAATACGCTGCTGCATTAAACCATGTTGTGATTGCAGTGAATACAAACATTCAATGTTTAGCGAGTCCTGTTTCCGGTTAAAGCACATTTTTTCAGATAGACGATTTGCAGCGGTTGATGATTCCAACTTTTCAATTAACCGATAGAACGGAAGGTACGGTTCAAAATTACGAACGTTATCGAAAGTCTCGGAAAGAATCGTAATATCATCTTCATGATGCACTTGAACAAAACGGTTTACCAAACTTGTTTTGCCGAGCCCTGACTCACCGGTGATAACGACGAATTTTCCTTGCCCATCTTTAGTATGGTTTAAAAAGGACTGCAGCGTCGCCAGTTCTTTTTGACGGCCTGAAAAAGTGTTAGAAAAGTTAGGAGTATCGCTGCTCACTGTTTATCCGTTAAAGTGAATAAATGTGTGTCGACTTCAAATTACTCTATAGTAATATCGACCGCAGTAAATCTATCTTTATGTTTGGATGCTATCAAATGTATAAAAAAAGCCGTCAAAGACGGCTTTTAAAAGGAGAAACATAATTTGTTGGATTTTAGCGGCTCCATGCCAAAGCATAGCGGGAGAAATGAGGGATTTCTGCGCCAACGATTTTGATGTACCCATATTCCTCAATTACAACGAAAGTTTCATAATTCATCCGTTCCCATTGCCCTGTGTCCTGATTGTCATAATAGAGAGCCAGTGTCTCAGTATTGACTTTCTTTAAGTTCAGACCCCCTGCAATAATTGTGAGTTTTGCAGGTTTGTTGAAAACGAGGCCATGGGGTGAAAAGTTCAAGTCAATTCGTTGCGTATTTAATCTTATATATACCGTGGTGTCATTGTCAACAGCTCCGGGCAAAACGTCAAATTTGATAAATACTCGTCTGTCTTTACTGAACTCTATGGGATTGAGTTCTTCGAAATCACCGTTAAAGTCAGTAGAGTCGGTAGCATTGTCTGGATTGTAATTGTAAGTAAGGCTGAGATTTCCCCCCTCGGCTACTGTTACTACAGTGGAATCCTGAATGCTGCCCTTATTCAAGGTTGGCGACAAATTATCAAAACTAATAATCTGGATTTCGTTTTGGCTTTCACTATTCGATGGTGCTAATGGAGTTTGGTTTTCACAAGCACTGAAGTTGAGCATTAAGGTGGCTATTACAGAGTTTGAAATAATTTGTCTAATGACTGTTTTGATTTTCATCTTATTTCCCTTTTTCAATTTTCAAAATGAGGTTTTTATTCCGCACCGATTGCATAGCGTGAGAAGTGAGGCAGCCGGCCATTAATGAGTTCTACAGTACCATCTACCTGATTGACAATAACAGAATCTCGCGCCATTACTTGCCAGTGACCGATTTCAGGATTGTAGTAATAAAAGTTAATATTTGATAGACTGACATTAGAAAAATCAACCCCCTGAGCCTTCACGTTTAATATCGCCGGTGTTTCGAAGGTGGTCCCATGCGGACCAAACTTCATATCCAGTGCTTGTGTTTCCATGTCCAGTGTGAGTAAAGCATCCTCACTGACAGATTCCGGCAGCACATTTAAGGTTAACTGTACTCTGTCTGTACTTATTTCAAGTTTACCGCCGTTTTCCGTTGTCACTAATTGTGAAGCAGAAACGAGTTTGTTTAATACTGTGCCGTTACCGACCTGAAGAATGGTGAATTCTGATTGGTTTTTCACCGGACTCAAAGGCGACTGTTGCGTACATGCCGTAAAAGAAAAAACCAAGAATGCTAGTAGTGCTGTCATAACCGCGTTAAAACTGCTGCTTTTGAATTTTTTCATTTTGTTAATCCTTATATTTGAAATAAGTTTTGTTTCACATCATTTGCCCTTTCCTAAGGCAAAGGTGGTGCCAAACCCAGGAATGGTATTTTGAAAAGTAGTTAAATGTAATTAAAACAGATGAATAAAGTGTTAAAAAAATGTATTTTGAAAGATTAGCAGGATAGGATAAACTGGCTGAAATCAGCCAGCGGATTAGAGCATTTCAGCCACTGTGGTTGAAATGAGCCAATCACAAAAGGAGACTGAAGTGGAATATTCTAATTAAGGTTTTGAGTAATGAATAAGGATTTAGTTGGTAACTTGACCAAGAAATGCTTGAGACCTGACTGCGAGCCTTTTTTTAACGTGGCGGCCTCCATCTGTTACGCGGGAGATTGCTTCGGCAAACAACGGCCTGTCCTGAGCATACCGAAGGGCTGACAATGACAGTCATAATGATTAGGAATAGCATAGCGAGTTATTTAGATAAGTCTGGTTTTATAAAAATGGACTCGCAGACTCCCGCCGTGACAAACAAAAAAACCCCGATTTAGAACCGGGGTTTTTTGTTACGTAAAAGAGTTTATATTTCCGGCTGTTACCGGCTCCATGCCAGGGCGTAGCGTGAAAAATGGTGTATTTTCAGGATGAGCCACTGGTTTTTTGTGTCCACTTGATCCGCTTGTTGCTCGGTATATGTACCGTCCTCCTGGATATAGTAAAGTACCGGATTTGTGCCCGTATAGTGAAAATAGACCGTTGCAGCCGGTTCGAATGTCGAACCGTGCGGTCCAAATTCAAACAACAACTCGTTGTTCAGGAGGTCCTGAGTGCAGGTCATAGAGATGGTCACATTCTTACCGTGCAACTCTGCGGGCGGTGTCAGTGAGCCGTAGAGGAGTTCGAATTGTGATCCCTGCGACAGAATGATCTTGCCGCCGTTATATTCGTCCCATTTTTTAAAGTAGCGACTGTTCATGGTTCCACTTTCCGAAGTTACGGCAGACTCAGCCACAAGGGCGGTACTTGGGCGCTTATTCAGGGTTTGGTCTTGATTTGTTGCTTCAAATGGTGACTGTTCGGAACAGGCGCTGAACCCCAGGAGTAGAGCGAGAGAAGTGGCAGTCGTTATGATTCGGGTAATGTTCGTTTTCATAATATTCATTTTCATTTCATTGCTCCTTATTTTTCAAGAAAAGGTTTTTATTCAGCGCCGATTGCATAGCGTGAGAAATGGTTGAGTAACCCGCCGACCATCTTGTTTGCGGTATCCACGACATCCCCGATCAATTCCCACATTCCGGTGTCTTCGTTGAAGTACCAGATTTTGAGATCCTGTTCGTTTATCCCATTGAGGTCTGCATCCTTGTAAGAAATCCAAATCGTCACCGGTTCGTTGAACTGCGTGCCATGCGGACTGAACTGTGCGCCACCTTCAAGAAAGCCGGTGGATTCCCAGTCCATCGTAATGGTAGTAGCCTGGTTCATTGCGTAGGGTGGAAAATAGAGCCAGCACTTGCCGTGCAGAACGTCTCCCGCATAGGCCCAGCCGGAGGCTCCCAGAGGCACGTACCATGAAGAGACGAAACGTTTCTGCAAGCTGACACCGCTTTTGGATTTGATAATCCTGAGATCATTCTCTGCAACCTGGATTTTATCCTCCGGTGCAGTGATGGCGCTGAGTTGCTCCCGGGAAAGCGGCCCTTCATTAAGCACAGATTGTGTTGTGACATCAGAAGCAGCAAACTGGGCTGCATCCTGTGTGTCTGAATTATAAGCAACAGGGGTCTGGTTCTCACAGCCAGCGAATATGAATGCGGCGGTTAACAGAGCTAATACCCAAAGACGTGACAGTTGTTTTTTGATTTGCATGATGCACCTCATGTTTGATTCTTGTTATATTTTATTATTCGTCATTGCGAATTACGACTCATCTAAGGCAAAGGTGGTGCCAAACCTAATAAGGGCATTTTCAAAAGTATTTAAATACAATTAAAACAATAGAATGAAGTGTTAAGAAAATGTATTTTTGTAGATTTTATGAGCAGGACAATTTGCTGAAATCAGCCAGAGATTTGATGAGTTCAGCCAATGTGGTTGAAATGAGCCAAATTGGTAGGACTTAAAAAAAATGATTGTAGTGGTTCTTTCAAAGCCTGTTAGAGAAAATCGTAAAGACAGGTTTGAAACCTGTCTACTGTCAGCTTTCAAAGATTATTTCTAAAAGGTGTCATCGTGAAAGGATAAGCGTGCTTCGTTTGAAAATTGAACAGGAAAAATAAAAAAGTACCCCAAAGATTATTTTTCAATCGAGAGCGGGATCGATCCTTTAATCTTGCCAGTGTTTAGAGCGTCGTGAGCACGATGTTTTACAAGCTTTAGCCTCTAATGTAACCGGTGGAACTATTTGAGATTTTCGCGGAATCCCTTAGACTTTTACAGGAGACGTTCAGTAAGCGAGAGTACACTAATGACAAAAAAGATTTAGTTTGTTCAAATTCTAATTGTAATCAACTCTGATGCAAATCGGGTGGAGCGCATCAAGAATTTTTTCCAATAGTTTTTCTTTGACAATTGGTTTAACCAGATAACTGTGAATGTGACTCACAATTTTTCTTTTGAGTTCACTTTTTTCATCTACTGCAGTGCAGACAATAATTGGTACCCTTGAGAATTCAGATCTGCCGCGTACAATCGTGAGAAATTCCACACCGCTTAAGTAAGGCAGCATCAAGTCCAGCAAAATAAGGTCGGGTACTTGCTTGTCCTGTAACATTATTTTAAGCCCTTCCAGACCGTCTGTTGCCTCCAATAGTTCACAGTTTAATGACTGCCGAATGAGTTTCACTAATAATTTTAGTTGATCCGGATCATCTTCTACGATTAGTATCCTTGGGCTTTTCGAGAATTTGATTTCAGTCGGTTGCATGTAATTATCCACTAAAATACAAAGTACAGTTCATTGATGTCACCATCAGGGTTACCATTTTCAGTGAACATTCTAAGAAAATAAGCAGTTTTTTTTATTATCGTCACTTATTTGGATTTCACCAGCAGCTTTTTCCAAATTCAGTTAATAGTTTAAATACAACATCGTATGGATTCCTAACTTTATGAACAAAACCCTGACAGCGTTCTCGACGATAGTTTGTGCTTGTGATCGCGCTATAGGCGACTCTGTCAAGGTTAACTCGATAAAGAGTCGTTGCACTGGCAAGTGGTAAGCAATAGTGTAGTTAATTGTCGGAGATGAATTGTTTATGAAGAAATGCCGGAGAAAATGAGTCTCGTTTTAGAGGAGATATTGAAAGCTAAAGAGAAACTACGATCTTTTAAAAATTAATTTCCTTTTTAAAATCAAAAGTGCAGATGCAAAAATTAGTAGTCCGAATATTCCCACAGGCCAATAATTTGTCTTTGAATATTCATGGAAGTGAATCGGGCTCCAATCTCCGGTTAAAATAAAGGCAGCCCAGTAAAATGGATCTTTACCGTAATTTTGTGCTGATCTAAGATAATTAAGTTTGGCCTGTTGCAGTGCCTGCTTTTTATTTAATCCGGCTTCCAGATGCTGGTAAAAATATTGCATTATTTTTGATGTGGATTTGTCGTCTACGTTCCAGAGACTCATAACAGTACTTGGTACACCGGCAAATAAAAAAGCCCGGGAAATCCCGATGAGGCCTTCTCCTTTGCGAAGTTTACCCAGGCCGCTGTTGCAAGCGCTTAAAACAGCTAAATCGGCATTTAATTTCATGTCAAATATTTCGTAGGTTTGTAAAAAGCCGTCTTCTTCATTTTGACTGGATTGCGAGAATGCAAATTTGGAATACAGGGGTTGGTCATCGTTGTAAATAAAATGGGTGGCAAGATGAATAATAGCATAACTGGGCGCTTCTTGTTTAAAGGTTGCTTCATCAGCCTTCTGACCGGTAATTATTTTATTTTCAGTTCGGGTCAGGACTTTGTCAATGGATTTTACTTCCGTTTCTGAATTGGGTAGAGGGGGCAGGTTTTCACTTTTTCCTATGGTGCCTGCAATGTCTTTTGATGTCAATAAATCAGTTTGCTCGTTCTGAAATGTACCAAAATCCGGGTTGCCAATCGCCAAAATCCCTTTTGTGGAAAACCCTGTCTTTTGTAAATCGGGATTGGTCAGGCTTGCTGATGAAACGTAGGAAATGACATATTCTTCCAGGATAAACCGGGCATTGGCAAAATCATATCTGGTTTCGACCTTGCTCGTGTCAAATACAAGAACTTCGAATGGTAAATATGATAGAATATCATCCGGAACTATAATGAGGTCATCTTTATCCTGCAGGATAGGTTCTAACGGTTTTAAAAGAATTTCATATAATACATAAGCCGGTGGAATTGAAAAATCTGCCAGTTGCGGATTGATCACCTGCATGGATTCCGGGCCGGAAGCGCGGTTTCCCTCCGTAAAAATAGCACTGAGATTTGCGAGTTTGTCAATTAACTGTTTTCTGCCAAAAGGAATTTGTAGGCAGCTCAGCGTGTCTTTTGTAATAACAAAAACTGTTGTTTTGTCAAAACCAACAATATATTCAATTAACGCTTGTTGGTCACTTATTCGCTGTTGAATTTCGAACGGTCGTAAAATATCGGGTGTAGTCAGGTTGTAAAACTGTTTTTGATGGATTTTTAAATCAGCAATGAGAGCTGCCTTCTGCAATTCCAGGTCAGTAATTTTTTGATCCAAAGAAATCAGTTTGGGTTCATCTTTCGGTTTTTTTGCCAATTCAACAGACAAACTCTTGTCGGCGGCTTCATGTTGAGAAATAATATTTTGTAATTTTGTTCTCAGGGTGTCGGAAACAAAGTGGCTGAAGAGCGTCCTTCTTTGCGAAACAATGTCTAATATTGTTTTTGCTTTATATTTTTCAGCGAATTGAAATGCTTCCCCGATGTGTCCGTTTTGTGCTAAAAGGGAGACAATTGAAGGATATGCAAGATATTTGTCCTCTAAAAAGCTTTCGCGCAAAGATTCGATGTCCAGGGTATTTCTTACAGAGTCATAAATTGCTATAGCGTTTGCGTAATGTTTAATCGCGGATTCGGTCTGCCCCTGTTTTTCATAACAGGAACCCAATCCTGCTTCCGTTTCCCAGATTATTTGTAAATCATGCGTTTCACTGCCAATTGAATATGCTTTGTTCAGATTTTTTATTGCCCTGGGGATATCACCCAAATCCTGATATAAACTGCCCAAATTTCTGAGGATAAATCCCTGTTCTGCTTTGTCATCGATAGCGATTGTTATTTTAAGCGCAGAATTTTCTAATTCCAGGGCTTTTTGAAACTCTTTTCTTTTTTGATAAATCTCGCCCATATTTGCAAGCGCCAGGGATTCTTCATATTTAAACTTATTTTCTCTTGCCTTTGCAAGCGCTTGTTTATAAATAGATAAAGCCTCTTCATGGTGGCCCTGGTCTTTTTGAATATTTGCTATATTGACAAGAGCCTGCACTTGTTTAATACTGGAACCCGTCTTTTGTGCAAGTAATAAAGACTGTCTGAAGTATTGCAGAGCCTTGGTAAAGTTTGCCGTCATGGCATAGGTAGCCGCTATTGTGTTGAGACAGGTGCTTTCCCTTTTTTTGTCCCCTGTCTTTTGGGCTGTTTTTAATGCATCGTTTAGAAACTGCAAGGCATTTAAATAATCACCCTTGGTGAAATAAGAATTACCTATCATCATCGCAGCGTAGGTCATCATTTCTGCATCATTTAATTCTTTAGCTAATTTGAGTAATTTCGTGCTGAGATGAAATGCTTTATCATAATGGCTGGTGCGATAATTAATGTAAATTTTTGCATGATAAGCAAGCAGGAGATGAGGCTCTAATTCAATGGCTTTGTTCAGTAAATCAAGGGCAGTTTCCCAATTGTACTTTAGAATATGACAGCGCGCCAGACCAAAATAAGCATAAGGATTTACCGGGTTGGCCGCAATCTGGTTTTCAAAAAACTTAATCCCTGAATCTAAATCTTTTTTAGCCCTGTAGGCTTCGGGAAGACCTCCATGATGACTGTAAGCATCGACAAACTGCGGATCAAGCTCAATTGACTTTTTTAGTTTTTCTATCGCTGAGTCATATTTTTTTTTAATTAAATCAATACGTGCCAAAGAATAATAAACGTAAGCATTCTTTGGGTCTCTCTGAACAACGTTGTGGAAATAAACCTGTGCTGAGTCAAGATTGTTTGTGTAAATAAACAGGTCAATGAGACTACGGTATGTTTTTGGAAATTCAGGATGGTCGTCTATGATGGATCTTAATTCAGCAATGGCTTGCTCGGATTTATCTTCACCAATCAATTTTAATGCGTGGCTGTACTGTTCTTGAATGCCAACTACTGTTTTGGAAAAAAGGGAGTAGGGAATTGTGGATAGTAACAAAACAAGCACATTAACTCCTAGAGTTAATGCTGCTTTAATTCGATTTTGCACCATTTAGTTTTATGTTCGAAACCCGATTCTATTTGGATTTTAGTGTATTAAGCTCCTTTACCATTTTTTGTGCTTCCTGGAACCGTCGTCCCCGCAATGAGATTATTTGATTGAGTTTTTCTTGAGCTTTTTCACCCTTCTCCAATAAAAGATAAGCTTTTGCGAGATACCAATCACAATCTTCCCTGACTCCAAGATTAGTACTTGCATTGTGAGCATTTTGCAGATTTTGGATGGCTTTTTCAACCTGAATCCTGTCAACTGTTTGAAATCGTCCCCAAAGATCTGTTTTAGCTTCAATAAGGTACGAAACACCTAAAATATAGTCAACATAAAATAAAGATGGGTGGGTTGGAAAATTTGAAATAAAAGTTTCAAATATTTCAATTGTGTTTTCATAGTCACCGCGTTGGAAGGCAGTAAGCCCGGCATTTAAACCTTGAGGCAAGCTACTGCGGGTTACCGACGCAACACTTTGTTCTTGCAAATTGGTTAACTGCCAATATGGATTGTTACTGCGATAAAAGGGGCCAAACCAAATGACAGCAAATAAAGCAGCCATAGCACCAACGGCAACTGGATAAAATCGGGGTATTGGCACAAATGTTTTTTTCTTTAAGCGTTCAACGGTGTTAGTAACAGCCTCCGTAATATTTTTGATTGAAACGAGGGCTATATCCACCAGTGTTGCGGGTTTGATGGAAATATCGGGTAAATCGCTGTTTTCAAAGTATATTTTTATTTCTTGATATTCCTGAATAAGATGATTTAATTTTTCATGGCAAGTAGCACATTTAGTTGTGTGGTTTTGTATGAGGCGAATTTCCGAACTTGTTAACTTTCTGCCATCATAGTCTGAAGTACCTGGTTCTGCTAAATGAACACTGTAGCGGACGAGTAAATCATCGTCAACATGAGTCATATTTTCAAACTCATATAGGCCGAATTCTATCAACTGAAATTGTTCAAATTGTATCCGGCAATCTTCGCATGATTTTAAATGCTGATCGATTTCCTTTTGTTCTTCCTGATCAAGTTCGTCAAAGAAGATTAGTTTTTTAGAATAATGTTGACAGGGCTTCATTTTAATCTCGGTTATATTTTTGGGTTCAAAAAATTGCTGTTTATCAATGCTTCACTAGTATAGTCGCAAATGGGACCCAAAAGGTCACAAAAAAAATAAAGAATATTTTAATTGTTCCAGACTACGTTTGAAATGCATCTTAACCCCGCTCACTGTTAAGCCGCGCTCTTGAGCTATTTCTTTAAATGTGTAGCCGCTGGATCTCATGGTTATGATACTTCGGGATTTTTCGGGTAATTGTTTAAGGGCTTCCTGTAAGTCTATTTTGTCTAAAATTATATCACCGTTGTTTCCGTCCGCGTTTTCACTCTTTATTTGCCCTTCTCTTTTATCTTGTTCATTATTGTAGTGAGTTTCCAACTGTTCTTCCTGCTTACTGTATTTATCCCTGAAGTAATTCTGAGTTACATGAAAAGCGACCTTTGTCACATAACTTATCAATTTCGTATTCTCGCGAATATTCGTCAGGCTGTCCAAAAACCGGATATATGTTTCCTGACTAAGATCATCGACAATATTGGCATCCTGAAATTTGTGCCAAAAATAGTCGCGAATATATTTTTCGAGTTCCTTACAAAGCAGATGTAAAGAAGTTTTATCACCCGCCTGAGCTTTTTTCAGGAGCCGGGCTAATTCTACAGTTTTATTTTCGTCCACGTCAGTTAAGAGTTGGGGTCAGATTCAAAAAAGAGGATACTTTTAAATCTCATTTTGTTGTTTCGATATCGTCATCTAAAACAGATCAATATCAATAAGCATTATAAAAAATACATGTTTTTATTGATTGATGCAACAACTCCTTTTGGTTACAACAATAAAAGCCGCTTCATAATTTGGATAGAATAAAAAATAATATTAGTTGATATCCCCAAAGTAGAAATATGAACTATTTTTGGCAGGAACTTTTGCAATGCATCAAAAAAACGCTGTTAAAGTGCATTTTATTTTGATTGGATAAATCAATGAGACATAAAGAGTTGTGAAGCTATTTTAGAAAGTAATTCAAAAAAAATAAATTATTTTGTGACCTTTTAGGTCCTTTTTGCGACTCTAACAATAGAAGCCGTTGAAAACAAAACCCACTCACTAACATAATGTAAGGAGAAAGAAAATGAGAAAAACAATTTTGACTACCGGACTGGTTCTAACTTTCGCATTCGCAGTTAACGCTCAGTCATTATCAAATGTTGAAAAAGCAAATCGCTTTCGTACCCCACAAACTAAATCGGCAGTAACTGTTCAAAAAGCGACTCAAATCAATTTTACAGAAATCAGTACAACCAATTCAACGATTAATCACAAATCAGCCGCACAAATAGAAGAACTTGGCAGCCGCTACGCTTTAGCCTGGTCACGTAATAATGCACAGGTTAATGAATTAGGCAGCCGCTACGCTTTGGCATGGTCACGCAATGGTGCACAGGTTAACGAACTCGGCAGCCGCTATGCCTTGGCATGGTCACGTAACGGTGCACAGGTTAATGAACTTGGCAGCCGCTATGCTTTGGCATGGTCACGCAATGGTGCACAGGTTAATGAACTTGGCAGCCGCTATGCCCTTGCATGGTCACGTTAGTACGCCTCTGATTCTATTCAGTACCACAAATTTTTACGGTCTCACTCTCAATGAATTCCCCTGGAGAGTGAGACCGTTTCTTTTTTATTGATCTGGATTTTATTTCGTGACAAAATATTTTTGTAAACATTGCAAACTAAATAATTTTTCTTTAGATTAAGCCAAATTACCAGCAACAAGCGGCGTCGGAAGCGGTTATGACATACATGTTACGAAGGAACTTTTTAGCTCTGATTTGTTTATTTCTCACATTTGTTAATGCGCAAGCAGAACTGGACTGGCAAAAAGCTGAGAGCGAACATTTTATTGTAATCTACTTAAAACCTCAGGAAGATTTAGTTCCGCACGTAGTTCATTCTGCAGAAAAAGCGCTTACAAGTTTGATGCACCTTTTCAACTACAATCCATCAGAAAAAATAATTATCGTTCTGCGTGATTTTAGTGACTATGGTTCTGCAGGGGCAACAACAGTCCCACATAGTCTGATTCGACTGGAAATAGAGCCGTTAGAACCCGGTTATGAAAATACTCCGTACACAGAGAGAATTCAATGGCTTCTTTCGCACGAGCTTGTGCATGTGGTGGTAAATGACCTTGCTGCACATTCAGAGTCTTTTGCCCGTGCCATATTTTCAAAGGTACCACCTGAAAAAGATCACCCCTTATCGGTTTTTTATAGTTTACTGACAAATTACAACCGCTATACACCAGGTTGGTATCAGGAGGGAATAGCCGTTTTTCTGGAGACCTGGCTGAATGGCGGGTTTGGACGCTTGCTCGGAAATTTTGATGAAATGTATTTCCGCTCAATGGTTTTTGAACATAAAGTATTTCCTTCTCCTTATATGCTAGACTCCGGGGAAACACAAAAATCATTTTTATTGAACACATTGAATTACCTTTACGGAACGCGTTTTATCGCATTTGTGGCAGCAGTCTTTGGTGTTGAGAAATTGTTGTCCTGGTATAACCCGCAGGATGACTTTTTATCAAAAAACTATGAAGCCAAGTTTAAAAATATTTTTGGTATGAAGCTGCTCACTGTGTGGAATTATTTTATTCTGACGGAAAAGCGCTTTCAAAATAGCAATTTAAAGACACTTCGTTCCGCGCCTCTTACACAAATTAACAAAATTACAAGTAGACCGATGGGGTGGGTTACACAACCTTATTTTGATCCGTCAAGCGCTCAAGTAATATTTGGCAGTCACCAGCCGGACTATCTGACTGCACTCTTTCGATTTGATATCAAAAACAGAACAATTAACCGGTTTGGCAGCTTACCGTCGCCCAGTTTAATTCGAATTGCTTCGACTGCTTATGACCACCTTGCAAAGAATTTTTTTTATACGACAAAAAACAGCGAGCTCTACCGTGATATCCGAATTTTGAATACAGTTTCTAAAAAAACAAAAATATTGTTTAAAAATGTCCGCGTTGGTGACCTTACGGTTTCTTCGAAAACTAAAGAGTTGTGGGGAATACGGCATTCAGGAGCTAAAACAGCGCTAGTGTACTCAGCCTTTCCATACGAAACACTCAAACCGGTTATTGAATTTGAGCGGGGTGATGTCTTACATGATTTGTCCGTTAGTCCGTCAGGAAGGTTTCTTGCAGCAACGCTGCACCAGGCAACCGGGCGTCAGGCTATCATTGTTACCAATTTAGTCGCACTGAAAAACGGAGCTGCATTTACGTACCAGACCCTTAGCGAGGACGGGTCTCCTGAATTTCCTTCGTGGCATCCTAATGAAAATATAATTTATTGGAATGCATTTACAAATGGGGTGTCGAATATTTATCAATTTGATCAAAAGTCAAAACAAGTAACAGCGCTAAGTCATACCCTTCGCGGTTTATTCCGCCCTGTATTTATCAATGAAAAAAGCATTCTAGCTTTTGAGTTCACTACCGAGGGTTTTGTGCCGGTCACTATTCCTAACCGACCTGCGGTCAGTTTGCCGGCAATAGACTATTTCGGACAAAAAATTATCGATAGAAATCCTCAGGTTACTAAATGGGGGCTTGGCACTGTTCAATTTGGAAATCACCGTAACGGCGATGGAAGCAGTTTAAAAAAAACGGCATATTCAGGAATTTCACAGTTGAAATTTCGTTCATTTATTCCAATTATCAGTGGATTTCAGAATCAAAAAGTTGTCGGGTTTTATACTCATATTGCCGATCCGCTTCAAAACTATGATTTTACTTTTGAAGTGGGAATCCCTGTACATAACCGAAAGACGGGCAATCCCAAATTCCATTTTAAAGGAAAATATGAATACAATAGACAACTAAAATTGGCGTTTGAGCATAATGCCTCCAGTTTTTACGATCTTTTTAATAAAAGAAAATCCGGTTTTGTGGGGACAAAAGCATTAATTGAAAACACACATTATTGGAAATTTGATAATCCCCACAAAATAAAGCAGACGACGGACTTTACTTTGTACACCGGAATCGAGGCTATAAATGATAATCTAATTAAGGTCACAAACCCGGATTTCGTACTTTTTGAAAGTGGTTTAAACTCAAGAAGCATTCGGAAAGCAATTGGCAGCGTTGATAATGAGTTTGGCAATGATTGGACATTTACTTTGTCCGGTTTACTGAATCGTCCGGAAAAACCGCAGTTAGCCGGAGGAATGCATGCGGAGTGGAATTATTATACCCCTTTTGCTGCACCACACAACATTTTGCATTTCCAATTTTCAGGCGGGGTATTGTACAATCCCAAAAACCTGGCGATCGGCAATTTTTATTTTGGTGGTTTCGGAAACCGTGAAATTGAAAACAAGCAGGTGAAGCAGTTTCGGGAAATCTTTCGGTTCCCAGGAGTGCCGGTTTTTAGTATAAATGCCAGTTCTTTTGCAAAAGTTATGCTGGAGCATAATTTCCCTCCTGTTCGTTTTAGGCAAATGAGGCTCGGTCAGCATTTACTTCACCACGTCGATGCATCGTGGTTTGCTCAAGGCCTTTTGGTGGACTCCGGTTTTAAAAATAAGTGGTTCGATTTAGGTGCACAGATAAATTTTGTTTTTGAACACTGGTTTAATTTGGAATCCACGCTGTCAGCCGGTGTTGCTCAGGCGTGGTATGAAAGTGGTCATTCCCGGGAATGGTTTATCTCCTACAAGCTGCTGAGAAATTAATTCACTGAAAGAACTCTGCGTCACTGAAAAAAATATATAATCCGTTGTTAATTGATGGTTTAATGGTGGTTATTTTATAAATGCTTAAATTGCCAGAAAGTGACCAATTAACCCAAAAACCTGGTGATTTATGCGTCCAAAGAAAACGTTTGGACCTGCCGAACTGTTTCAATCCCACTCAGAGCAGATTCTCAATCCAAACACCCCTGATGGTTTTAGCCCAGGCCATCGACTGGTCGTCCCTTGAGGAAGTATACGGTTCCTACTAGTCGGAGGACGGTGGTCGCAGCGGTGCGCCCATTCGTTTAATGGCGCTTGCATTACTTGAAACATGCCTTTGACCTCAGCCACGAAAGCGTCGAAGCCGGTTTTATTGAGAACTGGCAATACTTTTGTGGCTATGAGTACTTCCAACATGAAGTTCCCATCGCGTCCGGCAGTAGCGTAAACGGGTTGGCGACGGCGGCATGAGGAAATTTTCAAGCCTCTTATACAAAATCAGGTCAATTTTTGCAAGTGTTTATCTTAAAATTTAACGATTTTTATTTTTTCAAAAAATTTTCTTGACAAAGGTGTGAAATTATTTTATATTTGTCGAAACGCTTCGATAAAACGAACATAATACCCTTTCGGCTGTATTTATTTAAGCTCAATATAACTCTCAAAATCGATAAAATCGTTTTTATGCCAACCATAAAAGATGTTGCTAAAAAAGCGGGTGTTTCATTGTCTACGGTTTCATTGGTGATCAATGGTAAAAGCAATGTGACGCCAGAAACCAGACAAAAAATCGAGACGATCATTGCCGAGTTAAATTTTCACCCGCGCAGAAACGCCCGCGGTTTAGCTTCGAAAAGAACCAACAACATCGGCTTTATTTTGACAGAAGATCATTTTTCCAGAGCAGAACCTTTCTATACAAAAATCTTTTTAGGAACTGAATTCGAAGCCCGCAAACATAATTATTACATATTGTTGACGACGATACCTAAAAAATTTAATGAACACGTTGATGTACCAAGATTCATTTTGGAGCGCAATGTTGATGGCGTTATTTTGGCTGGAAAGGTTCCAGCGAAACTGATTAAAATTGTTGAAGACGCGAAACTGCCATTCATTTTAATCGATTATTTTATCCCATCCCAAACGACCTCCCGGATTCTCATTGATAACCATCAGGGTGGCAGATTAGCGGTTGAGCACCTTATTGAACTCGGACATAAAAAGATTGCCTTTATTGGAGGTGAAATAAATCATCCAAGCATAAATGCAAGATTGCAGGGTTACAAAGATGCTCTAAGTGGACATGGTCTGCCCGTCGATGAACGGCTCATTTCCTGTGATGAACCGTACACCGGGATTAATAGCGGTTACAATGCAACGTGCAAGCTGTTTGGCCGGGGGGTTCAATTTACGGCAATTTTTGCTTCCAATGATACGGTGGCTACCGGCGCGATGCGCTGCCTGCGGGAAAAAAGGATAAAAATTCCTCAAAACGTGTCCATTATTGGTTTTGATGATATCGAGGTCTGTCTTCAGGTTGAGCCGCGTCTGTCCACCATCCGGGTGTTTAAGGAAGAGTTGGGCGCTACGGCAGTGAACCGAATGGTGGAAAAAATTAGTAATAATACCC
>Ga0114931_10001489_pt1 | contig 29902 bp, 27 predicted proteins | sample 2SBtaG_FD_89579 | JGI IMG/M metagenome (GOLD analysis project Ga0114931, IMG submission 89579) | Deep subsurface microbial communities from Kolumbo volcano to uncover new lineages of life (NeLLi) - 2SBTROV14_V59a metaG | ecosystem: Environmental > Aquatic > Marine > Volcanic | place: Kolumbo... | reverse complement strand
TAAGGTTGAAAGGAAAAGCGTGTTTTAACACGGATGAATTTAGATCAACGAATTTCAATTTCAAATGAAATGTTGGTTGGTAGTTGGGGTCGCCGGAGGTAATGAAAGGAATAAATCCCTTTGTATTTTCCAACTTATTCTCTTCAAATTTTTCAGCAATTTTGCTCATAAAATAATCGATAAAGAAACTAAATTGTTAAACCCGCCGTTTTTGAAGCGAGCGTTAACAACGAACAACGATCGCGAAGAATCGTCTTTTTAGTGTTTAGGGTCGTTATCCAATTCGCCAGCGACGGTATTTACGTCCTTATCTCCGCGACCCGACAGATTTACAATCAGTATTTCATCTTTGGACATTTCCTTCGCAACCTTAAAAGCATGCGCGATCCCATGTGCGCTCTCTAGAGCCGGAATTATTCCCTCGGTTTGCGATAATATTTGAAATGCTTTTAAGGCTTCGTCATCGGTCGCTGAATCATACTCAACCCTTTCAATATCATGCAAATAAGCATGCTCAGGACCAATCGAGGCGTAATCCAAACCCGCCGAAATGGAATGAGTCAAAGAGATTTGTCCATTATCATCCTGCAATAAATAGCTCTTTGTGCCCTGCAAAACCCCAACTTTATTGCCGCTTGCTTTGTTAAGACGCGAGGCGTGCTCGCCCAATTTGTTTCCTTTTCCGCCTGCCTCCACACCTATCATTCTAACTTCTTGATCTTCTAAAAAAGGATGAAACAAACCAATAGAATTCGAACCGCCGCCAACACAAGCAATTAAGCAATCGGGAAGTCGTCCTTCTTTTTCTAGCATTTGCATCCTGGCTTCTTTGCCTATAACAGTCTGAAAATCTCTGACCATCAAAGGGTACGGATGAGGACCAAGTGCCGAACCCAGTAAGTAATATGTGTTATCAACATTTGTCACCCAATCCCGTAAAGCCTCATTAATCGCATCTTTTAGCGTTTTTGAGCCGGCTTTCACACCTCTTACTTCGGCGCCCAGAAGTTCCATACGGAAAACGTTTAGCGATTGCCTTCGCATATCTTCAGTGCCCATATAAATAAGGCACTCAAACCCAAATAACGCACAAACTGTTGCGGTTGCAACTCCATGTTGACCCGCACCAGTTTCGGCGATAATCCGCTTTTTGCCCATTCTTTTCGCTAGTAAAATTTGCCCAATCGCATTGTTGATCTTGTGGGCACCCGTATGATTGAGATCCTCCCGTTTGAGATAAATTTTTGCGCCGCCTAGTTTTTCACTCAAACGCTTTGCGTAAAAAAGAGGAGTCGGACGACCGGAAAAATCACCAAGCAAATGATGAAACTCGGAGTGAAATTCGTTATCTTCGCGCGCAGAGAAGTATGCATTCGTTAGTTCATCAAGCGGCGACACAAGGGTTTCAGGAACAAAGCGTCCTCCGTATTTTCCCCAATAGCCGTTTTCATTTGGTTCGAAGTTTTTCATACATTAACTGATTAAAGCCAAAAGTGCCTTTAATTTTTGAGGGTCTTTGATTCCCTTTTGTTTTTCGATTCCGCTGCAAACATCAATATAAGACGGTTGAGCTGTCGCAATCGCTTGTTTAATATTTTTGTTTGAAATCCCTCCCGCAAGATACATCTCAGGAAAAATCTCTTTTACTATTTTCGCAATTTCCCAATCGAAGGTTTCTCCGGTTCCACCGTGTTCTTTTGGAAAATAAGCATCGAGTAGAACTGCGTCGGTATCGTATTTCAACACGTCTTCCGGCTTAAAAGTTTCGCTTACGCGAAAAGCCTTGATTATTTTGAGACCAGTTTTCTTCTTCAACTCTTTTGCAAATTGCGGCGTTTCTTCGCCGTGCAGTTGAATACAGTCAAGTCCTGCTATTTCTGCGGTTTCGATGATTACGTCAGACTCTTCATTAACAAAAACACCAACATTCAAAATATTTTCGGGTAGCTTGTTAATAATTTTCGCCGCTGCTTTTGGCACAACATAACGTGGACTTTTCCCGTAAAAATTAAAGCCCAAGGCAGATGCACCGAATTTAACGGCGAGTTGCGCATCTTCATAATTTGTAATGCCGCAAATTTTTATTTTTGTCATGTCTGTCTTAATAAGCATATCTAGATAGTGACGAGTTGGGGGATTACGAACCCGGTTTACACCGGCGCTCACTAGTGTTCGCTATACTAATTTTTCTTCTAACATTTCTTTCTTCTCATCTTTTAGACGCGTTGATAAATACCAAACGACAAAGATATTAACTAATAAAGCTCCGACTCTAATCCACGTAAACTTCGCAAAAACCTCATATATCTCCAAAGGTATCAAGCAAGATGTCGCTATTACTGTCAGGAACTCAGCCCAACGTTTTTCCAGCCACAGCCCTATTCCCTCTGTTAATTGCAATGCCGAATAAAGGAACGAGCCGACGCTAAATAAAATGAGCTGCTTATTTTCAATCCCTGCAAGTTTTTCAATAATTCCGTGGACAATTTTATTTTCAGGGTCGATTCGATGGCGCGCAATAAAATCGGCGAACCATACACCTACATCTTTATTCAATAACGTCAATAATTTAAGAGCGACAATGAAAAGCAAGATGCCCTTTAGCAATTTAACGCCGGCAAGAAGGTGTATGGTCCAATGACGTTCTTTCGAAGTCTGGTTTTTGTACCTTAGATGCGGTTTATTCATTGCAATGCCTTTAGCATTTCTCCCGGATTTTCAGCCGTCATTAAACTTTCTCCAATTAAAAATCCACCGAAACCCAAATTGCGAAGTTCTACCAAGTCCTCTTTTGTTTTTAATCCGCTTTCCGCAATCATTAAGCTGTTCTTTGGCGCGTGTTCAATCAACTCCCTCGACGTGTCTAGCGAAACTTCAAAAGTGTGTAAATTGCGATTATTCACGCCGATAATTTTAGCCCCCAAATTTCTTGCCCGTTTGAGCTCTTCCAGATTATGAACCTCCACTAACACGTCTAATTTCAAATTGGTCGCAAGCGAATAAAGTTCGTCCAGTTGAGAATCCTCAAGCATCGAAACAATCAGCAATATCGCGTCCGCACAAATTAGGACTGATTCATAAATCTGAAATTCATCGAATATGAAATCTTTTCGCAGTATCGCGATATCCGTTAAATTTCTCGCCGCAAGTAAATTATCTACGCTTCCTCCGAAATTATCTTCTTCGGTTAAAACTGAAATCGCTGAAGCTCCCGATTCCTCGTATGTGTGTGCGATTTGACCAACATCGATATTTTCCCGGATTATTCCATTTGATGGGGAGGCGGCTTTAATTTCAGCAATAATATTTATTCGGGTTTTATCGGAAAATGCGTTTCTAAATCTTTTACCCGTAATAGTTTCCGCGAAGTTTTCTGCACGAGTAACAAACTCCCGATAGTCAAAGCCTTTCTTCGCTTCCTTTACACGAATTTGTTTTTGCCCGAAAATTTCTTGCAAAATTGTCGCTTGAGCATTCATCTATTTGTTTCCTCAATCAATGCGTCTAATTTCGCCATTGCCGCGCCGCTTCTAAGGCTTTCTTTTGCCAATTCACATGCTGCTACGGAATCTTCTGCCAATTCACTTAGGTATATACCCGCCGCTGCATTTATCAAAACGATATCTATTGCAGCTTGATGAACTTTTCTTCCATTCAGAATATCTCGAATCATTTTTGCGCTCATTGTTGGTGAGATATTAACAAAACCCGAAAGGGAATTCCGCTCTAAACCAAAATCTTCCGGGCATATTTCAAAATGATTGATTTTATCCTGACCTATCTCAGCGACATAGCTTTTTCCATTTAACGTAATTTCATCCAATCCGTCTTCGCCATGTACGATCCAGGTTTTTTTTGTTCCGAGTTCTGAAATCGCCTCAGCCATTGGTTTCATGAATTCTTTTTTATAAACGCCGATCAATTGAAACGGCGCATTTGCAGGGTTCGCCATAGGACCAAGGAGATTAAAGATTGTCGGTTTCCCAAGGGCTCTTCTCGCTAATGCGAGTTCTTTGGTCAGATTATGAAATTTTGGCGCGAACATAAAACATATTCCGATTTTATCAAGACAGTGCTTTGCTTTCTTTGTTTCGGCAACAATATTTACGCCCAATTCAGAAAGAGCATCAGCACTTCCTGTCTTACTCGAGGCTGCCCGATTTCCATGTTTTGCGACAGGTAAGTTGGCACCCGCGACAACGAACGCGGCAGCGGTCGAGACATTAAAAATCTTTGCTTTGCTGCCACCTGTTCCAACTATGTCGATAAAGTTCGGGTGTTTGGTTTCAACGTTTATCGCATTTTCGCGTAAGATTCTTGCACATTCTGATAGTTCGACCGAGGTTACTCCTTTTTTCGCCCAGGCGTCCAGAAACTTCGCTACAAGGATTTCATCGGTTGCATGACGTAGGTCATTGAAAACTTCAACCGTTTTACTCGTAGAAAAATCTCTTTTCGCTTTTAGCGTTTCTAATTGTTCTTTCAGAATATCCATGAAAACTTCTGGACAGGAACGACGGCAAGATGCCGGTCATCCCGTATTAACTTCAATTTTAATCGTCGCTTATAACTCATATTTTCCGCTTTCGGCTAATTCAATCGACTTAAATAATCCCCTTGCCTTGTCCAATGTCTCCTGATACTCGTTTTCCGGAACAGAATCCGCAACGATTCCGGCACCCGCTTGAACCTTCGCTACGCCATTTTCTAAAACGAGAGTTCGAATTGCGATACATGTGTCCAGATTTCCTCCATAATCAATATAGCCGACTGCGCCCGAATACACCCCGCGTGCGGTTGGTTCGAGTTCTTGGATTATTTGAATTGCTCGCACCTTTGGTGCCCCTGTTACGGTCCCGGCAGGGAAACAAGATGCGAGCGCGTCAAATTGATCCATTCCTTCCTTTAAATCAGAAAACAAATAGCTTACAAGATGCTGAACATGAGAAAATTTTTCGACGCTTAGATAATTTTCAACTTTTACACTTCCATATCGTGAAACTCTGCCAAGATCGTTTCTGCCAAGATCCACCAACATAGTGTGTTCAGCAACCTCTTTTGTGTCCGCACGCATCTCGTCCGCCAAACGTTTGTCTTCCTCGTTATTTTTTCCTCGCGGTCGCGTTCCGGCAATCGGACGATATTCAAGCTTTTTGTTTCGACATCGGACAAGCATTTCGGGAGATGCACCTACTATAGATTTTTTCCGTTGTTTTAACAGGATCATGTAAGGTGATGGATTCAAAGAACGCAATGCTCTATAAATCGACTCGGGCGAAGCATTCGTTTTCTTTGAAAAACATTGGGACAAAACTACCTGGTAACATTCACCGGATTTAATCAATCGTTTTATTTTATCGACGGCATGTTTGAAATCTTTCTTCTCCCAGTTCGACGAGATATCGTTATCAGATTTTGACGTGCCGTTTTCTATTTTCGGAAACTCGGAAATTTCGAGATCGTGGAAAACATCTTTGTTCGTTTGTTGAGCTCTCTTTAAGAGCTGTAGTAGTTGATCAGAGCTGTCCGCTTCTTCCTCAAATACCAACGTAATAATTGCAATTTGTTGTCGCGCATGGTCGAACGCAATTATTGTTTTGTAAATCGCGAATTCAGATTGAGAGCCAGAATCTGCCTTTGATTTTGCCAAGACCGGTTCGAAATTTTGAGCAGTCGAAAAATCAAAATAACCGACCGCGCCGCCGATAAAAGAGGGAAGATTAGGAACTTTTGCAATCGATCGCTTGTAAAGAGTTTTTCTTAGATAATCGAATACGGGTTTTTCAACACATGTTTCATTTTCGAGGCTTGTTACTTTAGTTACACCCGTATTTTCTTTCGCAATCACCGCGGGATTTGCGCCCAAAAATGAATATCTTGCGAGGTTTTCTCCGCCTTCAACTGATTCAAACAAAAAGGAATGCTCAGCGTTTTCCGAAAGCTTTAAAAAGGCGCCAAAGGGCGTGAGCAAATCAGCCGGAAATCGCGTTACGACCGGAAAAACTTCCGCGTCGCCATATTGCGAAATCAGGCTTTCAAATTCTTTGTCCAGATGTCTTTTCATAAAAAAGAAAAACGCCAACGAAAATTACCTCGCTGGCGTTTTTACAAAAAAATCTTTTAACTAGATTCTAATCAGTAACAGATTCACCAACACTTTTGACAGAACGCCACCAAAGCCAGGTAAATTCTCTTGTTTTGCTAGAATCATTAAATCTCATTAGGTTCAATAAGTAACAAACTCGCGAAAGGTTTGTCAACTCTTCTATAGACTACATTCTTTCAGGAACTTTGATTCCTAACGTCTCAAGTGCTTTTGTTAGTGAACGACGAGCGATTTCTGCGACGCAGATCATTACGGCTTGTTTAGTAGCATCTTCTTCAGTTTTAATGCGATGCTTCTGATAAAACAGGTTCGAGGTTTTAGCCAGATTGAAAGTGTATTTTGCCAGAATTGCAGGTTCGGAAGCATTGATCGCGTGGGCAATTGTTTCCTCAAGTCTTAACGCCAAGATTATTACCGACCAGAAATCGTTTCCATCTTTCGCTCTAAACACTTCAGCGAATTCATGTTGATCACGTTTGACGATTTCTTGTGCCTTCTCAAGTGCGTCGTTATCCAGCTTTTGAAAGATCGAATTTATTCTTACGGTCGCATTTTGGCAATAAGCTCCCGTTTCACCTTCAAACGCAGTCGCTTCCTTAAAATCAAAAACAATTACGGTGTTTTTTGTATATTTAAGGAGGAAATATATCAATGCGCCGATGGCGATTTCATGAGCAATTTGCTGTTGTTTCGATCCGGGCAAATCAGGATTTCGGCTGCTAACCTCTTTAAGAGCATTTTCCTCTAGACGGTCAATAAAATCATCAGCTTTTACGCCTAGACCCTTTCTGCCGGACATCTCGATAAAAGGCTTTTTCCTGTCATCATCGGACAATTCGAATCCCAATTCTTCCGCAGCATCCGGTGAAAGCGTGACCATTTCATAGCAGAGGTGGACGCTTGCATCCGTTCCCGTATCAGGAAAAATCGTAGCGACGCCTTCTTTTACGACCTCTTGCGGATAAGATTGACGAACGTCGATTACGTTGTAAACCTTTTCGGCATTTCCAAAGTCATTTTCAGTTTTGCCAGTTTCTCGATCTGTAGTAATCCAAACCTGTTTTCCATTGTCATATTTCGAGAAAAGTCTGTAATTAAAATCTAAACCGAGAAGACCAAGTTTCCACATTTGATAGGCGATGTCTTTGCCGGTATAAGTGACAGTTCCATTTGAACGCACAAGAATTTTATCCTGATCGTGCTCTTCGTCGCCCTCATGGGCTTCAAAAGGCATCACCCAACACCCCGCCATTTTTCCGTCTTCGACAAACTTTATGACCTTGCGTTCTTTCATCATGTCGAAAGCTTTTTGCCAAAAATGTAAATAGAGGATTTCTGATTCTCTCGGCAAGACATCGTAACGAATCGAAAGCCGATCCATTGTAGCTAAAATACATTCGACATTTCGAGTGGCGACAAAATCCGCTAGCTCCGCCGTTTCATTATTTCCAGCTTCGATGGCGTGTAGAGTCTCGGCACGTTTTTCTTTGAGTTCCTCATTTATCTGATATTCCACGCCGACTTTCGTATATAAATCCCAACAGTAAAAATCAAACGAAATACCTTTTTCTTTAAGCTCAGCATCAAGTCTCTTAATGTCGTCAAGAGTCATTTTTTCAAGATAAATAAACCCTACAACAACATCTGCAACCTGAACTCCTGTATTATCAATATAATTCTGAACTTCAACGCGATTTCCATTGGCGCGCAAAATCCGCACAAAGGTATCGCCCAAAACCGAGTTTCTAACGTGTCCAATATGAGCTGATTTATTTGGGTTTACAGAAGTGTGTTCGACACAAATTTTTTTTGAGTCTTTGGTATCTGCAAGATGAGCATCGGGAAGTAGATCGGATTCAAGTGCTTCGACAAGAATTTTCGTGCGATCATAAAAGATATTTAAATAACCAGGTCCGGCTATTTGAATATCCTGAACATAATCAACTTCAAGTAAGGCAGCTTTCAACTTCTCCGCAATCGCACGAGGGTTTTGCTTTTCGCCAGTTTCATTTTTTAGATGCTTAGCCAGCTCAAAAGCGATCGGAAAAGCAATATCCCCAAATTCAGTTTTTGGCGGGATTTCCGCTGAAATGTGACCCAATTTTACGTCAAATAAATTGTTCGAAGATGTTTTTATCCGATCCCTTAAAATTTCTTGTTGCTGCAAAATATTCATAATAATTTTTTGAAAAAAAAGTATATACGAATATTTAGCCGGAAAACAGCAACTTGGTTCTTTTACATATTATTACCATTGCGAAAGTAATTTACAGGAGCCATAATACAGATAGATTCCGACTTCGGCTCCGCCCCCCGCTAGAGGAACATCTATGACCGTGACACTTTTCTCCTTCCAGTCATATCCAAAAGACGAGATGACACTTTTCCCGGCACCGACCAGATCTGCGGCTTGCTCATTTCTCTTAATTGCGGGAATGAGATCATCAAAGTGATTAAGCTTTCCTAACTGGTTGAAGCTTGCCAAAGCATCACTTAGAAGAGAACCTGTCTTTTCGAGTTTATCCAGTCCTTTAAGTTTTGCGCCGATACTAAGAGTCCAATCCCAACCGGATAACGAGTATCCATTCAAATGATTAATATCTGTAAAACCAGTTAATACGACAAGAGCTAATCCTCCAGAAAAACCCCCGCTTAAGCCCAATCGACCAGAAATGATGTTAAACGAAGCTCTTTTACTTTTATTATCCCAGGAAACAACTGCTGCTGGAACGTCCTCCGCCCCAATGCCTATACCTAAAGCTCCTTTTACGCCAATACCTGACCAACAACCCGTAACAGGACCTAGGGGTCTGGTTGTTCGCTTCCATCTGGTGGATACCTCATATCGGTTGCCCTGTAGTCCATAAAAAGCGGGACCGTTCAGCTTTTTGTAGTCGCGTACTAGAAAACATTCCTTTCCATTACGCCCATAAAAATAGAGTTCAGTTGCGATACCCGTCTTCCATGTTCCAGCTGCAAAATCTGGAATATAATAGCGCCAATCGGGGTGTAAGGGCGAAGCAAGACGCCAAGTGTTGTTTTTCTCCAATTCGATTATCATTTTTCCACCGGAGAGAACTTTTTCTGGTCCTGGCAGTTTTCCAAGTGGTCTTCGTCTGATTCCGGGTTTAAGTTTTATTTCAATCCAAGTTGACATATATATTTTCTCCTCTGACAAGCAATGTGCTACTGCTTCTCTTTGTAAAAGTGGTAGCCAGTTCGAAAACGTTCAATCCGTAAATAGTTAACTCCATTCTATTCATTTGGTACGCTCCAATTATAAAAAACAAAGTCTCAAATCTTCTTTATCCTATATAGTTATAAGCGACAAATTGGATCGAAACAGGACAAAAAGATCGTTCGGCTTTATTGTAGCCCCCCCGAGATATTGTTTGAACTCGTGATTCCGTACTTGGAAAATGGTTGGCGTAATTGCTGTATTTAAGCGTTTTGGCAGGAGTGGGATTCGGATATTTGGTTTTTCCGATATGTTATTTGCCCGTTGGATTACACTCACATAATCATTCTCAACAAAGATATAGGGTATTCCTGACCGCGGAGCATTTTTGAGTCCGGATAAGTATGAGAGACCAAGAGTAAGGGAACCCTAAAATCCGTTCAATATTCTTGATTTGTCTTACTTAATCAGGTTAAAACACTGCGGCATATTTGCCGATTTGTTTGCTTCACAGAACAAGACGAATTGATTCCAGGTCACCTCAAAAACCTTTCCGTCGATTGCCATAATTAAGGTTTCATTGCTATCTGCATGCCAAATTGGTTTGCCATTAGAATCTATATTTGAACTCGTGTATCCATGCATTGCACTATAGTAATTTACTCTCTCCGTACCCAAAAGAGCATTTAATTCTCGGTTGAATCTGGCAATCTCTTTCGGATCATCACCAAATCTTGCCAAATCTTTTAATTTAACACTCGACCCCCTAAGAGAAGTTAGGTCAATTTTCATACAGACTAATCTATCCATATCGGGAATATACGGGTTACCTTTTGGATCCAGAAGTCTAAACATTTTTCGGGAATCAGCGGCACTGGTGTTAATAAACCGCGTTGACTCTATGATGTGGTTATCGAGATCCCCGGTTTTTCCAGGTTTCAGGCGGAGTCGTGTTCCCGCATATTGTTTTCTTGCTGCCATAGTAGCTACACGAAGTTTTTGCAGCCCGGGTCTTAGTTCTATTGGTTCGAAATCATAATTTTTTTTGAGTTTCACGATATCATCCCAGATAACTCCAACTTGTCCCTCATAAATCCCGTTTTCAATTGATTTTCCTTTTATTTCCAGCCCTTTGCCGGGTAATGGATTACCTTTGCCAACCTTTGTGCGACCGGGATTGCAGGCGCGGATCACATATAGCCTTCCATTTCTACTCATTGTCTGTAAGGCTTTTATTTCAGCATAGGCATAGCCCCATTTTGCACTTCTGTAAAAAGTTTGCAGGTTTGTGAGTGGCTTCGGCACGCTTTTTAGCAAATTAAAGAGTTTTGTGTTTTTCGCAAATTTTGTTTTTATCTTTCCAATTACAGCCCGTCCACCTCTAATAAAACACAAAAGGATTATGATCGCAGCTACTATTTCCAATACTTTGGCGAAGCCTTTTGCTATCTCATTTGCGCCACCGTCTACATCACCGCTACTGGCTTTTCTTATCCCTGTTTCAAAATACACTGATACGGTCCCGGAAATTTGCCCGGTGATTGCCGCCAAAGATGCTAAACCTACGACGCCCAAATACCATGAGGCGACCGCCGCCCCAATTCGCGCTCCAATACCTGCCCCAACAGCCGTACCCGCACCCGGAATCGGAACAGCGGATCCGGCTACCCCGCCTACCACTCCAAAGATGAGTATTGCACCAGCTTCGATCTTTACTACATATTCAATTCCATCCCAAACTATTGCAGCTAAACTGTACCAACCGGTTTTGCCAGCCTTGGTCAGCTCAATCTTGATTTGACGCGGAGTTTTTTTTAAGCCAAGTTCGAAAGCCGTTATTACATTCGCTAGGTATTTGGTATTCCGGAGATCTCGCATGGCTTCGTTATATCTATCAAATCCTTTTTCCGTAAACATTGTTGTTCTCCAAATAAGTTTTTTTCACTCGGCTGCGCCGAAAAGGATCTCCGTTTCGGAGGGTGCCTTTATTAAGATATGCGAGGTTTGCAAGAATAAAAGGACAAGAAAAATTCCGGATTAATGCTTGGAGCGTTTTGTCTTCGTGGATATAGGTAATAATATAGCTTTTGGTTACGTAGATTTAGGCTAGCAGGAGAAGACTCCACCTAAACATACGCTTGATTTACTTCTTTTTAAGTTGTGGTTATTACCTGAGACCAGGAATTCCATTTTTATGGTTTTATAGGCTGGATATATGTCTGATGAAATAACTCAAATTCTAAACGAATGGCAAGACGGTGATGCATCGGCAGTTGATAGGTTGTTTCCGTTTGTCTATGACGAACTCAGAAGGCGGGCGCAAATTTATTTGCGTAATGAGCGGGGTGATCACATACTTCAACCGACCGCACTCGTTCATGAAGCGTACATGCGGCTTATTGATGTGGAAAACATCGACTGGACAGATCGTCTCCATTTTTTTGCTGTTGCGTCCAACGTAATGAGGCGAATACTTGTAGATCATGCGCGAGCGTTAAAATCTAAAAAACGTGGTGGAAAAAACCGTAAAGTTCCGATTTCTGATTTGCAGCTATCATCTTTTGAACGTTCATTGGAATTAATAAATCTTGATGAAGCATTAAAAAATCTCGCAAAAATTGACGAACGCAAAAGCCGTGTTGTAGAAATGAGTTATTTTGGCGGAATGAACCAGAAGGAAATCGCAGAGTTTTTGGAGGTTGCCGTCAAGACTGTTCAGAGAGATTTGAAATTCGCAAAACTTTGGCTTTTTCGCGAGTTATCGGCGACCCGCGGCAGCTAGTGTTTTGATTTGTTTATCCGTTGACCAAGGTCTTTTTCTACGAAAAAGGAGATGCTCAGACAGGCAATTTTTTGAGATCTAACCTAATGTGGTGATTTGTTAATTCGTTTATTTAAAGTTTTATTATGAAAACACTCTATTTTGATTGCTTTGCGGGAGCAAGCGGAAATATGATTCTGGGCGGATTAGTTTCGCTTGGAGCTGACCGCGAAGCACTTATCAATGGTGTGAAAAAGCTAAAAGTATCGGACTTTGACATTGAATTTACCGAAGTAAATCGGGCTGGAATAAGTTCGATTCATGCAAAAACTGTTTACCAGGAAGAGAAAACACATCGGCATTTATCTGATATTAAATCGATTATAGAGAATTCAGAGCTTTCAGCCTTGGTTAAAAATCGAGCGATTGAGATTTTTGCAAATTTAGCTAAAGCTGAAGCAAAAGTCCATGGTACCGAGATCGAAAAGGTACATTTTCACGAAGTTGGAGCGATGGACGCTATTATTGATGTTGTCGGCGCATGTGTTGGGTTTGAATTGTTGGGAATAGAGCAGTTTGTTTGCTCAAAAATCCATGTCGGAAGCGGTTTTATAAACATCGCGCACGGGAAATATCCGGTTCCTCCGCCGGCAGTTACGGAATTGTTAAATAATATTCCGTTTTACGCAACCGAGATCGAAGGGGAGCTTATTACTCCGACGGGAGCAGCAATAATATCAACTCTCTGCGATGAGTTTGTGGAGATTTCTGGTTTTGAAGCAGAGGAGATTGGTTACGGCGCCGGAACGCGGGAGTATGATAATTTTCCGAACACGCTCCGTTTAATCATCGGGAGAATTTTACCGCAGAGACGCAGCGGTGCAGAGATTGAGGGACAAGAACAAATCAAGTACCCAAATCCAAAGACCGAAGTCCTGACTCTAATCGAAACCAATATTGACGATATTTCGCCTGAAATTCTAGGTTTTGTAATCGAAAAGGCGTTTGATTTAGGTGCACTTGACTGTTGGTTTACGCAAATTCAAATGAAAAAAAATCGCCCGGCAATGATGATTTCCATTCTTTGTAATCCATCTGATAAGGAAAAATTTGCCGAGTTGCTTTATACTGAAACATCGACACTGGGAGTTAGAATTGCGGAGATAGAACGGGAATGTCTGAAACGTGAAATTCGCAGTATTGAGACGGAGTTTGGCGTTATTGCCGTAAAGATTGCGCGTTACAGAGGCAAGATTACGAGCGTAAAACCGGAATATGAGGATTTGCGAAATATCGCCCACGATTCGGTACTTCCTTTGAAAGAGGTAGAACGACGCGTGGCACTTAGAATTAGCGAAATCATTGAGGAAAAATAGTTTGGCACAAAATAAGAAAGTTGACTTGGAGAAAATTGCGCAAGGCGTTCGTTTGATGCTTGAGGGAATGGGCGAAGACCCTGAAAGGGACGGCTTGAAAAGAACCCCTGAGAGAGTCGCGAAATTCTATGCGGAATTGACCAAAGGAATGTGGCAGGATGCAAGCACTGAAGTTGTTCCGCTTCCAGGAGATTCGCACGATGAAATGGTAATCGTTAAAGATATTTCCATTGCATCGGTCTGCGAACATCATCTTGCGCCATTTGTTGGGAAGGTTCATATCGCCTATATCCCAAAAGGTGGTCGGATTGTTGGTCTTTCAAAACTCGCACGCATCGCCGAGATTTTTGCTAGACGGCTGCAGGTGCAAGAGCGTTTGACCAAACAAATCGCCCATACACTTTTTGACGAACTCGACCCGCTCGGAGTAATGGTTGTTATGGAGGCAGAGCATACTTGCATGACCTTGCGCGGAGTTAAAAAACCAGGCGCAAAAACGATTACTTCGGCTGTGCTTGGTGGTTTTAGGAAGGATCCGCGAACGAGATCTGAAGCGATGAGTTTGATAAAAGGATAGATTTGTGAGGTTGTAAGTGAAAAGTCGCAAAGGGTAAATGTGTGGATTCGAGTGAAGTTTCGCGGTTGTCAAACCAGATTTGTTAAAAGAGGTGGTTATGAAAAGACATATGGGATTTAGTGCCTTTGTTTTGTTGATAGTAAGTATTTCAACTCTCGCGCAGATTCCGGGGAAGTATGCGGGAATGTTTGACGATACCCGCTTAAAAAGTACGATCAAGTTTTTATCAAGCGATCGCTTTGAGGGGCGTGCGCCAGGGAGTCGAGGAGGGGAGATGGCGGCAGAATATATTGCCCATCGCTTGCAGATGGCGGGAATTAAACCCGGTAACGAAGGGAGTTATTTTCAACCGGTATCTTTGGTTGCCGTAAAAGCTGATCCAAAAACCAAGCTGCGAATTTATAACCCTAATTCATCTTTTTCTTATGATTTCGGAAGAGACTTTGTAGTTTCAACCAGTTCACAGAAAAAAAAGGTCGATATTGACGCGGAATTGGTTTTTGTTGGTTATGGAATCGATGCGCCCGAGCAAAAATGGAATGACTACAAGGGCAAAGCAAAGGATTATGAAGGGAAGATATTGGTAATGCTCGTCAACGATCCGCCGCCTACAAAAAAACAACCGAATCGTTTTGGCGGAAAAGCCTTAACATATTATGGGCGTTGGACATATAAATATGAGGAAGCGGCAAGGCGTGGCGCGGTTGGTGTGATTTTAATTCACACTCGTCAGTCTGCCGGATATGGTTGGAATGTTGTAGAGACTTCTTTAGGCGGAAGTTGGCGTTTTGAGGTTGAGCGTGATGCTGAGGATGAGACGCCGTATTTGCAAATGAAATCATGGATGACGAACGAAACCGCGAGGCGTATATTTGCTCAAGCAGGGAAGAATTTGGATAGTCTCAAACACAAGGCGCAAAGCAGAAAATTCAAACCAGTAAACTTAAAACTGCGCGCGAAGTTAAATCAAAATTACAAACTAAAAAGAGTCAAATCGAATAATGTTGTCGGCTTGTGGGAAGGTCGGGATGAACTTCTTAAGAATCAATTTGTTTTGTTTACGGCTCATTGGGATCATTTAGGCATTGGAAAGCCAAATAAGAAAGGCGACAAGATTTATAATGGCGCACTTGATAACGCTTCGGGAGTTGGACAAGTTTTGGCACTCGCGGAAGCTTTTACAAAGCTGCCTCCGAAACAGCAACCAAAGCGTTCGCAAGTATTTTTATTTACCACTGCCGAGGAACAAGGACTTTTGGGTGCGGAATACTACGCGCGAAATCCTATTTTTCCTCTAAGGCTAACAGCCGCAAATATTAATATCGACGGCGGTAATTTTTATGGTTTAACAAATGATTACGGTGCGTTGGGAGCAAAGCGTTCGAGCCTTAAGAAGGTGGTAAATTCCGCGTTAGCCAAGCGCGAAATGACCTTTTTGCCGGACAGTCATCCTGAACAGGGATACTTTTTTCGTTCGGATCATTTTCCCTTTGCCAAAAAAGGCGTCCCTGCATTGAGCATTCGCAGCGGCAACGATTATGTTGGAAAGCCGAGAGACTGGGCGGACAAGTTTTTCAAAGATTACAATCGAAATCACTACCACCAGCCTTCTGACGAGTTTAGAAAGGAATGGGTTTTTGACGGTATGGTTCAAATGCTTGATGTTACGATGGATATCGCCATGAGAATCTCTAACAGAAAAAAATTACCTCGATATAATAAGAAAGATGAGTTTGCTAAGGTCCGCCTAAATAAGAATTAGTCGAAGTAATGTGGTCAAAGACCTTTCCTTTGGGGTAATTTTATCCTGAGTATCCTCATTAACTTGAAATAGTCCTGTAAAATGAGAGAAATGTTTTGGGTTGGTTAAGCGGAGAAATGTAATGGCGCAGGGCGGACGACGCTATTACATTTATTAGGTTAGTTACAAGATATGACTTTTCAGCCAGCCTCTTCTTTGTTTCGTTCAAACCAAAAAAATAGACTCTATTTAAACCAATAGGGCGTTCGTTTTGTCCAAATCGATCGCGGATACTTTTTGTGCAAGATTGAATGAGCCTCTTTGGAAACGGCTCCGGTCGCTTTATCTGTACATCCATGACGGGTTGACCGAACCGCTAGGTGTAGAATTTGCGGTGTCGAGCGATGTCTCGGATATCGTTTTGCAAAAGCAATTGCTTTTCTTGTCAAGAACGTTGCAGAATTTCCAGAATCCCTGATTTGTTTTAATTCCTGCTTTGCTCTTGCTGTTTGGGCAGAGGTTAAGAACTTCGGGTACACGTTTGGCATATTAAAATCATAGTGGTCATATCGTTTAATACTATTTTCGTTTGGAACACACCACCAGTTTCCCCGTATGCTATCAATCGTTTGCGGCTTTGAATCTTTTCGACCGTATCCGAAGGGGACGAAAGGCTGAAGCACCGGATATCTTAATATAGCGATTAGCCCATATGCTTTGCGAGCCGAGCCTCTTCGGGATCTGGAATATCTCGAGAAGTAACGGGAAAGCTCCTTATTATATCGCAAAACAAGAGGCGCAAACTCACGTTCGACTCGTGAATTTCCAAGAATAAATGCTCTCGTCCAAACCGCTGAAACGAGGAATTCCTTAAGGTGTCGCGGAAGATGTCGGCTCAATGCTGCACGTCGCAAAACAGAAAGAGGCATTTTTTCATTGAAAAAAGTAACCGAATCGGTGTCAAACATCGTGCGATTTGCCCAAGCTTTTAGGGCAGGGTCGTATTCGAGGTCTTCGCCAATTTCAGAGCCGTCATCCCCTGCGATAAATGCAGCGGCTCTACGTTGCGCAAATTTCAGGAACTCATCTAGGTTCTCGGCGAGAGCCATTCTTAGTGCATAAAAGTCATTTTGGGTAGAAATTGAGTAATTGCCAAAATCATTTGCGAAGATTTCGCGGATCTGTAGCTTGGCTTCCGCGCGCTTTCCTTTTTGAATCAAGAGCCTGATCTGATGGAATCGCAACGTTGCATAACCATGAGTTTTCGGTTTAGATCTCTTTGCTTGTTCAATTAGCTTTGCTACGTTAGGGCTATTTCCCGTTGCTTTGCTGATTGCGGCAACGAGCCAGTGTTTTGCTTTAGTTTGATTCCACTTTTGATAGGCGTGATCAAATCCGTCTTGAGATTGATAGGTGTAAAGCCAATCTGAAAGATCTTTTTGGCGGTCTTTGGTGGGGATATCCCTTAGTTTTAATTTATAATTGTAGTCATATGTTTTTCCTGCGGCTTTTGCTTCCTTGAGATCGATTGCTGTGCCAATATCGGCAGCCCTCATCTCCGGTTGGTCAAGCAACCATATATAATCAGTCAGGTCATTGTATATATTAAAATTTTCCTTTTTTTCTGTGAGTCTTGACGAGAGTTCTTTTTGCCGATCGGTAGGCGATGAGCGGTATTTAATCAAACCGATAAGCCTTTGGGCGGAGTTGTGAAATTCAGCCATAGACTTGTCGGCAAAAATATCGCGTAAAAGACTTTCAGCCTTTTTCAATAAATCATTTCTTTTGGCAATATTTGTTTTAATCTGAGTGCGCTTTTCTTTTTCCGTTGCGTTTTTACTAGCTGAAATATCGCTAAAACTCGCTTGGCGAATGTAAGTTCTTGCGACGACAAATCGCGCAACTTTGTTCCAAACGGATGTATTGTCTTTTGCGATTTCCTGGAATCTGGTTCGGGCTTCGGCGTTTTTAGACGCGTAAAAGAGAGATGCAGCTATTTGGTATTGACGATCTTTTTTTAACCAATTAGGCGAACCTTCCACGACTTCTTCCGGCGTTTTCCCGTCGTCTCCGCAATTAGAAAATACTGCATCTTGTCCTCGAATCCATTCCTTTAAAGCGTCGGTAGTTCCGAATTTTGCTATTCGTCTTTCGAGCGTTTTGGTTGCGGTGTCAAAAGCACCTCCCAAACAATTGGCATAAGAATAGTAGTTGGTGTCGATGCTTTTCCGTGTTTCAATTTCGATTTTGCTATTTAGAATTTTGGCTCGCGCCGTTTTCCACTCCGCTAAGATTTGATCAAAGGTTCGGCGTTTTGTCTCTATTAGTCTGGCTTGCGTAGAATTATTTCCAGCCCGTTTGTTTCCGATTCTCTGTTCGACTGCCGCGACGACCTGCGCTTTTTCAGCTTTCGTGAAAGGTAAATTATTCAAATAGCGATAAAAGACAAATAGAGATATTCTCCCATATGAACCCGGAACAACACCTACCTTACCGGATGCAAATTTCGAAGTTGGAAATTCACCATGCTTTGTGAAGCGAAATATCGGGTCCGTGATAAAAGGACCGCAAGCCAAAGCGGAGGGCAATCCGGTAAATAAAAAACAAAAGATCAAAGTAGCGGATATAGAATATTGAACAAGATTTTTCATAAGTAGGTTTTACCTTTTTATTTTTTGCAAATCAGATTTTTGCCACGAGCCAGACTTAAAATAAAAGCGACGGCGATTAGATATGAGACCTCGCTCAAATGGCTCATTGAGTGCCAAACCATAGCTCTTTCTGCACAAAGGCTCTTTCCAATCAGTTTTGTTAGATAACATTTTGCGTATTCTGATCTTATCGTTCCCCATCTGAAACAACATTGGAATTGCCTCATTAATAGGCAAATCGCCAAACCACCGATCATCTGTGCACCATGATGCGAGCGCTGTAATTGTCAAATCAAATTTTCGGGGCAATCGATCTCGAAGATCATTAATTACGTCGCGATAAAAAGACCGTTCTGATTTTACGACGTCAAAATCCAATTGAATTGCCTTAATTTTCTTTAGTTTTGCAGTTTTTAGCAATAACGAAACGAGTTTATCCTTTTGTTTCGCAGATAATGTTGGTTTGTTTCCCGCTTTTCTTGTTTCGATTCTGGTTACAGCAATTAAATAGGTTTCCGGCGAAACTTTTAATGGCTGGCGCCGCGGGATTAGTACGACATCATTTTTCTCTAGAAAAAGAGATTGTGCCAAAAAAGCTACGCCAAAAACATCCGGATTAAAAAAACGCAAGTCTTCACGGTTTTCCCAAGCCCACAAAAAAGTATTCGGAGCCTCGTTTGCGGGGTTTTCTTCCGAGTTTCTGGTGCACGACGAACTTAGAAAGCACAGGAATAATATAAGAACGATGGAAATCTTCGAACTTTGAGATTGGGCGTTTCCGATCAGATTCATATCTAGATCAAATATACTTTTTTTTCGGGAGACTGACTAGAGGAATGGTATTGGTTTTGATATAGTTTTGTTGATGAATGACCATTCATTACACTTTGGAGAAATACAATGATTGAACGCGAACAACTCGAAATGGATATAGTTTTTGTGGGAGCGGGTCCGGCAAATCTGGCTGCGGCGTACCACCTCAAAAAACTAATGATCGAACACGATAAACTCATTGCGGAAGGGAAAAAGGAAGGAAAACCGCTTGGAGAGATCGAAATTGGAATTATCGAAAAAGGTCCGCGAGTCGGTGCGCATATTTTATCCGGTGCAGTTATGGATCCGATTTCAATTCGTGAGTTAATGCCTGATTTTTTGGAACAGGGGTTTCCTGTCGATGCCCCCGTTACGAGTGATGCTGCCTGGTATCTTACCGAAAAAAGAAAAATTAAAGCTCCTATAACGCCGCCGCCATTGAAGAATAAGGGGAAATATATAATTTCGCTTAGCAAAGTTTGTGAATGGCTGGCTGAAAAATGCGAAGAGCTGGAAATCAATATCTTCCCTGAATTTCCTGGATCGGAAATGCTTTACGACGAGAATGATCATGTTATTGGCGTTCGAACTGGCGACAGAGGAATAGATAAAGACGGAAATAAGAAAGGAAATTTTGAACCCGGAATTGATTTAATCGCTAAGGTTACTGTTTTGGGGGAAGGCTCACGAGGGTCATTAACCAAGGGGCTCACGACTCGTCTTAAATTAGACGAAGGAAAAGAGCCGCAAGTTTTTTCGCTTGGGATTAAAGAATTATGGGAACTTCCTGAGGGAAATTTTGAGGAAGGATTGGTCGTTCACACGCTTGGCTTTCCGTCTGATTCAAAGACTTACGGCGGCGGTTGGATGTACGGGATGAAAGATAATGTTCTCAGCATCGGCTATGTGACCGGGCTCGATTATCTTGACCCTAAGATTGATCCACACGCCGAATTTCAAAAGTACAAAACGCATCCGGAAATCGCCAAAATTCTAGAAGGCGGAAAGATGATCAAGTATGGAGCTAAGACGATAAATGCAGGCGGATATTATACGATGCCGAGGCTATACTCGGACGGTGTCCTATTACTCGGAGATTGTGCCGCATTTTTGAACGGTCAAAGAATTAAAGGAATCCATACAGGAATGAAAAGCGGAATGCTTGCCGCCGAAACGATTCTAGGAGCTTTGGAAAAAGAGGATTTTACCTCCGAAACTCTGCGGTATTTTGAGGATAAGGTTAACCATAGCTGGATTTACGATGAGTTATACGCGGTCAGGAATTTTCACGGTGCTTTTCAAAAAGGGCGTTGGTCAGGACTTATTAATTCGGGGCTGCAGTTTTTGACAGGAGGAATGGCTTGGGGTTTTATGCCGAAAGAGCATCATGTAGCTGGGCATGAGCGAATACAGACCCTTAAGGAGATTGCTGAATGCGGCAACCAAAACGGGAAGCGATACGAAAATGTTAGTTTTGATAATGAATTGACCTTTGACAAAGTTACGGATGTTTTCCACGCGGCAGTTGTTCACGATGAGGATCAACCCTCTCATCTGCATGTGGTTGATACTGATATTTGTGCAACACGATGCACGGAAGAATACGGAAATCCGTGTGAGAAGTTTTGTCCGGCTTCGGTATATGAAATGGAAGAGGACGCGGATACGGGTAGGAAGGAATTAAAGATCAATTTTTCAAACTGTGTACACTGTAAAACATGCGACATAATGGACCCATATCAAATTATTAATTGGGTTACGCCGGAAGGGGGTGGCGGTCCGGATTACAAGGGCATGTAAAATCACGGACTTGATTTCGCTGTTTTAGACTCTGATGAAGGGAAAACTTTTCATAATTAGTTCGCCATCGGGCGGAGGCAAAGGGACTCTAATTAAAGAGCTTCTTAAATCGTCCTCGAAAGTCGGCTATTCTGTGTCTTATACGACCCGTGAAAAACGTGTTGGAGAGGAGCACGGGAAAGACTATTTTTTTGTAGGTGTCGATGAATTTAAGGAGTTAATTGATAGAGATAAGTTTATCGAATTCGCAGAAGTACATGGAAATTTCTACGGAACTTCAAAGTCTCAGGTAGAAAAGGAAACTTCTTTGGGCAACGATATTATTCTGGAAATCGATGTTCAGGGCGCAAAAATTGTTCAGGAGAAATTTAAGGAAGCAATCGGAGTTTTTATTTTACCTCCTTCATATGATGTGTTGAAAACTAGATTGACTGAGCGGAATACGGAAAGCCCGGAAGCTCTAAGGATTCGCTTAAGTAATGCAAAACAAGAGGTTAAGGCTTGTGAAGCTTTTGATTATATAGTTGTGAATGACGAGGTGGAGCGAGCCGCGATGGATTTAGAAACGATATTTCTTGCCGAAAGGTTAAGAAGGGATAGACAACAGGGTATGATTCGCGATATTCTTACATCTTTTGATAGTAGCGATAATGATTAAGATTGGAGAATAAGATTTTAATATATGAGTGATATTTTTGAGCTGGAAAAACCACCCGAAGAACCGGAAATTGAAGATGTTGTTGTTAATCCAAAGGACATTCCGGAGATTGATTCGAACTATCGTTTGATAATTTTAGCCGCCCAACGCGCAAAACAGATTCAGCGCGGTGCGAGACCTCGAGTTGATTTGGACCCAAAGAAAATAAAATCAACGACGATTGCAAGGGCAGAATTTGATGAAGATAAAGTTATGTTCGAAATTACGAAAGAGAAATAAGAATCTTTTCGTTACGACACACGATAAAAAAGCCAAGTGCTGATTTTACTCAGTTCTTGGCTTTAAGCATTTGGTGACCTCAATTCGCGAAAGACTATTCTATATTCTGAACTTGTTCGCGGATTTTTTCTATGTCCGCTTTAATAGCCAAAGCCGCCTCTTTTACTATAAGGTTTTGGGTTTTGGATGCGATCGTGTTTGCTTCGCGATTTAGTTCTTGAGTTAGAAAGTCCAATTTTTTACCAACGGCATCCGCTTCATTTATTATTGTTTCAAATTGCTCGATATGACTTTTTAGACGAGTAATCTCTTCTGAGATATCGCTTTTATCAGAAAGATAGGCAACCTCTTGTGCCAATCTGCCTTGATCTATGTCGATTTGAGATTCGCTTTTTGCTAAAAGTTTAGCCAGTCGTTTTTCAAGCCGCTCAAAATATTCTTGCGATACTTTTGCGCTTTCTGATTCGATTTTTGGAAGCTGATTGGCGATATTACCCAGGAGAGATTTTAATTCATTCTTTAAGGACTCTCCTTCGGTTTCTCTCATTGATTGTAGATTGCCAAGAGCGGTTGTGATCGCTGTCAGGATTCCATCAGAGAAATCTTGACTCAAATTATCTTTCTTAGTTTGAAGTGCATTTGGTAGTCTCGCGACTACATTGAGATCGGGCTCGCCTTCTAATTCAAACTCTTTTTGCATCTCTTTTATCGCGCTTAAATAACCCGATATTAAAGGGCGATTTAATTCGTAAAACACTTCGCTAGTTCTTTCATATTGAAGATTTATATCGACTCGACCACGAGAAAGACTCGCTGAAAGCAACTTCTTAATTTCAGCCTCGATTGGCTGAAGTTCGCTCGATAGGCGCAGATTTATATCCAAATAGCGATTGTTTACGGTTTTGATTTCCGCGGAAACGGTGAAATTATCGCCGGTTGCTTCACCGCGACCAAATCCTGTCATTGATTTCATATTGTTTGATTTTCCCAAAAAGGAAAGGATTACAAAATTCTAGCTTCGAGGCAAATCCACTACGTCATATTATGTTGGTTTGGGAGGGATTTATGTAAACCGCAATTCCCGCCGAGACTTCTTTTATTTTAGTTTCTGCTCATGAACGTCAGCGTTATTCACCTGTTGCAGAACTAGAGAGATTTGCAAGCTTGCCTTTTCCGCCACCGATTATCGAAACGTTTTTTGGCTTCAAAGGGGAAACTCTCTTATGTAATCGCTGAGATAATAGATATCAAAAGAATAATAAACACTATGACCGCGATAATTCCGGCGATCAAGCAACCAATTTTAATCTTGCTGTAAGGTCTTTCGCCGTGAACTTCACCTGTTCTCCCGTTTACAATTATTTGATAAACCTTGCTCTCATATTTGTATGCACCTGCATAGACAGGAACAAGTATGTGTTTAAAGGTGACATCAGAATAGTTTGTGTCGGTAAAATCAATTCTTTGTCGGTCGCCTCCAATATCGCGCTCGACATCACCACGAATAATTCCTTCTGCAATTTTCTTAAATTTATCAAATCCATCCTCAAGTGTAACTTGATAAGTTTGCGCCTTATGCCCTGATAAATAGGCGGGTTCGTAAGAAGCGAGTTCAGTGAAATCCCATTTCAAACGGTCTATATATTTCGGTAGTACGGAAGTCGAAGCAGGAATCGGTGTGTCATCAAAGTGGCGGAAGGTCATGCCTGAAGCGGCATACCAATTTGTTTTTGTTCGCGTGGATTCTTGTTCATTTCCGTCAGAATCAGTGTAGGTATAGGTTTCTTGATAATTTTCGCCTCGTTCGCCTGAATATTGCGTATTTGTATTTGCGTCAAACGTCCAATAAGGCAAATAAATGCTTTCGGCTTTGTCGTGACGCGCCATTGTTTTTAGTTTGTTTGGGGCAAACCAGCGCGATCCTGTCCATTTTTTGAGCGAAGCAATCGCATGTTTGTTTTCAACACTAAAAGGTAAAACACCTTCTGGCGCAACAAGAGGATCGGCAACTTTTGGCTGAGCGACGATTTCGGCAGCACAAAAGTCACAGGTGGTAGCAATATCCGGCGGTACAAAGGTGACAGTCGCGCCACAACTATCGCATTGCACCTGCATCGCATGTTTTGCAAGCGGCTGCAAACGGTCAGGCTCGGGACGCAGGAAATCTTCAAGGTCTCTTTCAACAATATCTTCAAGATCGGTCGCGATTGTTTTTTTCGTGTCGCAGTAGGGGCAAGCAAGCTTTCCAATCTTTGCGTCAAAAACCATATCGGCTCCGCAGTTTTTGCAGAGGTGGCGTTTTATTTTGTTATGTTCTTCAGGGGTTTTATTTTCCATAATGTAGGTATTATTAATTTTACACGAGAACTCTTAAAATATTACCCCACATATATAGGTGGACAGCGTTTTGTTTCGGGGTTGCAAAACCTTCTAATGATTTCTTCGGATTTTGAAATTTATAAGCCAATCGAGCCAACGATTTCTTAGCGGTTTTGTAAATACATGCTCGGTAATGCCGATTGCTTTTTTTGGTTCTCCGTTATTTATCATAAATGTTATTTCAGAAAGGGATCTAACGTGCGCGAAAGAGCTATCAATCGTTTCCTTGTGTTCGACAAGCAACCGGGAGTTATTTTTGGATGAAAACTCGATCCCGGAAGGATATTTCAAACCATAGAGATTTCGTTGATAATCGAGAGTTTTGCACCTCACCTCTGTTTCAACAAATTCTTCATTTTTAACTAGAAACAATTTTGTAATCGGTTTGCTCTCAGCTATTTCTTGGAACCGGACAAAAATAGCGCTCGAGCGTGCAAAATGAACGGATCCCCACAGCCAGCTTTCAACCGTATCGGGAATCCAGCGATTATCATAAATGTGGTCATGAGAACCGGTGCCTCTAAAATTGATTTCGTCAAGATTATTGCCCGTGCTATTCTTTATTCTAATCGTTCCTGTCACATCCGATCTAAGAGCGACGATGTTTCTCCAATGCGTGGCAGGCGGAACAGGATTCTCTTCGGGACATATGTCGGATTCCACAGAAAGAAACTCAAAGTTCGCAACTAAACGCTTCTTTCGTCCCATGCTGACATCGATCAAGATTAAATAGCCCGAGCCGTATGGTGCCGACTCATACTTAAAGGAATTTTTTCCAATCGCGCATTGCGGGACGTCGGCGTCGGCTGAAAAATCTTCGTCATTCAACTCACGCACGATTCGATAGACCAGTTTTCCGTTTTTATAATAGGTAAATGTAAAGGTGGGAAAGAGAGTTTCGTCCGTTTTCGAACTGTTTCCATTAAGAGAAGCTTTCTGATTTGCAGAATTATATCTTGGTGACAGGACAAAATTATCGTAAAAGGAGATTAGAATCGCCTCATCGCTGTTATCGTTAAGGGCATTAAAATGCCACGATTCGAAGCCGCGTTTGTCTTTCTGTGGATGCCATACATCACTTTTAACGCACGACGAAAAGACAAACTTCTCGCGCAAATCGGTTTTTGCAGAACTCGTCATTCAAAATAGATTAGAAATTAATGTTGCGTAAGACACCATGAGCATCTCAAAATTTCAAATATATGGCAAACTTTTAGGGCGATTTGGAATCTCTATTGATAGCCGATGTCTCTCCCGACATACTTTGTGAAAATTTAGGAGAAGATATGAACAGGAAAACTAGAGCGATGCTGCTTACTTTGCTTTTATCGGTTTCGATATTTGTTATAGCGTGTCCAAAAAGGGTGAGCATTGCGGATATTGAGGCGAATCCAGCGAGATATCAGAATAAAAGTATCGCTGTTGCGGGGATTGTGAAAACGTCTTACGGAGTTTCGATACCTTTTTCAAAAAGCGGAGGCGGAGCTTATAAAATTAGCGACGGCACGGGTTCGATTTGGGTAATTACTAAGAAAGGTGTTCCATCAAAAAATTCACAATTAGGCGTAAAGGGAAAGATCCAGAATGGTGCGACCTATAAGGGTAAGCATTACGGCTTGGTTTTAATTGAGGACAAACGTAAGTTTAAGAAGAACTAATTGAAACCACAATTTATTGAAGAGGCGGGCTTGCCCGTCTTTTTTGTTTTTGGTGAAATGTAGCTAGTGAAAAATCTGATTGCTACATTAAATTGCAAATTTACTGATCTGCACCAGAAATCTTGCGAAATTATTCAAACGATTCCCGACGATAAATTGTTTGTGCAAGCCAAGGGAGTTTTCAAAAACCTTTCGTGCGGATATTGTATTCTGCGAAGCGCAGGCAAAGTTGAACAAACTTTTGGCGGAATCACGTCTCGTTTGTGGGACGACCCATTTGAATGGACTTTGCCAGAGGAATTATCGACGGCGAATAAGATTTTGCAATATCTAAACGAAGTTGAGGCGACTAGAAAGAGAGGTTTTGATTTTTTTTCCTCGGACAAAGATTTAAGTAAAGAGCTACCCGCGCCGGAAAAAATGAGGACAATTTTTGAACTATTGATTGGGACATTAATCGTCGCTGTTAAACATCAGGAATTGGCAAATATGATTCATAATGAGTTTGCTGAAAAAAAAAACAATCCGATATAATAAGAAATGAAAACTTGATTTAGAATGAACTCTCATCAATCGTTTGTCGTAGAGATTGATAATGAACAAAAGCAGTTTTTGCGTTTATCTATTATTAAGCTTTAGAAAGTTTTCGTATTTTTTGGAGGAAAAATGTTTTGTCCGCGCTGTAGTCAGGAGCAAGTGTCTGAAGCGATAAGGTTTTGCTCGCGCTGTGGTCTGGAATTGGACTTGGTTTCAGAGATCGTTGAAACAGGTCGCACACCAAAGCGTCTCGTTGATGATTCTCAACAAATCGGCGGTTTTTCTCGACGAAATGGTCTGATAGCTAGTTTACTATGGCTCCTGTTTTTTATGGTCTTTGTAATTCCAATTTCATTGATCGCTGACGCTCACGAGGATTTAGTTTTTCTTTTAGGTATGCTAGGGTTTTTTGGAACCGTGATAATCGCGATGGTTTCGATATTTCTCGGAATACGAAAGAAAGTTTATGCGAACGATTCGTATCAGGAGAAGCAGACGTCAAAAGGGGTGTTTGGCACGAATCCAGATGCCAAGATTTTAGCTGAGGGAAAGACTCAACCCGCTAGCGATTTTGTTTCTTCGTCGACGCCCGGACATTCATATGAAACGGGCAAAGTAGCACAACCGTCCAGCGTTACTGAAGAAACAACAAAATTGTTAGAGAAGGAATTATAATTAAAGGAGCCTATATGTATTGCCCACGATGTGGTCAGGAACAAGTTACAGGAAATTTAAAGTTCTGCTCGAAATGCGGATTTCCGATGGGATTAGTTGCGGAGTTGATTTCAAATGGGGGGACTCTACCTCAGCTTTTGAACCTAACTAAAAAGAGTAAATTATTTACCCGGAAAAACGGAATGATTTTTAGTCTCTTTTGGTTTATTTTTTTCGTGCCTTTTATGGCATCGATTTGGGGAGTGTTGGGTGTTGAGGAGTTGGCTGGATTATCTGCTGTTTTTGGTGTTTTCAGCAGTATTATGATTTTTATGGTTTCTCTATTCTTTTTGGGAAAGGCTTCACCTGAATTGCCTAATCAGAATTTTATTCAAAACCAACATGCGATGCCTTCGAATTTAGAGGGGCATCAATCAGCTCAAAATGCGTTGCCTCCTCAGCAGGGACAATCTGCTCAGGAGTACGTTTCACCTGCGCCTGGAGCGTGGAAAGCGCCTGATACCGGGGAGTTAGCTAGTCCGGGGAGTGTTACCGAAAGTACGACGAAACTTTTGCAAAAGGATGAGTAGGCAAATCGATTGAGAATGAAATCTAGGAGTGAGATATGTATTGCCCACGCTGTGGTCAGGAAAAAGTAAATGAAGGCTCGAATTTTTGTTCTCGATGCGGTTTTTTAATGCAGGGAATGAAAGACGTAGTGATAAAAGGCGGTTTACCAAAAGCCATACTTGATCAAACCGATCCAAATGCGATTTCGCCGAGATGGGCGGGCGTAAAACAGGGCGGACTTTTAATGCTTTCGAGTTTGATACTTGTTCCTCTTCTAGGAATTCTTACGGCAATTTTTAATGGGGAAGGATTTATTGTTGGGATTACTGCAATTATTACTTTTTGGGGTGGATTTTTACGTATTCTTTACGCTCTAATCTTTCAGTCTGGCGTTCGGACTACTGAAACGGAAAGTTTTACAGAATCTGTAACCCATACTTTAAGCGGGCAAACGCAGAAACAGAAAGTGCTTCCACCTCAGCAAAGCATTCCGATTTCGCAAGCTTACGAGCCTCCTATCGGAAAATGGCGCGAGACAAACGACCTGCAACCTTCGAGCATTACAGAAGAGAGTACAAAAACCTTGAATAATCAGGAAATGAAATAGAGACATTGCCTATTGGTCGGTACTTGGCTTAAAATTCTAACAAAGAACAGATTATGGTTAGGGTCCAAATACTAAGACTCATTCTCGCGGTTTTGTTTGTGGGTAGCATTTTTTCGCTCAGGTTTATACCCAGGTCTTACGCAAAAGAATCAAATTCGTCGCACCTAAAATCCCAAGACATCTTTGATATAGGAAAGCCTTCCTTTACCAGTTTTACCAATCGCGATGGACTTCCGGTAAATAGCGTTATGAGCATTGCGCGCGACCGACGTGGTTTTGTATGGTTCGGAACTCAGGACGGCGCGGCTGTCTTTAACGGATACGAATTTTCCACGATGAATATGCCAAAACGGGCGGTTTCAAACTATGTCTACGATATATTGGTGGCGAACGATGGAAGTATTTGGTTTGCCACTGCTGCGGGCGGTGTTCATCGTTTGAATAATGGAAAATGGGAAACTTTTGACAAGGAATCGGGTCTTGAAACAAACGAAACCCGAGCATTGCTTGAAACTCGTTCGAGTGATGGGAAACAAATTATTTGGGTTGGAAGACGTGACGGATTGAGTAAGTTTGAAAATGGTAAATGGTCCAATTACGGCGTTGATGATGGACTGCCGGATAAACGTGTGCGATCTCTAGAAACCCATATGGAAGACGGTGTTTCCTCTCTTTGGATTGGCACCTATGGTGGAATCGTTGTTTGGAATGGTAAAAAGAAAAAGATATTTGATAAGGATTCAGGGCTTCCCGGAAATATCGTTTATGATTTGATCGAAGCGACGGGATCTAGCGGCGATAAGGTGGTTTGGGCGGCGACGGATAAGGGGATTGCAAAGTACGAAAGAGGTAATTGGGAAACCTTTGAAGGGGTTTCTGATAAATTAGCGACAGGTACAAAATCACTCGGAAAAACAAAAAAAGCTGACGGTACAGAGACTCTTTGGGTCGGTTTTGATGGTGCGGGAATGGCACTTTATGAAAAGGGAAAATGGGAGTTTTTTGATGAATCAGATGGTTTGCCCAACAATCTGGTTTATGCTTTTAGTGAAACCGGTTCGCCCGATGGCTCCGTGTGGATGTCTAATTTGGCAGCAGGTGTAAGCCGTTTTGAAAGAAGCAATTGGAGAACAATTAATAAGAAACGGGGACTGGCAAACAATATAATTTTTGCTATTTCAGAAACGGTCAATGAAGCTAATCAGGATTCATTTTGGTTTGCTACATTTGGCGGCGGGTTATCAAGATATACCAACGGAAAATGGAAAACTTTCGACAAAACTAATGGATTGCCTGACAACTTTGTTCAAGCACTTTATGCGACGAAAGGTGCGGATGGAAAGCCTCTCCTCTATGTCGGTGTTGAAAACGGACTATTGACTTATCGAAACGGCATTTGGAAAAAAGTATATCGACCAAATGGGGAGTCTTTCCTGGGAGTATGGAAAATTTTTGGTTCGAAAGATAAAAATGGAAATTCGGGAATTTGGGTTGCTTCAAATTACGGGTTAGATTGGCTTTCGGAAATTCGAAAGAAAACCTTTAATAAGTCTAACG
>Ga0114931_10001488_pt1 | contig 29905 bp, 31 predicted proteins | sample 2SBtaG_FD_89579 | JGI IMG/M metagenome (GOLD analysis project Ga0114931, IMG submission 89579) | Deep subsurface microbial communities from Kolumbo volcano to uncover new lineages of life (NeLLi) - 2SBTROV14_V59a metaG | ecosystem: Environmental > Aquatic > Marine > Volcanic | place: Kolumbo... | reverse complement strand
GCAAGCGGAATCGCTGCCAAGTATAAAATTAATGATATTTTGCCTTTCCAATCATTCCCGATTGAGGACGATAGGACATGTTCCTCACCATGGTGATCTAGAATCAGATATTGCAGGAGCATATAGGCAAGCCCTGCACAAATTAACACAAAACCGTAAATGGCGGTTGGAAGCGGAGCAAAATGATTTTCGCCCATCCAACCGGTTGTAATGGGAATGAGGGAAAGCCAGAACAACAAATGAAGATTCGCCCATAAAATCTTTCCGTTCACACGTATCGATGCTCCTAATAAATGATGATGATTGTTCCAATAAATTCCGAGATAAACGAAACTCAGAACATAACTTAAGAAAATCGGCAGCAAGGGTTTAAGTGCTGCTAGGTTGTCACCATGTGGAATTTTCATTTCCAAAACCATTATGGTAATGATGATCGCTATTACTCCGTCGCTAAATGCTTCCAGTCGTGATTTTTTCATTCTGTTCTCTGCTCCAATAGCTTTCTTTTCCAAAACTTACTTATGTCGTTTTTAAATTTTTACCAAACCGCGTAAAATTATTTGCATATTGTAAACTATAAGAATATCTTCATGGAGAAATTATGAAAATTGGATTACCAAAAGAGATAAAAGATAATGAATATAGAGTTGGTCTAACGCCGGCTGGCGTACAGGCTTTGTCTGATGCGGGGCATACGCTGTTTGTTGAAAAATCAGCCGGAGATGGGTCGGGTTTTGACGATTCTGCTTATGAAAAAGCAGGAGCTTCGATTTTGGACACGGCTGATGAGATTTGGGAAGCGGGCGATATGATCGTTAAGGTTAAGGAGCCGATTGCGCCTGAGTATCCGCGCATGCGCGAGAATCAGCTTCTGTTTACGTACTTGCATCTGGCACCTGAATTTGAGCTTACAAAACAGATGCTTGAGCGAAAAGTTACCGGTGTTGCCTATGAAACGATTACTGATCAGCAAGGACGCCTTCCGCTTTTAACGCCTATGTCGGAAGTTGCAGGTAGAATGTCCGTTCAGGTAGGCGCAACCTATTTAGAAAAAATGAATGGAGGACGCGGGATTTTGTTAGGCGGCGTTGCCGGAGTTCCCGCAGCCGATGTGGTGATTATTGGCGGCGGGGTCGTCGGAACCGAAGCAGCTAAAATGGCGATTGGACTCGGTGCCCATGTAACGATGATAGATTTGAATCTCGACCGTCTTCGTCAGCTTGATGATATTTTCTTGTCGAAAATTCAAACGCTTGCATCTAGTAGATACCAAATTCATGAAGCTATTTCGCACGCTGATTTGGTGATCGGTGCAGTTTTGGTCGTCGGTGCTGCGGCTCCGAAACTGTTGACGCGCGATATGCTTAAGGATATTCCGAATGGCTCAGTTTTGGTTGATGTCGCGGTTGATCAAGGCGGTTGTTTTGAAACTACGAGAGCGACAACCCACTCAAACCCAACATATTACGAGGAAGGCGTATTGCATTATTGTGTTGCGAATATGCCGGGCGCAGTTCCCAGAACTTCGACGTTTGCGCTTACAAATGCAACCCTGCCCTATGCCTTGGATTTGGCAAATAAGGGGTTTGAAAAAGCAATTCAAGATGATGAGGGTTTGGCTGAAGGTGTTAATACCTTTGCTGGAAAACTTACTTATAAGGCAGTTGCTGAATCACAGGATCTAGAATATACGTCGCTTGATAGTCTGGTTGATGGACTTGCAGCCAAAGCATAGAGATATCATTAGCTGGTTTAACTTGGCTTGATTAACCAATTTCGACGTCTCTTGTGTAATTGCAGTAACTAGAGAAAATCGGCAGTGCTTTCTTTGTACTGGTGTCGAAAAAGGATGGTTTTTTCAGAATAATGCCTGCAAGAATAAAGATAATAACGGTTTTTTATTTCATTATTCTTGTAGGGGTAGTTGTTTTGGCGGACAATAAAGGAACTGCCCATCTACTTCGTTTTAGCGGCGGGATACCTTATTTTGATAAGATATCGCACTTTCTGTTGATGGGCGGTCTTTCTTTTTTGGTAAACGCTGCATTAAAAGCAAGGGAAGTAAGTTTATCGAAGCTAAGATATTTATTGGGAACTTTATTGGTTTTGCTAATTGTATCTTTGGAAGAATTTTCTCAGCTGTTTGTTAGTGGACGAGCGTTTGATATAGGTGATTTGGTTGCTGATTACCTAGGAATTTTCATTTTTGGAGAGATCGCGAGGCGAATTGTTCTGAAATATCAGGTAGAGTAACGTATTAGAATAGAAAACTAGATAGATTTATTTCGATAGAGCGCAATGTACGAATTCGCAGTTACACCAGCAGTCACACAGCTTCGACGTCCCGGAGTTACTGTGGACGAAGTTGATTCCGATTCAATCGCCGATGAAGTTGGGATTGAGGGCGGAGATAGAATCGTTCGCGTGAATGATCATAAAGTGCGGGATTACCTAGATTTTCGTTTTCAGACTTCAGGCGAAACGCTCGTAACATTTCTTGTTAAAAAGAAGAACGGCGAGACTTGGGAAGTCGAAATTGAACGCGACGAAGGCGATGATTTTGGACTAAATTTTGAGCAGATAGTTCCGCGACAATGCGCTAATGAATGTCTTTTTTGTTTTTGCAAAGGAAACCCTGAAGACGCGCGTCCCTCGCTTTTTGTTCGTGATGAAGATATACGTCTTTCATTTCTCTACGGAAATTATACGACACTTTCATCAGTGACGGATGATGAAATGGATCGAATTATAGAGCAGCGACTTTCGCCACAATACGTCTCGGTTCATGCAACGGATTTAAAGACACGTGCGCTTCTTTTAGGTGTTGATGAAAAACGAGCTGATATTTTTGGTAAGCTTAAACGTCTTTTAGATAACAATATCGAAATTCATGCTCAGGTGGTTCTTTGCCCCGAGATTAATGATGGCAAGCAGTTGGAGAAAACCCTGCGTGATCTGTCGGCTTTTTATCCGAGGGTGGTTTCGGTCGCAATTGTTCCAGTTGCTTTAACCCGATTTAACAAAGACAAACGTCTAACCCGCGTGACATCTGAATTTTGCCAAAGAACAATCGGCGAAGTAGAAAAACTCCAGGAGGAGTTTCGCAGCGATTTGGGAGTCACATTTGCCTTTTTGGGTGATGAGATTTACCTAAAAGCGGGCGCGGAGATTCCTTCAAAAGAGCATTACGGCGAATACCCGCAAATTGAAGACGGTGTTGGAATGATTCGATCTTTTACGATTGAGTTTGAAGAGTTTTTAGAGGAATTAAAGGAAAGGGATTTTAACCGCCAAGACTCAGAAAAGCAAAACCCGGCAAAGTCAGTTCCGAGAGCGGTAGCGACTAATTTAGATACGTCAGATAAAAATATAAGGACTCACGATTTAGCGATTAAACCAAAAGCAAATCCAAAATCTTTTATCGGCAGCCCCCAATCAATTCGCGGCACAATAATGACGGGCGAAATGTTTGCTTCTACTTTGAAAGAGCAGATAGATAAACTTAATAAACTGATCGGCTCGGAACTTTACGTGATGGCAGTTCCAAATACTTACTTTGGCGGCGATGTTTCGGTCGCCGGCTTGCTTTCTGGACAAGACTTTCTCGCGGTAAAAGATCAAATCAAAGGAGACTTTGTAATAATTCCAGAACACGTTATTAAATCAGATGAGCCGATATTAATTGATGGAATCCAGTTTGAAGAATTGAAAGCAAAATTTGATGTCCCAATTTATGATTTTGGCATCCAAGCTTTCACAGACATGATTCGCAACAGTAAATATTAGTGTTTGATCGAGCTATTTTGAAAGTCGTTACTCAGTGTTAGCAGATATCTTTCAGGGAAAGTTTCCGCTTTTTTGTGTCCTAGGTATTCCTAACTAGCAGGTTTTAGTTTTATCTCAAAAAGTTTCTTCCATTTCTTTCCGGTGACAAAAATTCTATCGCTTTGTTTGTCGTAGGCGATGCCGTTTAATGTGTTTTCGCTATTTCGCTTTACATCTTTTGGGGAAATACCTTCTAGATTGATCCAGCCAAGGAGTTTTCCATCTTTAGGGCTTATGCGCGCAATGTGATTTGGTTTTCCAATATTTTCTGAGTGCCATATGTTTTATCTATAGGGTGTAGTGATTGTTTAATTTGAGGGCTGTTTATCTTACGAAGACTCGATTTCGGTATTGTCCGCGATAGCGAAACTCTTTCGTGCAAAATATTTATCACGCAACCCTAAAATCGGGTACTCGATGATTTTGGCGAAAAGAACTCCGATTACGATTGATCCGCCCAGATAGGAACCTGCGTATATAAACCAGTTTTCAAATCCAAGTTGATTGAGCATAGGTCTCACTATCCAATGCTGAAATGGGAGATGCCACAAATAAAGAGAGTAAGAATAGGTTCCGATATAGGCAACGAAATTGGTAATGGGAGAGTTTGCAAATTTTGTATTCAAAAACCCCAAAAGTAGGCAGCCTCCTGCTATGTAATTGGTAGTCATTCCAAAAACAAAAAACCAAGGATTAACCAATGAATGAAAGAAAAACGGGGGCAGAAACAAAATTAATCCCAGCAAGATCAAATAGGCATTATCACGTTTGAAAAAAAGGTCTTTTCCGAGAGAATGAAAATGCCAATAGTATGAAATCAATACTCCAAAAAAAAGGGCGTCAACTCGAAAAAAGGTTAGACCAATGCTAGTTCCCTTGTAGATTGCCATTAGAGCCCTCAATGTAAAACATACTATTGCGAAAAATACAAAACAATATGGGATTGAAATGAACGGATTATCTTTGCGCGGTTGAAATTTCAATAGCAAAAATGAAAGAAACGCAAAGCCAAAGTAAAAATGCTCCTCTACCGCAAGCGACCAGGTGTGTCCCCAAAGCCGTCCAAAAAAATTCTGCACGAAAAATAGTTCTGCCAAAAAGTTTTTCACGGGAATTTCTTTGGCGAAGTACGGCGCAAAAATGACTGTTACAACGATTAGAATATAAAATGAAGGGTATATTTTTAGTCCACGTCTAATTAGGAATCTTTTCAAATCCAAATTATTATATTTTTGATACTCCCTGAAAAGTAATCCGGATATAAGAAAACCGCTAAGGACGAAAAACAGGTCAACTCCGACCCAACCGCCAAAAAACCAAAATCTTGTTAGATAGTGAAAAAAGCTACTAATTTGTGGCGGACAAGGTGATAAGTGGTTTCCCAGAACGAGAAAGATAGCGATTGCTCTCAAAAGGTCAAGTTGGATTAAACGAGGCTGGGGCATAGTAAGCTAGGATAGCAAATCTATAGGTGAATTGAATAGCAATACATGAAGCCGCTAAATGTTCAAATTTATCAAGGATAGTTCCAGTAAGTTTTTAGCAGAGATTTATTTTTTAAGCTTCAACCTGATTTCGAAAAGCCTGCTCCACTTCTTTCCCGTAACAAACAATCTACCGGACGCTTGATCAAATGCGATTCCGTTCAAAACATTCGCATCTCTCGTTCGTTTTTCTTCGCCCTTGGCAAGTTTTGACAGATCAATCCATCCTAGTAGTTTCCCATTTTCTGGGTTGATTCGCGCGATTCTATTCTGCTGCCAAATGTTTGCCCATATTTCCCCGTTAACATATTCGAGCTCGTTTAGTTTCATTATCGGTTTACGCTTTTCATCAAAGACGACAATCGTACGGGTAGTCTTATAGTCCCTGGGATTAATTATTCTAATTACATGGGTTCCATCGCTTTGAAATAGATTCGTTCCGTCCGTTGTCAATCCCCAACCCTCTCCACTATATCGAAATTCTTTTAAAAGCTTGAAATTGTCAAGATTATAAACAAAAACGATTCCGCTCTGCCAAGTTAATTGGTATATTTTATCATCAAGGATTACTATGCCCTCACCAAAGTACTCATTTGCAAGATTAAGTTTTTTCAGCACTTTGCCAGTTTTCAACTCAACTTTTCGTAACGACGAAAAAAAATCATCTCCCCGTGCTTTGCTTCCTCCGGTACCTTCATACAAGAATCCATTCCAGAAAACTAATCCCTGTGTAAAAGCATTACTATCGTGTGAGTAGGCATTGACTATTTCATAACCATAGGTAGGGACTTTTCCGCTCACTTTCGTAGCTTTTGGCTTGGGCGTGTGGGTTGTTTTTCGTGCGTTGCCACCGCAAGAAAACATTAGGAAAACGAATAATATCAATGTGTAAAAACGCATATTTTTATTTATGTCTTAAAAATCAAATAACTTATTCAACGGGTTATGAATCTCTCGATAGCTTTTCGGAAACTTTCGCCGGAAAGTGTGCGAACTTTTATGCCGTTTACAAAGATTGTTGGCGTGCCGTTGACTCCGTAACTTTCTCCTTCGCGAATATCTTTCCGAATTTCTGTTTCAAACTTCTTTTTCTTCATATCGGAGATAAATCTCTTTCGATCTAGTCCGACCTGCACAGCAAATTTTATCAAAGATTCTGTATCTAGAGAATCTTGGTTTTTGTAAAGCAATTCCTTATAAGTAAAATACCTTCCTTGTGCGTGAGCAGCATTTGCCGCCATAGCTGCTTCAAAAGCATGCGGATGAATTCCGGTAAGTGGGAAGTCTCGCACAACAAACCGAATTTTTTCTCCGTAATTGGATATAACTTTTTTTAGGATTGGATAGACAGCTGCGCACGCAGGGCATTGAAGGTCCGTAAACATAACGACTGTAACCGGAGCAGCCATCTTACCCAATGAAGGGTCATCATCAGTTGAAATTTTCTGGACAAAAGGTGCGGGTTCTTTTAGAAAAAATCTTACGCGATACTTCTTATAGAGGCGATTTCTTAGAGTTGTATATAAGCGTTCAGTTTCTTCGTTTGAATAGTCTTTCATCTTGTCGGTGATTTCTATTCTTATAAAATCACTCGTCGCGATTTGTTTCGATTTCGCTTCAGCCGAATACAACGATGAATCGACAGCTTGCCTGACGGAAGCTGCAACTTGATCAAAAACATTTGCCTCATATTCATAAAGCAAGAGACCATTGGTTTTGTTGAAATCTGCCTTAGTAATCTGCTTTTGACCAACTCTTGCGAGCACCTCAAAAGGTTTTAGATCTGGCGTCAAAATATCTTTCTGATGTGCTACCGGAAACTTGGTTTTTAACTCGATGATTAGTTTCTGATAGGCTTTTTGTTCCGGTTCGCGGCGTAGATATTTAGTGATTTGCGGTCGCATGTCCGCTAAAGTTGCAGTTCCGTTGTTTGGAGCATTTTCATCGTAAATCGCTTTTATTTCTTTTTCGGTTGGGTCTGCAACTTTTTTTGAAATCTCTTTATTAAGCAAAGCTCCGACAGATATCTTTCTTCGAGATGCCTCTAATTCCAGAAGCGTATTTTCAATCTGCCTTTCCAAAAGCGATTTGCGAGCTTTTGCAAGAGTTTTCGGCATTTTAATCCAAGTTTCGGCAATTTTGGGCGTAAGATCTTGCGCGGTAAAACTACGGAAATTTGTCATTGCCAAAATGTCGGTCGGCTTTTGCGCAAGCAGACCAACAGCAAAAACGAAAATAAAAATTATTAGGGCTGTAAATTTCATAACGATATTCTGATAAAACGTCTAGACAATTTATTAAGCATGGGTTTCTTTCTGATGTTCGAATTGCAATAAACCCTTCGGCAACTTTACCGCCTCTTTTTCCGTTGGGCTACCAAAGATTTCAGAATGAAAAATTTTAGCGAGAATTTCTGTACCTTTGACGACTCTCGGTCCGGGGCGGGAAAAATAGCTTGTGGCATCTAACGCCCAAATATTTTCATTTTTAATCGCCGGAATCTCTTGCCAATTTATCGGAAACACGGTGTTCTTAACTTGTTGCAAAATATCTTCCTTATAATATCCGCACGGGATTAGAACCATGATCTCGGGTTTTGACTCAAAAATTGCGTTGTAGGTTGTCGTTAAAGACTTATTTCCCGCCTTACCGAGAAGACAGTTTCCGCCTGCGATTTCAACTTGTTCAGGAACCCAATGCCCGGGCGAAAAAGCAGGCTCAAGCCATTCGAGCATAAAAACATTTGGTCGGGTTTTTATGGTCTTCGTTTTTTCGCGAATTGCGTTTAACCTTTGTCGTAATTGGTTATTAACGTCATAGGCTTTCTCAGAAACACCACAAATTTCGCCAACGGTTTCGATATTTTCAAAAATATCTTCAAGTGTGTTTGGTTCAAGCGAAATGACTTTGGCATCGGCGACGTATATTTTTGCCGCTTTTTTAACCATTTCATAATTTACGGCGCAAACATCACATAACTCTTGGGTTAAGATGATATCGGGGTTTAGTTCGCTCAAGAGTTTTTCATTCAAATCATATATCGAACCATGTCCGTGGAGTTGTGATCGAACGGCGTGGTCAATATCCTTGCTCGACATTGTTTCATGAGAAATACGGCTCGCGGTCAAGGCAGGTAAATCAGTGATCGAATCGGGAAAATCACATTCGTGGGTAATCCCAACTAAGGATTTCTCCAATCCGAGTGCAGAAACTATCTCGGTTGCAGAAGGAAGGAGAGAAGCGATGCTTAATTCTGGTTTCATAAAATTCGTACGTTGGTTTATAACAAAGAGATTGACTGCTAAAATTGTAGCAAAAGGAGGTTGAAATGTCAGAGGAAAAAGATTTTCGATTTGCAGGTACGGTCGATCATTTGGCAGTCAAATGTGACGACCTAAAGGCTGATGTCGCAGAATATGAGCGGCTTGGTTTTAGGGTTGAGACGGTTTTTGAAGATTGGGCAATGATGAGGGATCCAAAAGGATTCGGAATCGCTTTGCTTCCGGCTGAGTCAAAACACCCACCGCATATTGGACTGAGAGTCGAAACGATGGCTGAGCTAGAAGCAGCGGCTGAAAAGGAAAACCGACCGATCAAGCCTCATCGTGATGGCACCTCGTCGTTTTATACAAAAGGAATCGGCAGACAAATTGTTGAGCTGATTTATTATCCCCAAGATTCCAATGAGAAAACTTCCGAGTGAGTTTTTTACTCATGATGATACGCTAGAAATAGCCCGCGAGCTTCTTGGGAAAACTCTTATTGTGCCTGATTTAAAAGGAAATCGAGTTTCGGGCAAAATCGTCGAAACCGAAGCTTATTTGGGACCCGAAGATAAAGCGGCGCATTCTCATAACAATCTAAGGACAAAACGAACAGAAATAATGTTTGCCAAAGGCGGCGTGGCGTATGTTTTTTTTGTTTATGGAATGTACTATCAGTTTAATGTCGTAACCGGAAAAATGAATGTGCCGCACGCGGTTTTGATAAGGGCAGTTGAGCCAGTCGATGGGATTGAAATCATGCGAGAAAGACGAGGTAAAATGCCGGATAAAAATCTAACTTCGGGACCAGGGAAACTCTGTATCGCACTTGGGATTGATAAGAATACTAACGGCTTAAATCTTTCAGGCGAAAAGGTATGGATTGAAGATGGCGAAAACATTCCCAAAAGCGAGATTCTTGCCAGCGGGAGAATTGGAATTGATTACGCAGAAGAATTTGTTGAGAAACCATGGCGTTTCTGCGTGAAACAAAATCCTTTTGTAAGCCGTTAGGATAATAACCTATGAAGAAACTCATATTGGCATTTGCAACGATGTTTGTTGGGGCGATTTTTGTAGTTCAATTTACAAGATATTCCTACACGCAAGCCTCTATTGTTTTGGAGTGGGTAGCAGTTGTTTCGCTAGTCGCATTTACTTTAAGCAGCGCGTGGTTTTTTGGTAAATATGTTTTTAGTAGTCAGCTTAAAAACGAAAAGTCGCCAGAATTAAACTCAGACGCAGCCCTGGAGTATGGAATTAGTAAACGCGAATTAGAAGTTCTTGTGCTAATCGCGGAAGGTTTTTCAAATCGCCAAATCTCAGAGAAACTCTTTGTTTCCGAAAGTACCATAAAGAAACATGCCTCAAGTATTTTTGCTAAATTGGATGTTAGCCGTCGGACAGAGGCGATTAAGATTGCCTTTCAGAGAAAGTTGATTTCTGCTCACGATTTCTCAAATAGTGAATAATTGCCTTATTTCTTGTGAAAATTATACTTTCGTACACCTAAAATCAAACTTTCGTATGTATTTTCCAGAAGTCCTTTTTTATTAGACTTAAGCGAGTTTATCGAAAAAGGAGAATATTTTATGCGTTGGTTCTTATTGGTTTTATCAGTAATTTTTGGTTATATATTTTCGCAAACCTTAAATGGTCTTTTTGTCTATCACTTTTATATTCGAGCGGACAAGGAACCGATTTCCGCATTGCCGTTTGTTACGGTCCTGTTTTTTATTCTGGTAGGGGTTACAACCGGGGCAATCATTGCGTTCATTTCTCGAACCCTAAAATTGATGGCAGCCTATATTTCCGCCGGTCTGATTCTTTTAATAACAATTGCAAATATAGTATTGGATGTTGCTGCGGAACCACTTTTACATAAACTAATTGTGATTTTTGTATTGACTCCGTCCATTCTAGTTGGAGTTCGCTTAATGAACTTTGATCAGCTAAAAGCGGAACCTGAACGCGATTGAGCTCACTTATGAGTGCATAAATTCAAGATCACTTCTGCTGAACTTTAAGATATAACTCATGTGTTTGTGTTATAAATACTCTTATCTATGAAAACATATATCTTTTCGGGAAAGCGCACGCATATTGCGGTCTTGTTAGTTTTGTTTGCGATTCCTTCTATCTGTCTTTCGCAAACGGTTGCTCAAAAGCAACGCCAATTTGATTTTTGGCTTGGTGAATGGGGGGTAAACTTACGCGTTCGCCAAAAGGATTTTTCGTGGAAGGACCAACACAAGTCAACTGCGCGTATCTATTCGATATTGGACGGCAAGGCGGTTTTTGAGCTTTGGAGCGAGAACGAAAGAGGCATCAATGGTTACAGTCTTCGATATTATAATAAGAAGACAGGTAAATGGGATTTGTGGCTCAATTGGGCGGGCAACAACCGATCAGCTACGTCTGGAATGGAGTGTGTATTTAGACACAAGCGTGCAGAGTGTTTTTCGAAGCGTAAAATTGATGAAACTACTAGTCTAATTTCCCGTTACACATTTTCAGACGGACATCCTGATTCAGTGCGTTGGGATGATGCATATTCGCGGGATGGTGGAAAGACTTGGTCAAATAACTGGATTATGGAATTCAGCCGAACAAAGAAAACTGCACCCGGGTTTGATACGACTCCGCAATTGCTGACCTATTTTAATGGAAATCGCTGCAATGCGCCGCAGTTCGCCCCAGTAAAACGTTTAGTGGACAACCATAAAAACAATTCAGAATTTAAGCTCTACAAGATCCTCGATGGGTGTATCGCTGCCGGATTTATTGATGGCAAAAAGCGAAAAGCGTTTTTTACGTTTACCTATAACACATTTAGAAAAGCTTATGAATTTGGCTATTTGGACGGCAAAGAATCAAGTGCATTTAGTTTATATTACGGAAATAAAACAGGAAACGGTTTCGAGCTTCAAACTGCCAACAAAAAACCGGCGAAAGCCTCGATGAAGATCGGGCAGAAGACGACATCGATTGACCTCAGGTACGACGGAAAGAAAGTGAAAATTCGTTTTTAACGCCTTTTGTTAGACAAAAAGCGTAAAGTAATCTAATTTCGCCAATAGAAAAATATGATAAACGAAACGCTTGGAGCAATACTACAAATTCTGTTTTTTACTTTGATTCCTTTTCGGTTTAGCTAATCAAGAAACGGGGAAGCTTTTTATCTAGCAGCTTTATATGAGTTTGTTGACCCGTCATCCTCATTCTGATACATTTCCTCAATATCTAGCAATTCAAATTGAATCAAACAGGAGCAGAACATGTCCCCCAAAAAAGTAAATCGGGTTTCGTTAGATACCGCTTTGCCAAAATCAAGAACTAAGGAGATCGTTGTACAAGAACTCAAAAACGACACACTCGTTTATGATCTAAATACAGACAAAGCACATCATTTAAATGAAACAGTGACGATGGTTTGGAAGCATTGCGATGGTGAAACGACGGCAAAGGAAATGGCTAATGAGCTAAAAAGACAACTTGGCATAGAGGTCGATGAAGATTTTGTATGGCTTGCACTAGATGAACTACAAAAAGTGGATTTGTTGGACGCAAACGTTATGAAGAGTGATTTTACAAAACTATCAAGACGAAAGGTGCTTTTTAGATATGCACCCATTGCGGTTGCCTTGCCCGTTGTGATGTCTTTGGTTGCTCCTGCATCCGCGCAAATGGGCAGCTGTGTGGCACCTTCAGATCCGTGTAGTATTCCCCCTGATTGTTGCTCGAATGCTTGTGAAGGAACCTGCTTTTGACCCTGTGTAATGCCGACTGTTGAATTCTTTAAACAATTTGGTTTGGTCGCGTTCAGGGATTTTCTTGATCGCGATTTTTGTGATGAATTGTGTAGGGAAATTAAAGATTCCTCAAAGCAACGCGGCAACTTCAGAAATCTTCACACGGGTGAAGATGTCGTTGATGAAGAAGTAAAAAAAAGAAGCGAAGTCGTTAACCCTGAAAACGACTTGATGGAAAAGGTTGCGAAAAAACTCAACGAACTACGTCCGGAAATCGAAAAACGGTATAAAGTTAAACCAGAAGGCGTTCAGCCTCCAAGGTTCTGTCTATACGAGAAAGGGGATTTTTACAGATTGCATGTTGACTCAGGAGAACACGAGAATATTGCTTCCGAGGCAAGGCAGCGAAAAGTATCAGCAATTATTTTTCTTAATGAAGAATCTCGTGAGCCGAAAGAGGGAAGTTACTGCGGCGGCAATCTAACGTTTTATGGTCTAAACGATAACGAAATCTTTGGGAAATTTGGGCTTCCGTTGGTAGGGGAACGAGGAATGCTAATTACCTTTCCGCCGACACTCGCGCATGAAGTTACGGAAGTTACCTCGGGCGAAAGATATTCTGTTGCTACTTGGTTTATTTAATGCACGTTGTACCCTGCTGCCTGCTTGCCTAATTCCGGGCAGCCTTTGTTTTGCAAAAAGCTTGCATTCTATATGTTTGGGTGTGAAGCATTCCAAATCATTTCAATGAAATCTTCTTTCGCGTCTTATCTGGTAAATCTTTTTAATCAAACTTGCAAGATTTGTATAATGCCTCAATTCCTAATAAAGTTGTGCCAAATTCAATATTTTCGGAGGGTTCCAATGAAATCGACAAAAAGTCTTAAACTTAATCTGTTGGCAGCAATAATTTTACTCATTTGTTTTTCCGCTATAGTGGCTATCGCAAAACCAAGGGAGCTCGGTGGTTTGGCGGTTGATAAGGTTTCAACGAAGGCGATATTGGATGCTACCACGGAAAAGAGATTTTTGACGCCGCTAGTTTCCTCGATTCCTGACCATCCCACGATTCCAAGTCCTCGCGACTTTCTTGGGTATATTGCAGGTGCACCGGGAGAAATGACAAATGCAGCTCAAATTCACGCTTACATGCGAGCGATTGCTGCGGCGACGAATCGTGCCAAAGTTGTGAGTTTGGGTAAAAGTCAAGAAGGAAGAGAGATGATAGCTCTCATAATTGCTGACTCAAAAACGATTGCAAATCTGGATGATTATGTCGCCAAACTAAATGCGCTGGCTGATCCTCGTAAAACAGATGCCGTAGCCGCGGATAAAATTATCGATACGGCAAAGCCTATCTATTGGATCACTGCCGGTCTTCATTCAACCGAGTTTGGACCGCCTGAAACCTCACTCGAAATTGCTTATCGCCTCGCCGCCGAGGAGCGAGAGATTTTTAAAAACATACGCAAAAATGTGATAACGATGATCACTCCTGTATTGGAGGTTGATGGCAGAAACCGTTCGGTTGAGTGGTTTAAGCGTCATCAAAAAGGCAGAACAAATTATTATGATCGCCCGCCGACGAGTCCTCCTTTTTGGGGACACTACACTTTTCATGACAACAATCGTGATGGTATTGGGCTGACTCAGCCTTTAACAAAAAATTTCCTCAAGGGGTTCTTGAAATATAAACCCACGCTTTCATTGGACTTACACGAGTCAGTTCCATACCTCTACGTCGCGCAGGGAACCGGACCTTACAATCAAGCCGTTAGTGCGACGACCGTTAGCAAGTGGGGAGCAATCGCGAATTATGAAGTTTCGAGACTTACGGGGATGGGCTTGCCCGGAGTTTGGACTTGGGGTTTTTATACCGGTTGGTTCCCGGGTTACATGCTGTGGGTCACCAACAACCGCAACGCAAATGGACGGTTTTACGAGACTTTTGGAAATGGAAGTTCCGAAACAATGAAACGCGATCTCGGCGACAGTCGTTTCGCGGGTAAAAAAGTGATTGATCGAACATGGTATCGTCCGTCGCCTCCGTCTGAAGAGACACTTTGGTCGATGAGAAACAATGTCAATTATATGTCGAGCGGGGTTTTTGTTTCGCTTGAATATGCGTCGCGAAATGGAAAAGAACTGGTTGAGAATTTTTACAACAAAGGTGTTGAATCAATAGGTAAAGGTACTAAAAATGCACCCTACGCGATTCTCATCAAGCATAAACAACGTGACAACGGAGCTGCGCGCGAATTGATTGATCTAGTGATTGAGCAGGGAATTGAAGTAAGTATTGCTGATAGAAATCGAAAATACGGTAAACTGAATATCGCAAAAGGCGATGCTCTAATAAAACTTAATCAACCCTACGGTCCGTTTGCGAAAAATTTGTTTGAAAGACAAAAGTTTCCAAAAAATGTAAGCGTACCGCCATATGACGGTATTGCCTGGACATTGGGTCTTATTCGAGGCGTTGATGTCAAAATGGTAAAAGACAAAAAGGTGCTTGCGCATCCAAGCAAACTTGCTTCTTCCGGCAAGAATTTTTACAAAACCCCTCGATTTGGAAGTCGCGCGAGATATTATGCTGTTGCACATCATGGGCAAAAAGGTTTGGGCGAACTTCGTTTTGCACTTCCGCGAGCGAAGATGAAAGCTTCGACAAAAAGAGTCAAAATCGGAACTAAAACTTATCCGGCAGGTACGATTTTTATCGAAGCACGCTCGGTCAACATTACAAAATTATCGAATGTCATCGAACACACGCTTCTTAAAGTTGAGGGGGTTCGAGCGATTCCGAGATCGAACCTTATTGATATGGATGTGCCGCGAATCGGGCTTTTGCATAGTTGGATCTCCACACAGGATCCGGGTTGGGTGCGATACTCTCTCGATCAGTCCAAAATACCTTTTAAGAATATTGAGAAAACAGAATTAAGGGCTGGAAATCTTCGTGCAAAATATGACGTGATTATTGCGCCTCATTTTGGTGGGCGCGGATCGCTTAAGGCACTTATCGCGGGTATAGACAAGAAATGGAGTCCGCTTGCTTATACGAAGACACCTAAAACTCCAAGTCATGGGCGAATTGTGAGTTCGAAAGATATAACAGGCGGTTATGGATTTGAAGGTCTCGCTTCGCTTCAAAAGTTTATTGACGGCGGAGGCACATTTGTCGGGCTAGGCACAGGAGGGAGTTTAGTAGTCGATAGTGGAATGGTACGGGATATTTCGATGTCGCGTCCGAGAATCAATACACCCGGATCCGTAATTTCAATGAAGATAACGAACCCGGCTTCGCCTCTTACGTTTGGATACAAGCAAATCACCCACGCTTTTCGCGGTAATATGCCGCTTTATAGGGTAGGGAAAGACAATCGTAATCTTGTTGTTGCCCAATTTGGAACTAAGAAACCATCCGTTCGTCCTTGGAACAAAAACAAGTCTAAAAAGAAAAAGGAGAAAGCCGTTCCACTTGTTCTATCAGGCGGTATTTTGAGCGGCAAAAATGCTTTAGATGGTGCTCCGGCGATTTTGGAGAAAACGGTTGGACGCGGGCAGGTTATTCTTTTTGGATGGAATCCAATGCACCGCCATCTCAATCACCATGACCATGCTTTTGTTTACAATGCTTTGATGTTTTGGAATGATTTGAAGTAGATGGCTAATGCTCTATTACTTTTGGCGGTGTAAAGACCCCGGGGACAGAGGCTAAAGAAATAGAAAACCGATTGGCTTTTGCGAATCGGTTTTTTGTTAAACGATTTGGATGGGTTTTACGGTCGATTATTTTCTTTCATCTTTTTTTTCAATGCGTCAATTTTTTTCTTTGCTCTTTGCTGTATTAAGAATGAATTCCGACGCGGCATCTATTGCCATTTGTATATTTTCTTCTTCCGTATGACCCGATTTCTTTCGAGGCTTGAATGAATGATCTCCATCAGGGATCCAAAATATTTTTAGTAAGCTCGACAGAGTATAGTCCGCGACTTCTTCCGGCTTCCCAAAAGGATCACGCTCACCTTGGACAATGAGAGTAGGAAGCTGCATGACTTCAAGATGCGCGGTTCGGAGTTTTTCCGGCTTTCCGGGAGGGTGAAATGGATAGCCGAGACAAATAACCCCAGTTAAACCCGTTTCATCGGCAATCATACTCGCGATGCGTCCTCCCATCGATTTTCCGCCGATAAACAGAGGTAAATCACCAGCATTTTCTTTAACAATATTACGATAAAAATCGAGTAGTTTTGTCGCGCTACCCGGTCCTCGACGTTTACCATCGTCACGTCTCAATGCCATATAGGGAAACTCAAATCGGCTTACAAGAATGCCTTTTTCCGCGAGTCCTTCTGCAATTGTGTTCATAAACGGCGTGTCCATTGGCGCGCCCGCACCGTGCGCGAGGATGAAATGTGCGAAAGGTGTGTTGCTAGGTTTGGTAATAAGGAAAGCCGTCATATCCTTTCATCATCTAAGAGTTATTGTTGAAAGTAATTTCTTTGCCGGATATTTACAATACTCCCGTCGAAACTACCAGGCAGAAACCCGACCGCTAGGTAGTGTGCACGTTATGAAATCAGGAGATAGTCAAAAACTCGATAGCTGATTGATTAATCTTAAAAGCTCAGCTGATTATGGGCACCCTCGTTAGCACGCGGGTTTCTCCCTGTTTTGTTATGTAGAAAAAGCCGCCAGCGTGCTACAAACTCAAGCCGCTTGCGGCAGTATTTATAAGATTTAGCGGAGACTACCTTGATTGGAAAAATAATTAAGTACTTTACAAGGTTATCTGCGCGGAGAATAGGTGTTATAGTAGCCACGAAGAGCTGCCGCAATCCCAAATGTTGTTGGACCATAGACCACCCGCCATCGCGCTCCCAAAGGACCTTTACTAACGGTATATGTATATCTGTTACTCCTAATCGTATATTTCTGATAGAGTTTATAAGATCGTTTTTGCTTTGCCCATCGACTACGCCGATATTCGGGCGAATTAATAAATACCCAAAAACGATTCCAACGGCTTCTAGGTGAACTCGTTACAAATGCTGCGTGCCCCGCAACCGCAGCGGCGTTTTCGGGGGATCGTCCAAACACCCCGACATACAGTGATGTAACAAAAGCCGTTGGCGAAGCCCCCCAGTTAATAGCATTAGGATTTGGCACAGCTTTTGTGTCACTCGCTGCAACCAAACAAAAGGAAAATACAATTAGCGTACTAAAGAAAGATTTCAGAGCAAAGATCATTTTTTTCTCCTAAATGAAGCGTCACACATTTCAGGCGGACGGATAAAAAAAGGGAGATAATCTGAATTCACGGGTATCTTTATTGTTTTCAAACGGTATTCTAATATGGATTACCTTACGTTTACAATGTTTTAATGATGTTTCAAAAAATTCTTCAATAGCACTTTCGGGAGCTTTTGGTTTAGATAACTACAAAATCCGTTCAACTTTCTAAGATTCGGTAGCTTGTGGATGGTGTATCGCAAAAGTCAAAAAAAAGGTGTAAAACACTGGACACCTGTTGTGAAAGAAAAATATCTCACGGAATCTTTTTCGGTGTTTTTGGTATTTTTAAGACTAGTAGATATTTGGAAAGACGATTTTCAATATCGGAATTTCTGCTATCATCTAAATTATGGACGAATTAATACAATTTGTTGCCCGAAATGGTTATATAGTAATTTTTTTCGGCGTGTTGGTTGAGCAAATTGGTATTCCCCTGCCCTCGAATCTTCTGTTGATTATTGCCGGAGCACTTGTCGGAGCAGGACAACTTGATTTGGCTTTTGTTATTTCAATGACCGTTTTTGCCGCTTTGCTGGGCGATACGATTTGGTATTTTATTGGGCGCAGCCGTGGTTTTCAGGTTTTAGGGTTTTTGTGCAAAATTTCGCTCGAACCGGATTATTGCGTAAGTAATGCAAAGGAAACATTTATGCGGAACGGTGAGCGAGCATTGTTGATCGCAAAATTTGTTCCGGGTTTAAGCACTTTTGCCCAACCGCTTGCAGGGGCAACAAAGATGAGTTTGCTTCGGTTTCTAGGTTATGATGGATTCGGTTCATTTCTTTGGGCGGTTGCGTTTATCGGTTTAGGTTATGTTTTTAGCGATCAATTGGGGGTAATTACAGACTACGTAAAGAGCTTTGGATTATGGTTTGGAGTAATACTGGTTGCGGGCTTGGCGATCTATTTATTCTGGAAATTTCTTAAACGAAAACGTTTTATGAAGAGTCTTCGAATTGCTCGAATTAAACCCGAGGATTTGAAAAGAGAACTCGACGCCGGCGAAGAAGTAATGATTATAGATTTACGTGATAACCTTGATTTTAAGGCGAATCCGTTTGTGATACCGACAACTTTGCGAATTCCGCCCGAAGAATTAGAGGAGCGTCACGAAGAATTACCCCGCGACCAAGATATAATTCTTTACTGTACCTGACCAAATGAAGCGACCAGTGCCCGTGCGGCACTCAAACTCCATCGACATGGAATATCAAGGGTTCGTCCTCTACAGGGCGGCTTTGAGTATTGGGATCAACTTAATTTTCCGATCAATGAGGAAACTCTGAATGCGAAGAATGAATAAACGAGCTAAATACTTTTTCGACCGAAACCATAAAACTCTGACTTTCTCAACCGCAATATATCCTGTATTATTTCCTTAATATGAAACAACTTTACCCTGATATAGAACCATTTGACTCGGGAATGCTTGAAGTCTCGGATATTCACACGATTTATTATGAGCGTTGCGGAAATCCGGATGGAATCCCCGTGATTTTTCTTCATGGCGGACCGGGTGGCGGTTTGATCCCTATGTACCGAAGATATTTTGATCCAGCTGCGTATCAGATAATTCTCTTTGATCAACGCGGTTCCGGGAAATCGACACCTCATGCAGATTTAAGAGAAAATACTACCTGGGATTTGGTGAAAGACATTGAAACCCTTCGCGAAAAGTTTGGTGTTGAAAAGTGGTATGTGTTTGGCGGTTCATGGGGAAGCACGCTTTCGCTTACTTATTCGCAAACTCATCCGGAAAGATGTCTGGGGCTCGTTTTAAGAGGTATTTTTCTCACGCGTCCGAAGGAATTGCAGTGGTTTTATCAGTATGGCGCGAGCGAAATTTTCCCTGATTTTTGGGAGAGATATCGTGAAGAAATTCCTTTGGATGAACGCGGCGATATGATGAAGGCATATTACAAACGCTTGACAAGTGATGATGAAAAGACTCGAATCTCTGCGGCGCGCGCGTGGAGCGTTTGGGAAGGCTCGACCTCTAAATTGTTTCCCGACAAGGATTTAATTGACCATTGGGAAGACGAGCAAGAAGCACTTTCGTTGGCGAGAATCGAGTGTCATTACTTTATGAACAATTCTTTTTTTCCTACAGAGAATTATCTGATCGAAAATGTTGACAAAATTCGGCATATTCCGACGGTGATTGTTCAAGGGCGTTATGATGTTGTCTGCCCCATTGTTTCAGCATGGGAACTTCATACGGCGTTTCCGGAGGCTAAACTCAAAATAATTGACGATGCGGGGCATTCAATATCGGAAAAGGGAATTATCGACGCGCTTATTGACGCAACGGATGACTTTAGGGATAAAGGGAGTGAATAGCGATGGCGAAATTGAAAATAAAGGGTTGGGATACCGGTGTTAACAAAATGAGGATGACTGAGATTTTGATTGAGAAGCTGATGTTAACAGAAGATCAATCGGAAGAACTCTTAAATGCCGTTTCTGCCGGACAGACGATTTCACTGGATGTCGAAGATGATGCTATCGCTGAAGATTTGCATAATGAACTTTCCGAGGTTGGGGCATTAATTGTTTTGGACTAGCGAGTTTGTTTGAGAAAAGATGAAAATAATCGGAAATAGGAGTATTATAAGTTAAATTAGACTTTTTAAGGAAATTGGTTGTCTTATAGATCGGTGAAAAAATTATGTTAGGAACTCCAGAGATTATTCTGATTGTATTGGCTTTGTTTTTACTTTTTGGCGCAAGCAGATTGCCGAAATTGGCTAAATCACTTGGTCAAAGTCGGAGAGCTTTTAAAGAAGGTTTGGAGGAAGCTGAGAAAGAATTTTCTGATGAAAAGCAGATCGATTCAGATCACGCTCCGCAAATTAAGAACATTTCTGAATAGCGAATTCAGCTAAAAAAATTATCGATTGGTTTTTAAAAGGCGGATTTTGTTCTAGGATTTTTCTCCAAAAATAACGGTCGCTTTTATCGAAAAACGAAAACTCAATCGTTCGAGTTCGTCATCGATTTTTAGAGCAAGGTTTTTGAGAACCTGCTCTTTTTCTTTGGGCTCAAGAAATTCAAGCCAAAATTGCGAAAGGAAATATTTGATCAAAGGCGACTCAATAAAATCCTTTCCGGTTTCAAATTCGAAAATCTCATTTTTCGTTTCCGCTGTGACATTAGCAACACCCAACGTTTTAGCCATATCTTTGACATCGGAAACGGTCGGTAGCGCCTTGATTAGCTTTTCTATTTCGCCCGTTTTTTCGCTTAAGTCTGATTCATTTAATACTTCCCACAGATAGGAGAAAATCTCTCCGTAGCTTCCCGCCGTCGCAACAAAAAATGAAATTTTATTTTTTGAGAGGGCGAAAGAGTCAGACAAAAAGTTTTTGAGATATGCATGTTTTACAAGACTAGAATCTACTAAAACAAAATCTGATTCGGCGTATGGCTTTGAGGTAGAAAAATCCACATCTGCCTTCGTAGCCTCAACCTTCGCCTGAGCAATTTTTTGAAATTCTTTTGTTTCGCAAACCGCAAAAAGTTGAGTATCTTTATCAAGTTTTTCGCGCAGGGAAATTGCGTGGGTACCAACGCCGGAATTTAGATACAAAAATGTTTCTTCACTCGAGGATTTGTAATGTTTGTCAAACAAATCTGAAAATCTCGGAATCCATTCGTTATCGACGTAGAGACCATGTAAGTAGGCAAGCTCTTTTTCCGTTTTGCTCATTGTGTTGAATAAAAAATGAGACCGCATTGCGATCTCTATTTAATCTAAAATGTATAATCTAGGGTTTTGTAATCGCCACAATCTGGCTAATTTACTCCGATGCTTTTTTCGTGTTTGTTGCGTTCCCAACTTGTACTCTTGCGGGTCGAAGTAGGCGGTCGTTAAAGGTAAAACCCTTGGCATATTCTGCCATAATTTTCCCATCGTTTTCATCGTCGGTTTCCACCATATCAACGGCTTCGTGAAGTTCCGGATTAAAAAGCTCGTTGACTGACGCAATTGGTTTTACACCGACGTTTAACAAAGCCTGTTCAAAACTTCTTGCCGTTCCTTTTACCCCAGCCAAAAGGTTTTCAAGCGACGAATCTTCTTCACTTGCCGAAATCGCCAAATTCAGATTGTCTAAGACCGGAAGCAAAGCAATCAAGAAATTAAATCGACCCTGATCTGCTTTCTGCTCAAGCGATTTTTTCATACGCTCACGTCTCTCAGAGGTTTCCCGTTCGAGTTTAGCTTTTTCCTCCTCAAACCTTTTTTGAACGCCCCCCAGTTTCGTTTCAGCAGCTTCGCACCGAATAGTCATTTCCTTAAGAGCCTTCTCCAGTTTCACGATTTCGGGCGAAGTGGGGAGCTCATGGTCTTCCTCAATGATTTCAGCGCCATCTTTTATCTCGACATCCACCCTTGTGCCGTCATCGTCAAAACGTCGTTTATCTTGAAACGGAATTTTATTTCCCGTGTCCTTTTTAAATTCTTCTTCTGTATTAAAATCCTGTTCGTTCATTTTTCCTACTTATTATTTTTGTATTGTTTTCAATATTATAGCGTACGATCAATGCCCTGATAGGATATCAAACAAGAGCGACAACAATCTATTCACATACGCTATTTTTTACACGTGCTCGGCAAAAACCAATTTAGGCAGCTGCGCTGGCTTCTTCCGGCACAAATACCATCTCTCCATCCTTCGCGGAAACTTTGATCGTTACACCATTTTGGATTTCGCCTTCAAGAAGCTTAACCGCCAAAGGGTTTTGAATAAGAGTTTGAATTGCGCGTTTTAATGGTCGCGCTCCAAAATTCGGCTCATAACCTTCTTTGATCAGTAATTCTCTTGCGGATTCATCTAAGACCAAAGTCAAATCCTTATCGGATAAAAGCTTATGCAAACGCTTCAATTGGACGTCTATGATCTTTGCAAGTTCTTCCTTGCCAAGCTGCTTAAATACCACAATATCATCAATTCTGTTAAGAAATTCAGGTCTAAAATGATTTTTAAGAACTCCCATTACCATGTCCGTGGCGGAAGTATCGACAAGGTCATTTTTCTCTAAAATTTCTCTAGAACCGAGGTTTGAAGTCATGATCAAAACCGTGTTTTTGAAATCGACCGTTCTACCTTTTGAATCTGTCAGGCGCCCTTCGTCGAGAATCTGCAGTAGGATATTAAACACGTCTGGATGCGCTTTTTCTATTTCGTCAAAGAGGATAACGGAATAAGGTCTTCTCCGAACGGCTTCGGTTAATTGTCCGCCTTCTTCATATCCTACGTATCCGGGAGGCGCACCGATCATGCGGGCAACTGCGTGTTTTTCCATGTACTCGGACATATCGAGACGGATCATTGCATGTTCGTCGTCGAATAAAAACTCGGCAAGTGCGCGGGTTGTTTCAGTTTTTCCAACTCCTGTTGGTCCTAAGAAAATAAAGGAGCCGATCGGTCGGTTAGGGTCTTGCAGTCCGGCTCGCGAACGCCTTACTGCATTGGCAACCGCTATCAACGCCTCATCTTGCCCGACAACTCTACGGCGCAAATTATCCTCCATATGAACGAGTTTTTGCATTTCGCTTTCAAGCATTTTTGAAACCGGAATTCCTGTCCATTTTGCGATAATTTCGGCTATATCTTCTTCATCGACTTCCTCTTTAAGCATTACGCCATCAGTTTGCAGTTCGCTCAAACGGTCTTGTTCACCAGAAAGTTGTTTTTCAAGTTGCGGGATTTTTCCGTATTGTAACTCTGCGGCTTTATTTAAATCGCCCCCTTGGCGTGCCTGCTCAAGTTCGAGTTTTGCTTGTTCCAGGTCTTCTTTAGCCGAGCGCATTTTTTCGATTTCGGCTTTTTCTGATTGCCACTTCGCTTTCATCGCCGAAGATTCTTCCTGCAAATTTGCGATACGTTTATCAATATCAGCGAGCCTTGATTTTGATTTTTCATCGGTCTCGCGACCCATAGCCTGTTTCTCGATTTCAAGCTGCATGATTTCACGCTCTATATCATCGATCTCTACCGGAAGAGAATCAATTTCTATTCGAAGCTGAGAAGCGGCTTCATCAATCAAATCGATTGCCTTATCGGGCAGAAAACGATCTGCAATATATCTGTTTGACAAGGTCGCGGCTGAAACAATCGCAGCATCGGTTATTCTCACACCGTGATGAACCTCATATTTTTCTTTGAGTCCGCGTAAGATAGCAATCGTATCTTCAACGCTCGGTTCGGCAACATAAATCTGTTGGAAACGGCGTTCGAGTGCGGCGTCTTTTTCGATATATTTTTTGTACTCATTGAGCGTCGTAGCACCAATTGCCTTAAGAGTGCCTCTCGCAAGTGCCGGTTTGAGCATATTTGAAGCATCAATTGCTCCCTCAGAAGCCCCGGCACCTACCAATGTGTGCAGCTCATCAATAAATAGAATTATCTTTCCATTTGAGCTTTCAATTTCCTTAAGGACAGCTTTTAAGCGATCTTCAAACTCCCCGCGATATTTCGCTCCGGCAAGCATTGAGCCTAAATCTAACGAGACGAGTTTTTTATTTTTAAGGGTTTCTGGTATATCGCCGGATACGATTCTTTGCGCTAAACCTTCTACAATAGCAGTTTTACCAACGCCGGGTTCGCCGATCAATACCGGGTTGTTTTTTCGCCGTCGTGAAAGGATTTGAATCGTGCGTCGAATTTCATCGTCGCGTCCTATTACCGGATCAAGTTTGCCTTTGCGAGCCATATCCGTAAGATCTTGGGCGTATTTTTCGAGTGCCTGGAAATTATCTTCCGCATTTTGATCGGTGATTTTTGACCCGCCGCGCATTTGCTCAACGACCTTCATAACGTCTTCTTTTGAAACACCGCTTGAGCGCAAAATTCTTCCCGCGTCTCCCTCTTTTTCATTGGCGATAGTCATAAGGAGGTGTTCAGTCGAAATGTATTCATCTCCCATTTCTTCGGCAATTTTTTGAGCTTCGGCAAAAACTGTATTAATACGGGTGCTAAAATATTGCTGCCCGCCTTTTACTTTTGGTTGTTTAGCGATCGATGCTGCGAGTTCTCTTTGAATATTTTGTCGATTCACTCCAATCTTTCCGAGGATTGGATTAACGACCCCCTCTTCTTGTTCAAACATAGATACAAGAAGATGTTCCGGTTCAACCTGCTGATTTTCATTTTTTTCAGCAACGCCGATTGCGTTTTGTACTGCCTCTTGCCCCCGAATTGTAAACTTATCAAATCTCATAATCTTATTCTGACGAATCATAGGTAACAGGCAGAGAATTAGGATATTGTCGATCTCTGCCTGTCATTTTTTTACTGCCTTATTCAAGCGTTACCAGCTTTGGCTTCCGTTTCAATTATTTTTAGTTCAGCGTCTTCGCCTAAAACCTCAATTTTACGTGCCTTCGCCTCTTCTCTTTTCGGTAAACTTACACGCAAGATGCCATTTTTGAAATCTGCCGAGGTGTTTTCTGCGGAAACCGACTGCGGCAAACTAAATGAGCGTGCAAAGGAGCCATACGCTCTTTCGACACGATGGTAGTTATCACCTTCTTCATTCTTTTCGAAGTGCCTCTCGCCTTTTAAGGTAATTACATTATTTTCAATTGTAACCTCAAAATCTTCTCGCTTCATTCCGGGTAACTCCGCTTCTAAAACGATTTCGCCTTCCGTTTCATAGATGTCAACGCTTGGTGTCCAACCAGTTGCCATGTCTTCCTGGCTAAGACTGTTTGGGAAATTTGAGTTAAAAAGCCGATTCATTTCATCTTGCAGACTCCTTAATTCACGAAAAGGATCATATTTAATGATACTCATTATATTAACCTCCTAAAATAATCAGGCAAAACCTGAATTTTAACGACTATTTTATTAGTCGTTTACAATAATAAAACCTGAGTCTCTTCCTGTCAAGTTCAAACAGAAAAAATTTTTTCTTAAGTGAGATAATCATTTTTTTTGATGTTTAGATGACATAACAGCATAGAATAAGGTAATATTCAGTTCGTAATTCCATTAAAACCAATAGTTGAGACAAATTGTAGGAAGTTTTGAATTAAGATAACCTTCTCACCAGATTTGCCGATTTTAGCGGATATGAGAATCTAACTTTGTGCTTGTTCGCCTGTTCCTGTTGGTTCTGAGTAGTTTCGGTAAATTGAGAGTATGAATATTTTTCGTGAAGCATTTTATCCGTTGATAGCTGTGTTGGCGGCGTTTGTTATTGGCGGCATACTGGTGCTAATAATTGGAGACAATCCCTTTACAACCTACTGGATTTTGATAGAAAATTCTTTTGGGTCGGTAAAAGGGGTTACCGAAACGCTTTTTTATGCCACGCCTCTTATTTTTACGGGACTTGCGGTCGCGGTTGCATTTCGCTGCGGGCTCCTGAATATAGGGGCTGAAGGGCAACTTTATGTTGCGGCATTTGCCACGGCGTAGGTTGGAATTAAATTTGGCGGAACGATTGTAAATGGCGAAAATTGGTCTTGGGTTAGTTTACCGGCGCTTTTATTGGTCCCGCTTTGTATAGCGACAGCGATTGTTGTTGGAGGAGTTTGGGGCGCGATTCCGGGTTATTTAAAAGCAAAGTTTGGTTCGCATGAAGTTATAAATACTATAATGCTTAACTTCATTGCGATTGCTCTGGTCTGTTATTTAACGCAGTATCACTATAAAAATCCGGGCGCGATTTTGGAGACGGCTCCAATTGGGAAAGCCGCGCACATTCCAAGACTCAACGAGTTTTTTGCTTTTATTCCTTCGGATGTAAAGCTAAGTGTTGCGTTTTTACTCGCGATTTTGATGTGTATTTTGGTGTATATTTTTCTTTGGAAAACAAAATGGGGTTATGAACTGCGGGCGGTCGGAGAAAACGCTTCGGCGGCGGAATATGGCGGGATTTCTCCAAAAAAACAGATAATAATCGCGATGACAGTTTCCGGCGCATTAGCAGGAATGGTTGCAATCGGAGAAGTAATGGGAGATCGATACTCCTACTACGATGGATTTTCAGCGGGCTTGGGCTTCCTTGGAATCGCCGTTGCATTGCTAGGAAGAAATCATCCGTTCGGAATTTTTATCGCGGCGATTTTCTTTGCGGTACTCCTTCGTGGCGGGATTTTTGTGGATGCTTTTACAAAATACGTTTCCAAAGATCTTGTGGAGGTGCTTCAAGCAATAATTATACTGTTTGTGGCGAGTTTGCAGCGGTTTACGAATAAATAGAGATGGAAGAACTTTTTTCAGTCACTTTTTGGAGCATATTAATATTTTCGGCGATACGTCTTGCAACGCCGATGATTTTTGCCGCGTTGGGCGGAATGTTTTCGGAACGTTCGGGAGTGATTAATATCGCTCTTGAGGGGCTAATGCTTGCCGGAGCATTCACAGCGGCAGTTGTTACATATGAATTGAGTAGTCCCGAGATTGGTTTGCCTCCTTTTCTAGCCCCATTTTTGGGAGTTTTGAGTGCTGTGGCAGCGGGCGGACTTTTAGCGTTTATCTTTGCCGTTGCAGTAATAAAATTTGAAGCGGATCAGGTAGTTGCGGGTTTTGGGGTCAATATGTTGATGTTGGGTTTACCCGCCCTTTTAAGTGGTGCGTTGTATGATGCCTCTGGATCAACTGAGCAGATTGCAAAGGAGTATCTTTTGCCGAGTTTTTTCGATATAAATGTTGCATCGGTATTTGTTTTTCTTCTTGTTCCTGTCTGCTGGTACGTGCTTTATAAAACGCCGTTTGGTTTAAGACTAAGAGCGGTTGGCGAAAACCCTGAAGCCGCTGATTCGGCGGGTGTGAAAGTTCCTCGGATGAGATATATCGGCGTGGTTTTGAGTGGAGTTTTGGCGGCTGCCGGCGGTGCTTATTTATCGATTGGGCAATCCTCGTTTTTTACGAAAGGTATGTCGGCAGGGAAAGGTTTTATCGCACTCGCGGCGTTGATTCTGGCAAAATGGCGACCCTTTCAGGTTCTCATTGCTTGTATCTTTTTTGGTTTTACGGAGGCACTGGCAATTCAAATTCAAGGTTCTTCCTGGGCAAAACTTCCATCCGGCGAAGACATTCCGGTGCAGTTTATAGAAATGTTGCCTTACGTTTTGACGATTATTGTGCTTGCGGGATTTATCGGATTATCGAGGGCACCTAAGGCTTTGGGTATTCCTTATCGCAAAGAGAATTGATTGGACTTTCTATTTCGAAAAGATTATTAGGAGTTGGGTTTTTAAGAGTATATTACCTACGAAAAAGCAATTGAAGCAAGAGACTTTATCAAGTCAAAATACAATAAAGACATCAAGATAGTGCTGATTTTAGGTAGCGGTCTGGGTGCCTTTGGTGATGAGATCAATGATCCGGTGAAAATTCCATATGAGGAAATTCCGCATTTTTCGCGTTCGACGGTTGAAGGACATAAGGGGCAATTAGTGCTTGGTGAAGTCGAAGGAGTTTCGGTTGCGGTCCAACAGGGAAGATTTCATTATTACGAGGGTTACAGCATCGAACAGGTTATCTTTCCAATGAGGGTGTTTGGTTTGTTGGGCATTGAGAATGCGATAATTACAAACGCTGCAGGAAGTGTTTTGACGAGCTTTAAACAAGGAAGCTTGATGCTTATTCGTGACCACATAAATATGATGGGAGTAAACCCTTTGCGTGGTGAAAATGATGAACGTTTTGGTCCTCGGTTCCCAGATTTGACGCACGTTTATGACTTTGGTTTACAGGAACTTGCGATTGAAGAATCTAATATTATTGCAGAAGAACGTGTTGCGGCAGGACTCGATTCGGAACTAAAGCCATTCCTACGTCGGGGAGTTTATTGTGGTTTATCCGGTCCGACTTATGAAACGCCTTCGGAAGTTAGCATGCTTCGTCTGCTTGGTGCCACGGTTGTCGGGATGAGCACTGTGCCGGAGGCGATAACTGCGAGACATCAGGGAATAAAAGTTCTGGGAATTTCCTGTATTACAAATCTCGCTGCTGGTATTACTAATGAAGCCATTGATCATGAGGAAGTAATGGAAACCGGGGCGCGGATTGCAGATACTTTTCAGAAGCTATTAAAAAGGGTAATTCGAAGGATTGGTTAATTGATGATAATTGGAATTTGCGGTGGAACGGGGTCTGGAAAAACCACCATTGCGCGTAAAATAGCTGAAAGAGCAGGTGCGGAAAATGTCGTTTCTGTCAAGCAAGATGCTTATTATTTAGACCTTGCTGATTTACCGCTCGAAATGCGTCGAAGTGTGAATTTTGACCATCCGGACTCGATCGACTCCAATGCAATCGCGAATCATATAGGTGCGCTAAAACGCGGCGAAGCGGTTGACGTGCCTATTTATGATTTCAAAACACACACGCGGAGCAAAACAACCCGACATTTAGAACCCAAACCTGTCGTAATTTTGGAGGGTATTATGCTCTTTGCTCAACCCCTTCTTTTCGATTTACTTGATGCAAAAGTTTTCGTTGACACCCCAGATGATATCCGTCTTTTGCGCCGAATTAAACGCGATATCGAGGAACGCGGGAGAACGCTTGAGCAAACGTTAAATCAATATGAAAAGACCATTCGCCCTATGCACCTTGAATTTGTTGAGCCTTTTAAGAAGAATGCCGACTTAATTATTCCGGGAGGCGGAAATGGTGAAGTTGCGATAGATTTTATATGCGGTCTCATCCGTGAGACAATCCGACAAGAAATAAAAACCGCCGAAATTGACTAATAAGCCGTTTTCAGCGCAAACACACAAAAAAATAATCCCAATCTTATATGAGCAATAATCTCGAAGAATTGATCGAGTTGGCAAAACAAGCTAGAGAAAAGGCTTTTGCTCCTTACTCGAAGTTTAGAGTTGGTTCCGCAGTTATCACAAAAACTGGAAAAACATTTTTGGGATGCAACGTAGAAAGTGCCAGTTACGGTCTAACTGTTTGCGCTGAGAGGGTCGCGATTTGGAAGGCTGTTTCTGAAGGTGCTACTGATTTGATGGAAATTGTCGTTGTTGCGGACACCGAGGTGTTAACCCCACCTTGTGGAGTCTGTCGGCAAATAATCTGGGAGTTTTGCGGCGATGTGCCGGTAACGATGGCGAACCTAAAAGGCGATGTCGAAACGGTTTTGACAAAGGACCTTTTGCCGAGAGCGTTTGATACAAAATTCTTGGCGTAAACTGTTCGTTCTGTTTAAAAACCATCGGCTTGAGAAATTAATTATGAAAAGGCTATTTATTTTATCCATTACTCTGTTGTTTCTTTGTTCTGCAAATTCGCTTTATGCAAAGAAAAAACGCGTT
>Ga0114931_10001487_pt1 | contig 29937 bp, 38 predicted proteins | sample 2SBtaG_FD_89579 | JGI IMG/M metagenome (GOLD analysis project Ga0114931, IMG submission 89579) | Deep subsurface microbial communities from Kolumbo volcano to uncover new lineages of life (NeLLi) - 2SBTROV14_V59a metaG | ecosystem: Environmental > Aquatic > Marine > Volcanic | place: Kolumbo... | reverse complement strand
TTGGTTTACCGGCACAAACTGCTTTAATTCGTCTTTAACTTTTCCCCATCCCTGTTTGTCAAGTTTGTCTATTGCCCTGTAAACTTCGAGTATTTTCTTATTAATGCCAAGACCTTTTTCGAATATTCCTGAGAGTAGTCTTCTATCATTTACTTGAACGGCATAGCCTGGAAACTTAAATTCTTTCATTACGTTTCCAATTAGCATAAGAATTTCGGCGTCGGCACTGGGCTCTGTTGAACCTACAATGTCGGCATCACATTGATAAAATTCTCTGTATCTCCCTTTTTGGGGCTCTTCGTGTCGGTAGACTCGTCCTATGGCGTACCTCTTAAAGGGCAAGGGCATCTGCGTCTCGCTCATGAATCGTGCAAGGGGGACGGTCAAATCATAGCGCAAAGCAAGTTCTTTACCCCCCCACCTATCGCTAAAAGCATAAATCAACTTATTTTCAGTCTCTTCGCCATATTTACCCCTTAAGGTGCTCCAAAGTTCAACTATGGGGGTTTCAATTGGGTCAAAACCAAAACGTGTAAAGACTTTTTCAAGTTTGGAAAAGACTTTTTTTCTAAGTATTGCAATTTCTGGTGGAATATCTCTCATTCCTTTAGGATTTGGCATCTAAAGATATGGAATTAATAAAATAAAAAGAATGTGGTCGGGTTTAGTTGACTATTTATTGTACCCAATTGAAACGTAAATATCAACGCTTTTGCTTTCTTCATTTTCAACTCTAGAAAGTCTTATTGCCTTGGCTTTGGGAAAGTATGTTGTGGCTGTTGATATCAAATTCAAAGCTTCCTTTTGTGATGATTCCATATTTTTTCCATCAATTTTAAGTGAGTAATTTTTCTTTCCCAAAACACTCCAGGAATACTTCTTGATACTGTTCGTCTTTGACCATATTTGCCATTTCGTTTAAGGTTTCAATTACGTCCGTAATTTTTTCGTTGTAATCTTTTGCGGTTACATTACTTAACTTATTATAGAGATTAGTATTTTCTATAAGTTCTAAGAAATTTCCTGATGCTGCAACTCCTTCTCTTTCTAAAATATCTTTTTTTAGTCTAACATGCACAGTATTAATTTTATTATATTGACCTGGCCACATACTTTCGGGAGTTTCAATCCATTTATTGTATTCTTCATTTTTGTTTTCAGTATCCATCTTGAAATTTTTCAATTATCTTTTATATATTTTACTAAAAAGTAGTCGCCATAAACTTGATTAAGTCACAATTAAAAAAATTGTGTGAAAACCCCAAAAGACTATTTGGTAAAACACCTTTTATCTGAGGGCTACGCTTCTATAAAATCCAATCAAAGAAGCTTGAACCTTTTGGCAATAAAGCTCTACCGCGGTCTCATGGGAGTAAAAGTGGGTAGTTTTACAGGAAGTTTGAAAGAAAAAATCAGAGAGTTTTCCCATTTATCGGGCCCTGGGGAAATCGAAACGGACTTATTTGCCACCAAAACCGGTGAAAAAATCAAGTTTTCAATTCCCGACTTCAGGCCAAAAATAATCATGGATTTTTCCATGTGGAGTTATCATTCAAAAGCCGAAAAAGGCCTTCTAATTAAGCAGACTAATTACACCCTTTCAGTCATACGCGACTACCTTTGGGATAAAAATTTGGAAATTGTGTCTGCTCCTCTCGAGATGGAGGCTTGGGCACGTGACACCAATTTCTTTGGCAAAGTTTCAAAGGAAAAATTCAAGGGTAATGCAATAGTCCTTGATCCGAATGCAGAAAGTGAGATAAAAAAATTTGACGAAAAGACCAATTACATTATAGGTGGAATTGTTGACAAATCCAATAGGATGAGGACAAGTAGCCTCGGCTATGACTTGCCAAGAAAAAGTCTTCGTCTCGAAGGTAAAAGCTCTAAAGTTTCAAACAGAATCAACCATATAGTTGAAGCCATTTGTAGGAACCTTGCCGGTGAACCACTAAAGGAGGTTACTCCACGGTCACGCTCTTAGCAAGGTTCCTTGGCTTGTCTGGGTTTCGTCCCATAACAACTGCGGTGTGGTATGCAAGAAGCTGTAAAGGAACCGAGTAGGTTACGGTCGGATAATCAGTTTTTGGCATAGCAAAGAACTTATTCGATAAACTCATAAGCTCATCGTCACCCTCTTCACCAAGGGATATGACATACGCACCCCTGCTTTTTACTTCTTCAATATTGCCTAACATCTTTTCTCTATACCTGTCGCGGGGACAAATTGCGACTACCGGGATGCCAGACTCAATCAAAGCCAGGGGCCCATGCTTAAGCTCTCCTCCCTGGTAAGCTTCTGCATGGATGTATGAAATCTCTTTGAACTTTAAGGCGCCTTCCATGGCGCTCACATAATTGGGACCGCGCCCAAGGTAAAACATACTACTAGCATCGCTGAGTTTTAGGGCAAGTCTTCTCATCTCTTTGTTGTGTGAGAGTCCAGGCTTTACATCAATTTTTGGCAAAGGAAGACCTTTCATATGGGCATCAACTGCGTAAAGTGCTGCCAATTGGGCCGTGAAGGTCTTGGTGGCCGCAACCCCGATTTCGGGGCCTGCGTGAGTATAGATGGTCTTATTTGCAATTCTTGTAAGGGTTGAACCTACTACATTTACCAAGGCGTCTACACTGGCTCCAATGCTCTTAGCATGCCTCACTGCAGTCATGGTATCTGCAGTCTCACCACTCTGGCTTATGGCAAGGATTTCCCCGCCGCGGTAGAGTGAATCAAATTCGCTTGCTACTATAACTTCAACTGGAATTCTTGCGGCGTACTTGAAAGCATTGGCTGCATGGTATGAAGTGCCTGCCAAGTTATGACTAATTTGTCAAGGGTATTAATATGGTCTGCAAAACTTTTGAGTTTTGAACCTCTAAGAGTGTTTTCAATAATAGTTGGCTGCTCAAAAATCTCTTTTAGCATGAAGTGGTCGTATCCTTCCTTGGCTGCTTCTTCAAAACTCCACTCGATGGTCGTGGGTTTCCTCTTGACTTCCTTGCCGTCTTTTTCTATGTAATAGGTTCCTTCTCCTATGTACCCCACTTCACCGTCTTCAATGAATATGACTTTATTTGTCCACCTCAAAAAGGCTGTGACGTCGCTTGCGACAAAGTACTCATCATTTGCTCCAATAACCAAAGGGGAAAACTTCCTTGCAAAATAGACTTTCTCGCTCCCGTCAATTAGTGCGACTATTGCATAGCTCCCTTCAAGCCTTTTGACTGCCTTTTTGAAGGCCTCAAAGTCCTCAAACTTTGAGAGGTTCTCTTCGATTAGATGGGGGATAACTTCAGTATCTGTATCACTTTTGAAAGTGTGGCCCCGTTCCATCAATTCTTTTTTCAATTCTTTATAATTTTCAATAATTCCATTGTGAGTGACCCCAACTTTTTTCTTATCATCAAAATGCGGATGCGAGTTTACTTGATTGGGCTTGCCGTGAGTTGCCCACCTGGTATGTGCTATGCCTGCATGCTTGGCTGGTAGCTTAATGTTTGAGAGTACTTGATCGACGGTTCCTGCATCTTTGATGAACGAGAGGGAGTTCCCAATTACTGCTACCCCTGCCGAGTAATACCCCCTGTATTCCAGGCTCTTTAATCCCTGGTACAAGACCCGACAGACATCCTTGTTCCCGACATAACCGAATATGCCACACACACCATGTATCCATTGGATTGACTTAAAACCATTCTTGAGAGTGTTTTTTGCAAAAATAAACAAACTCTAAATTTATTTTAAAAATATGCAAAATAATTTCAGACTTACTAAAAAACCCTCAAGTGACACCCAACAATAACTATTAAATAGGCCGAAAGGAGGTGCTTTTATGGCAATTTGGAGAGTGACTATTAACAATATTAAGGCCAATAGGAAGGACAGCATCCCTGGCGGGATGACTGTTGAAATCAAGCCTGCTTTAACGGGAGCCAAGGTGGAAAAGGCTGGTGAAGTTAATCTTGTAAGAGCAGACTATACCCTATCTTGTAAGTACCAGCCTGATTTTGGGGAAATTTCAGTATCTGGGAGTATCTTTTTCATAGATGTTGACCCAAAGACTGTGATTAAAGATGGTAAAATAATTGACACCGAAATCATAAGACAGGCCTACCAAAGAATCTTTGTCGAGCCGGTTGTTATGGCAATAGATATCGCAAAGGAGTTACTTTTGCCACTACCAGTTAAGATGCCTGCAATAAAGGTTGAAAAAACCCAAAAACAAAAGGAAAAAGTTGAAGACAAGAAGAAGTAAAAATGCACTAGAAACATCCGCCGGCAAAGGGTCGCAAGTTCATTCGCGGAGAGCTATACTTTTAGAGAGTAAATGCTTTTTTACTCTGTTAACTTGCTCACCCATTTCAAGGCTTATCCACTCTTCCTCAAGTGCCTTGGTCTTAAACTGTTTCCATACTTTCTGAGATTCTTTAATTTCAAGTCCAAGTAATCTCGATTCATGGCGGACATCACTCATATTAAGAAAGCCAATTGGCCTTACTGGATGGAGCCCTGTAAATTTCTCAATCCTGTAGAGAAGGTCTGGGTCATCATCAGCCCCGCTCCCTATGACTTCACCTGTGGCAAAGAAAGGCAACCTGACTTTAGATGCGACCAAATACATCCAAGCCTTCATCACAGGTCCCTTCATGCCCTTTAGAGCGTGGTTTGCCTGATAGTCTTCATCACTTTGGTCAATTTTTATGACTTCTCCTAAAAGAGGTTCGCCTTCGCCAAAGGCAAGGACTATTGGTTTAAAGCCCCTGCACGCTAGTTTTACTAAGGCCAGTTGGCTCTTGTAGGAGCCGTCCCATATGAAACCTGCCTTGCCATATAGTCCCATGGGTAGCCCGCCTAGGCCCTTCTTTGGAACAAAAACTATCGTCTTCTTCTGATGAATATTGATTGAAACTATCTTTCCAGAGCTTATGGCGTTGTGTTTGTGCTCTTCGACATATTTTCCTGCAGTCTTTGCGACTTCCATGCTGTTAAAGTCATGATTTCCTGTCCTGTTTACTTCAAGCCAAAAGTCATCTATTTTGGCGGTTTTAACCGCTTCTAAAGTTTTTTCCTTGATTAATTCCATTTTAGAGTCACATACGAAGGCTTCCCCGTATTCCTTAACTCTAGGCATTCTTTCCGGGTCGAAATCGCCAAGAGCAAGTGCCCCGTACCATTCAACTTTTATCTGCTCTTCAATCAGTCTCAGGGCCTTCTTCTTAAAAAATCCTTTCTTTGAAAAACTTTCGCTGAATCTTGCAACCTTCATTGTGGCACCGAATTAACCGCGCCACAGGCCATGCATTTTAGCATTAGCACGCGGTCCTGTTTGATTAATTTAGTATCAGGTTTCTCACAGACCTTACATGTGACATAATTTTTTATGTATTTGTCAAGTTTCTGGGAAATTTGTCCTGAACCGAATTTGCCTACAAATATTATGCGGTTGCCGTCTTTCCTCCACGCGGCTCCCATCTCACGCCCTATGAATTTTAAGATATGGTCTTCATCGCGGCTGATATAATGTGCAATCTCAGAAAAGTTCTTGAAAATGGTCTTATTGCCTTCAATGCTCGCCTGCACCTTTGGCACTTCAAACCTCTTTTTTTCAAAGACGATAGGGGGCATCTCTTTATAGGCCCGGTTAAGCATCGAATCGTAATCCATAGTTTTAGAAAATTTAAGGGTTTAAATAACTAATAAGAGCTGCCTTCTTTTAGTGACCAAACCCTGTAGGTCGGGTTGTCTTTTTCTACTGATTTCTCTTCAACCAGAAATGCCCTTTTATTACCATTCACTATCTCAATTATTGCATAACCGTCTTTAGTATTTTCACCTGAGACTGCCTCTTTCATGAGTATGTAAGCATCCGCAACCCCTGCTGTGACGCTGTATCCAGCTCCTATTTGAGGTTCTAAGGCTGCCTTCTTTGTTTCATTATCTTTAGTTTTTACTACTGTATACACATCATCAGATACTTCAATATACCTTTCCTTATTGATTATCCTCCAATTTTTGGTCTTTGGAGTATCGCCTGAAACTTTGTGCAACTTGACATAAAGGTCGCCTTCATGGCTTACCACGCTCATGAATTTCTCTGAATCGACTCCACTTTTCGTTTCTAGTTCTTCAAGTGTCTTATTCGAAAAAATTCTTGGTGGTGTGTAAATATTGAATTCGGAATCTTCATATCCCATCTTCTGTATAGCATATGCCGTGGACAAAATGGCCGCTCCCATTAATTGCGGGTCTCCATTTACTTTATCCATCATCTTTCTCTCAAAACTGTCATTTAAGCCGCGGGTAAATCCGCCGTTTCCTATAATCATGTCATGATAAAGGTCTGCACCTACATAACACTCTAACGCACTTTCTGGAAGCTTCTTTTGATCAGCTTCAATCATATTACGTTTTTCCGTATCCACTTTTTTGTAGTGACATTCATCGTTTATAAAGCTTACTTTACAAAAAATCGTAGATAAGTTTTAAAAAAGGGGAAACGAAGTCCTCTAAGTAAAGTCCCGTAAAATAACGGGAAATAAAGGTGACTAAAAATGGCAAATAAACCCCACTTGAATGTCGTGTTCATCGGACACGTCGACCACGGCAAGAGTACTACCATTGGTAGGCTACTCTTTGACACTGGCTTCGTGCCAGAAAATGTAATGAGGAAACTAAAGGAGGAAGCACAAGGTGCAGGTAAATCTACTTTTGAGTTCGCTTTCGTCATGGATAGACTAAAGGAAGAACGAGAAAGAGGTCTTACTATCGACTTGGCTCATCACAAGTTCGAGACCGATAAGTACCATGTAACCATAATTGATGCTCCAGGACACAAGGACTTCATAAAAAATATGATTACAGGTACCAGCCAATCTGATGGCGCTGTTCTTATGGTATCTGCAAAGGACGGAATGCAAGAGCAGACCAAGGAGCACATAACGCTCTCAAAGACTCTTGGTATAGACCAATTGATTGTAGCTATCAACAAAATGGATGAAGTTAATTATGATGAGGCTAAATACAAGGAAAGAAAAGAAGAAATTAGCAAACAACTCAAGATGGTTGGTTTCAACCCTGAAAAAATTGACTTCATTCCTACAAGTGGCTACTACGGAGACAATGTCGCTAAAAAGAGCGATAAGATGAATTGGTGGACTGGAAAGACTTTGGTTCAGGCTATAAACGATGATTTCAACCCTCCGAGCGTAGAGGCTCTATCTAAGATGCCTCTTAGAATGCCTCTTCAGGACGTCTACACCATTACTGGTGTTGGCTCAGTTCCTGTAGGTAGAGTTGAAACAGGAGTGCTTAAGCCCGGGGACAAAGTTGTCTTTGAGCCTGCAGGAGTAGGTGGTGAAGTAAAGACGATTGAAATGCACCATCAGCAGCTCCCACAGGCAGTGCCTGGAGACAATGTTGGATTCAACGTAAGGGGAATCGGCAAGGGAGATGTAAGGCGAGGGGATGTTGTGGGTCACGAAAATAACAAGCCCACTGTGGTAAAGAGCTTTACTGTACAAATCGTTATCATGAAACACCCTTCAGTGATTGCAGTTGGATATGCTCCGGTGTTTCACGCGCACACGGCTCAGGTAGCATGCAGAGTTACTAAAATTCTCAAGAAGATTGACCCCAAGACTGGGCAAGTTGCAGCAGAAAATCCTGACTTCATTAAGGAAGGAGATGCAGCTGTAGTTGAGGTTGAACCCACAAAGCCAATGGTACTTGAAAAATACAAGGAAATACCGCCTCTAGGACGTTTCGCTATTAGAGATATGGGTATGACCGTGGCCGTAGGTATGGTAATGGACGTGGTTCCGAAATAACCACTTATCTTCCCCCGCTTTGCGGGGGACTACTTACTTTTTTAAATGAATGAAACGGTAAACTAAGTATGAGGAAAGCAAGGATAAAGCTGAGCGGTGTTATGCCTGAAATAGTGGATAACCTCGCTTGGGATATCCGAAAAATGGGCGAAAAGGCCGGAGTTAAGGTCAGCAGTCCCGTTCCTCTACCTACTAAGAGGCTAAAAATTACCACTCTTACTAGCCCCGACGGGGAAGGAACCCAAAGGTGGGAAAGATGGGAAAAAAGAATTCATAAGCGATTAGTCGATGTATCTCTTGATGAGAGAGTAATGAGACAAATTATGAGACTGCAAGTCCCAGAAAATGTCCATATTGAAATCCAGATTATGGAGTAAAAACTCATCTTATCTTTTTTGCTTGTCTAAACTTTTATCTTGCCACCCTGCTTTTGATTTGAAAACACAAATATTGTTAAATCTTTGTTACCCAAATTTAATTGTGCGAATAGTCACAGTAGACCCGAATAAGTGTCGGCCCAATAAATGCGGGCATGAATGCTTCAAGTTTTGTCCCATTGTGAAAAGTGGCGAGCCAAAGATTATCCAAATCGGCGAAAAGTCTGTCATTGATGAAGACCTTTGCATAAGCTGCGGCATATGCGTCAAGGTCTGCCCCTTTGATGCCATTTCAGTCCTAAATCTCCCTGAAGCCACTGGAAACCCTGTTCACAGGTACGGCCAAAACCTCTTTGCTCTCTTTGGATTGCCTATCCCTGTAGAATCAGTTGGAATCCTTGGTCCAAACGGTACTGGAAAAACTACTATACTCAATATTTTCTCGGGACAAATTATCCCAAACCTTGGCGAAATGGAAAATAAAGAGTGGACTCCTGTCTTTGAAAGATTCTCTGGTACTGAAATTGGTAAATATCTCAAGCAGATTTCAGAAGGCCAATTAAAAGTAGCTTACAAACCCCAACATATAACGGCACTTCCAAAGTCCTTTTCGGGGCCTGTAGGAAAACTCCTTGAAAGAATCGACGAGCAGGACAGGCTCCCTGAAATCCTCGATGCTCTTGGCATGCAAAAAATGCTGAATAAAGATGTCACAAACCTATCAGGAGGAGAGCTCCAAAAAGTGGCAATTGCAGCGACTTTGGCAAAAGATGCAGACGTCTACTTCCTTGACGAACCTGGAAGCTTCCTTGATATCTTTGAGAGGCTTCGTGTGGCCCAGACTGTCCGAAACTTCGCAAAGAAGGTATTTGTGGTTGAGCACGACCTTGTCATGCTTGACTTCCTCGTGGATGAACTTCACATCACCTACGGCAAGCCTGCAGTATACGGCATAATTTCCATGAAGAAGGGTGTCCGCGTGGGAATAAACGAATTCTTGGAAGGCTACTTGTCTGCAGAAAATGTGAGAATAAGAGACTCCAAACTGAAATTTATGAAGAGTCTTGACCATAAGGTGGGTGTCGGCTCCTTGGTGAATTATTCTGACCTTTCGGTTAAGCTTGGTGGATTTTCCCTGAAAATTGATAAGGGTAATATCAAGAATCAGGAGATAATAGGTATACTTGGTAGAAACGCCCTTGGCAAGACCACTTTCATCAAGATGCTTGCAGGGCTTCAGAAGCCAGACAAAGGTGAACTTGATTCAAAGCTTAATATTAGTTACAAGCCCCAGTATATCAAGACTCCCAGCGGGGAAGTCGGAAAACTATTCAAAGAAATTACAGTTGCAAAAGACATTAACCTCAACCGCGACATCTTCTCACCACTTCAAATCGTTCACCTGCTTGACAGGGACTTTTCAGAATTATCTGGTGGGGAAATACAAAGGGTTTCAACTGGACTTGCACTCGCCAGGGAGGCCGACCTTTATCTATTAGATGAACCTTCAGCCTTCCTTGACAGTGAGCAGAGACTAAACCTTGCCAAATTGATAAAGAGGCTTATACAAAATTCCGGAAAGTCAGCCATGGTAGTTGACCACGACCTGATGTTTCTCGACTATATCAGTGATAAAGTGATGGTCTTTAAGGGCGAGCCGGGAATAAACGGTACAGTCTCAAAACCTGTTTCTGTGCGGAGTGGTATGAATGACTTCCTTGAAGCTGTGAATATAACTTTAAGGCGTGACCCCCAGACCAAGAGGCCAAGGATTAACAAAGTGAACTCTCAAAAGGACAAAGAGCAGAGGCTTTCGGGCAATTGGTATGAACCTGTATAATCAACCTTTTCAAATTCCATGGTCATATTATTTTGAAAAAACAGCCGCAACCTCTCTAACTTGAGAGGTGTCAAGAACCGACCTCGACTTAATTTTCTTAATCAATTCTTTGGTGTTTTTTACAATAAACGAATTTTTACCTTTAACTTTGCCAAGAATTAAAAGATACGACTTTATAGGAACCCTATATCCGTTGCGATTAAGTAGGCTTCTTACATACTCTTCATTTCGGTCAACCTGATTCAAAATTTCTTTTCTCCCATACTTCACACTATTTTTTCCCGCTCTTACAGGGAAGCGTAAATTTTTGATTTCAATCACAGACACTCCGCTCTCGCCCACTACAATGACATCAATATCGCCTTTGCCCGTCCAGACATTCGCAAATATCCTGCTGCCTGAAAGGTGTTTGTGAAGTTCTTCAATTACGCTTTCTTCACCATACGCTCCGTGGAATAGTCGGGTGAAATTGCCAAGATGGTTTCGCAGTGAATAAATGCTGGGAATCAAGGCGGGCAGTATGTACCAGTAATTCAATTTCAAGTAATAAAGCCAGAAGAATACCCCTGCTCCAAATACAAGATGCCAGAAAATTTTTGTGAGTTCCTTCTTCAATTTGTTCTTTAAGAAGTTGTTCACGGCAATTTTTCAATTGGTCTTTAATAGTAGTTTGCTTTGTGGTTATTATGCCGGTTATTGAAGTCAAAAATGTCAGAAAGGCTCTTGGGGGCCATCCAGCGCTTAAAAACGTGAGTTTTTCTGTCAAGAAGGGCGAGTTTATTGGCATAGTCGGTCCCAATGGTTCTGGAAAAAGCACCCTTTTGCGGAGCCTAGTCGGCATAATAACTCCTGACGAAGGCACCATATCCATACTCGGAAGCGACCCCAAAAAAGACAGGGGATACCTCAATCAAGTTGGTGTGCTATTTGGCAATAAGTCTGGCCTTTGGCCATATGTTTCTGTAATCTATTCATTAAAATACATCGGAACACTCTACAAAGTAAAGGATAAAGAAAAACGAATTAAAAAAATTGCAAAAGACATGGAAGCTACTTATCTTCTAAACAGACTGCCAAAAAACCTTTCTCTTGGACAAAGGATGAAGTGCGAACTTATGGCGACTTTAATTCATGACCCAAAACTAATAATACTTGATGAACCCACCATCGGCCTTGATATTGCAGCCAAGGGGGATTTCATAAAATACCTCTTACACCTCCAGTCTGAAGGTAAGACTATAGTGCTCGTCTCACACTCTATGGGGGATATGAATAATGCTAATAGACTCATAGTCACAGGCAACGGCCAGATTGTTTTTAATGGCACCTCTAAAAAACTGAAATCAGTCGTGAATTACAAAGTGATAACTCTTCATCTCTTAAAGCCACTTAACGGAAAATATGTGGTCAGCACCAGGCTGCTAAAAGGTGCTGTTATAGATGATGTGTTGAAAATATTTTCAAGCAAGGGTATAATTGATTTTGAGGTCAGACTGCCAACCATTGAAGATGTGCTCAGTGAACTTTACAGGGGAATGAAATGATTGAGCTTGGAGTAAAAGAGTCGGTTGCCAATTGGAAGGCTACTCTTATCCGGTCCTTTCAGATGGCGATAGTGGGATTTATTATAGGCTATTTTTGGTTTATTACTACAGGCGATCCCAAGTACATGGTATACATTTTAATGGCAGAACTAATTGCCTTTAACCGTCCAAGGGTCGCAAAAGAATTTTCTCAAATGATTAGGACTGCTAAAATAGATGTTTGGATGACCCGTCCCCGTTCACTTTTCTACAAGTTCTTTGGCATATTCTTTGGCCGTTCCCTTGTAGGTCTTTTGATTTCTTCAATCATAGTCATACCCATAGCCTTCTTGTATTACCCGCCTCACCTGATTTATCTGCCGCTATTTTTCATGGCCTTTCTTGTGAATTACTCAATTTCAGCCATAATCGGATACCTGTCCTTTTGGGTGGGGGATTCCCGCCCATATGAATTTATAGTTGACAAAATAAACTTCTTCTTCTCAGGCACTCTGATTCCTTTTGAATTCCTGCCTACTTGGCTTGCAACAATTACCAAGTCCCTCCCTTTCCAGCTTGTGGGGTACTTCCCGGCTAAGGCCATGGTGGGTGACTTCATGCCGTTATTATTTCTGTCAGGAATCCTCTGGACTACAGGTCTTGTGGCGACTGCCTTAATCATCGAAAAAATAGGAGTGAAAAAATATGAAGTGGTTGGCGGATAGGATTATTTTGAATATAAAGTCTGCATATCACTTTAAGAAGTCCTTCTATACTCAAGTAATTTCAATGTTCTTAAATAATATGATCTGGCTTCTTTTGATTTCTTTACTTTTTACACAAGTTAGCGACATCGGTGGCTTTAATAGAACCAGATATCTTGTGGCGTACTCTTACGCCACTTTAGTTTATGCAATAACTTCAATCTCTTTTGGTGGCGTACACAGGGTTTGGGAGTATATTGTAGAAGGTAGCCTTGACCGCTTTATGGTAACACCCAAAAGTCCACTTCTTATGGCACTAACTGCCCGAATCAACGTCTATGCCCTAGGGGACCTCACGCAGGCCATCTTAATACTTATTTTCTTAAAGGCGCCTTTAAGACTTCTTTTATTTCTCCCCGCTTCCTTTGCCATTTTCCTTTCATTCTTGGTTATAGTCAATTCACTCTACTTCTTTATTGAAGACATAACAGGTCAGATTCACAGGCAACTATGGCTTACTCTTCTTACCTTTGGTATGTGGCCTATAATGATTTTACCTCAGCCCTTGAAGTTTTTTACTTACTACATAATCCCTGGAGGAATAACTTTCTTCTATGCGACTGAAAACGCTTACACCGGCGGATGGGCTCCTCAGTTATGGCTCCTTGCTATAATATTTCCTCTAATTGCAGGAATAATGTGGAAACTGGGATTAAAAAAATACACATCAAGCAACTTGGGTGTGAATATTAATGACTGATTAGAGCTCCATTTGCTCTACTTTTTGTACATATGTTGACTCTGATTCTAAGAGCGTGTCGTCAAAGCTTTTGTTATAGCGGTGGTGCTTTTTGACCGTCTTTACGTATTTAGTCATCTCTGTCTTTGAACTAGTTTCTTTGGTGTAAATTTTCTAGGTTGCTTAGCTTGATTGTTTTTGAAGTCGTTTTCCACCGTGTAATATCTGGCTGAGTCACGGGTTTACTCCCAATTTTTAAGCAAAAACCAATTAATATCAGGAATGAGGGTTAGTTATGTGTGCAAGCTATTTGGTGCCGTGCTCGCCCAGCACGAAAGGATTCCGGAGGAACTGACCAAGTTTAGGTATTTTGCGGAGCGAGACAAGGATGGATGGGGTCTTGCCCACTATAAAGGAAATCACCTCCTAATAACTAAAAGCACCAGAAGTGCACTTTTAGACCGCAAGTATGTGACTGCCGTTAAGAAAGTTGAAGGTCCTTTGATTGTTGCCCATCTCCGTTTCATGACAAGGGGAAACCTAAGAAAAGTGAACACTCACCCCTTTACCTTTGACAAATACGTCTTTGCCCATAACGGCACAGTCGACATAAGTTCCTTAGCAGATTACTTGCGCGGCAAGTACAAAAAACTGAAAGGCACAACTGATTCAGAAGTTCTCTTTCACTTTCTAATACAATCTATGGAAAAGTATGGGAATTTCATGGGCTTAAGAAAAGCAGTTAAAGAAATATCCAAAGTTGCAAGAGAGCGTCATGTAACTTCAATCAATTTTCTCATGAGCGACGGCATGTATTTATATGCCTACAAAAGGGTGTATCGCGGACCAAACAACTTATTCTACAACAATAAGAAGGGCTTTTACAAATCCATTTTGTTTGCATCAAGGCCTATGGACGAAGGATGGACTGAAATGGAGAACGGGGAATTCCTTATGATTGATTCGCGCGACTTGTCAATGGTGAAGACTTTTATCAGGGAGTAATATGATAATTGAAATCAAAGTCCACCCGAAGTCAAAGAAATCCGAAGTGGTTAAGGGTGAATTGTGGGAAGCTTGGGTAAAGAGTGCACCAGAAAAAGGTAAGGCAAACTATGAAGTTATCAAACTTATATCAAGTGAACTAAACATTCCTAAATCAAAAATCACCATTATTTCTGGTTCAAAATCCAAATCCAAGTGTTTTAGGGTGGATATTTAAAGAAATATTCCTTTTATTTTCGTGGACAATTTTCAGAAGACTGCCATACTCATCTTGTTTCCGGTAGTCCTTCTGGTGCTCTTTATTGGCATGTGGGCTTTTATTTATTCACCGCCTGAGACTTCCCTTTCAGTTCAAGTGAATTTTCAGAAAGGTTATGTAAATGTTACAGAGCTTTGGATTTTTAACTCCAATATGAGTGAAGGGGTTTTCCGCTCTTTTCCTGTCGGCGGAGTATTCTCAAATATGACCATAACTAAAGTGAATTGCCGTGGAGAAGCCGTAGTGGCGTATGACGGATACTATCAGGTGACATGCTACGACAATTTCACCGGAGCTTCATTTCTAGGTTTAAATTATGTGCTAAATAATCCTTACACCTGCTATGAAGACTACTGTTATTTTGAATCTAAGATGTTTGAAGGCGGTAGGGTGGGTCCTATTGAATTCAAGGTGAGCGGGGCCAATAAATTTGATGCTTATCCCCATCCAGACTTTCAGGCTGGCTACGGCCTATTCACCGGTGAAGCATCTTCTGGATACTTTTTTGCCACCGTTCCTTCTTTTTATTCTGAGGCGAAATTTTCAGGCAGGTTTTCTGAGACCTTCGACAATATAATTAAAAAATATTCAAAGGATTCAAGCCTTGAAAAAAACTGGATGGTAAACTTATTCATTTTAGTGACAATTGAATCTTTTATTGCTTTTATGTTATACTTGATACTCGGCATGGAGCACACCGTTTATTCAACCAAATATATACACCATCCTCCATCTTTAAGGTCCCCCCACGTGATATCTGACCTCTTCTTTCCAGACATCCCCCGTTCAGACGTGATATCTGCTACCTTAGTCGACCTTGCAAGGCGCGGCTATCTTGAAGTGACCAAGAGAAATCTTCGGCTTCATCCAAGACAAATTCAAAACAGGTTTGAACACCAGCTCCTATTCACTCTTTCCAAACTCTCAAAAAATGGTGTGATAACCCTTGACCGCGCCTGGATAAAAAAGAGAATTGATGAGGTCGGGAAGACCGAATTTCAGGATCTACTAAATCAGCTAAAGCATATGCCTGTTATATCTCGGTCTGATGCAGTCTCTGTCCGCGATAAGTTGGGTGACCATCTAGTACTTTTAATGCAGGGAGCCTTTGTGGGACTGTCTTTAATCATGTTTATAATCGCACCTAACTATCTTGTGAATTACAAAACTTCCCTTATGGTGCTAACCCTAATAAACCTCTTTTGGATGTTCCTCTCTTGGAGACTTGGCCTTACTACTTTTTCAAAGTACACCCATGAAGCCGCCACTGAAAAATCCCTGTGGATGGCTTATAAACGGTTTGTCCGTAGCGAAGTGAATATAGAAAAGGAGCAAGGCCTAAACTGGAACTATGTGCTTTCCTTTGCCACTCTCTTTGGCTTTGAGAATAAGGTGCTAAAAGTGGCTGAAAAAAAGAGAGTTTACTTTGACCATATGTATAATGCCCGCCTGGCAACGCAAGCTTATAACTTGATAAACCGCGCAAGCCACTAGCAGTAGGGTATGACGTCCATGTTATTTCTTAAGTGTTCCCTATATATCATCTGTCCAAATGCATCAAGCATTTCTGTTGGCAATTCATTTACATATTTTGATGTTATTTCTCTGTCGTTCACTTCAACTTCAATTCCCATACCTTTGTGAGTCAACCTGTAGGTGGTCTTTTTGGTCTGGTTAAGTATTTTTACTGTGCCGCTTAATTCACCTTGTAGGTATGAATCATTTCCTTGAGTTTTTAGCACCACTTTCCCTCCATCTTCTGTTCTGTATTCTGTGAAATTCTCTTCCTCAAAATTCCAGTCGCCGTGGTCGTTTGCCACCCACTCTATGATATATGGGTTTTTAGAAATTGCATCCTCAACTGCATCAATTTTTTCTTGGGAAGACCATTCTTCCCACTTGTCCAAATCTGTCCTAAAATTTGTATTTTGGCTCATCTTGTGTGCCTCTAAACCCAAGTCTGATGAGTATTTACGCTTTTTGAAAAAACGATTAAAAAATATATAAGTCCCCTTGTAAAATTAATTTGTGATTGAGTCTATTGCTATATTGGTAATCCTGGGAGCAGTTTTTGGCTTGGTTCTTTCTTTGATGAAATTCTCGCCTTCACCAGCCTACTTATTGGCGGGATTTGTAGGGGTGCTTTTAGGAATAAAAAGCCCTGAGCTCTCAAGCTTCTCAGAATTCGGTGTTATCATGTTGCTATTTGCGGTGGGCATTGAGATGAACCTGAAAAAAATCTTTTCATCATACCGAATAATCGTGGTAGGCATCCTTCAGATGATAGGCTCCTTTTTGAGCACATATCTTTTGGCATCTTACCTTGGCTACTCTGGTGCCGAATTGATAATAATTTCTGTTGCTTTCATGTTCTCAAGTACTGCCGTGGTTTTAAAGACCCTCTTTGACAAGGGCCTCCTCGATTCTGCAGTGGGTGAGATTGCCACAGGTGTGCTAATACTTGGGGATGTGGTAGCAGCTCTTGCCATTGCTATGGTCTCAAAATCCAGTGCATCTATTATTGGTTTACTTGGTCTGTTGATTTTCCTACTGGTTTCAAAATTCTTTTTTGACTTTACCTTTGGCCGTCGTCAGGTGTCTCTTGAAACCGTATTCATACTCTCAATTGCGGTGGCCTTTGGCGCCTCAGCCATTGCTGCCAATTCAGGGCTAAGTTATGGCATGGGTGCCCTTCTGGCAGGCATGGCACTTTCCTTTGCGGAGAGCAGACACGAAATTTCAAGTCTCTTTCGCTCCTTAAAAGACTTTTTCCTTTTGCTTTTTTTTATCTTCATAGGGAGCTTTGTGCCAGTCTCAAACCTTTCAAGTTTGATATTCCTTATTATACCTCTTTTTGTGACGCCTCTTGTTATCCTCTTTTCAGCTAAACTCATGGGCTTTCCCACAAGGATAGCTTTGATTTCTGCTATGTCTCTTGCAAACCTCAGTGCATTCTCTCTCGTCTTGGTCTGGACTGCATCATCCATAGGGATGGTGAGTTCCGGGGTCATGGGGGTTGTAGCCTTAAATGTAATGGTTTCCATGCTGGTGTCTCCTATAGTGCTTCAGCTTTTCCTCGATTTTGAAGGTGTAGAAAATGACCATGTTCACAAGGGTGCAGATATCTACCTCTTTGGCGCACATACTACGGGGGGGCATATCTTAAGCGAGCTGAAAAAAAGAAAAGTGATAATAATTGACTCAAATCCACACAATGTGCGGAGCTTAAAAGAGAAAGGCTATAACTCTGCCTTGGGCGATGCAGGAGACTTGGGTTTCCTTTCATCCATGAAAATCGAAAACTCAAAACTCGTAATCTCAACTGTCCCTGACGCCCACTCAAATCTCGTGCTCTTAAAATATCTCAAAAAAAAGCAGTCTGAGGCAATTGTGGTTTTGGTTTCTCATACTGATCATGACGCCAAGATCTTAAAAGAGAAGGGTGCCGATACAGTGGTTATACCTAAGCAATTGGCTGGCCGCCACATATCTCTATTCATCAAGGAGTTAAAACTATGAAAATGGTAACGACTAACAAAGGTAAATTCAAGGAAACTAGGGAAATCGCCAAAAAGTATGGTGTTGAGCTGACCCAGCTCGCCTTAGACCTTCCTGAAATCCGGGCTACTTTAGAGGAGATTGTCGTGGATAAAGCAAGGCAAGCCTATGAAGCGGTGGGGGAGCCAGTGGTCTGCGACGATTCAGGCTTATTCATTGATGGCCTTAACGACTTCCCGGGTGAGTTCTCTAAATTTGTTCTTGGAAAACTCGGAAACTCTGGGATACTTCGTCTCATGCCCCCGACACGGCGGGGAGCAGAATTTAGGTGCGCTGCCTGTTATTTTGATGGAAAAAACTATGTGGTAAAAATAGGGATTGCCAAAGGAAAGATAATACACGAGGAGCGAGGTAGCTCTGGCTTCGGCTTTGACCCAATATTTCTTCCAGAAGGAAACGACAAAACCTTTGCTGAGGATTTTGATTTCAAGATGAAAGTTTCACACAGGATTTCAGCCTTCAATCAGCTCTTCTCTTTTTTAAGTGAAAATCTTGTATAAAATCCAGGCGACAAAGCTGACTGCAAAGCCTCCCGCTGCAATCAATTCATACTTATTCATATAGTAAGAAATTGACTTCTTGCCTTTGGGAGACCCGTGCCTTTTTCTAAATTCCTTGGTGGTTATGGGTTGTCTTACAATGGGCTTTCCACTGATTTCTTCAGGCGTCTCCCAAGGCTTCTCGTCGGCCATCCTTATGCCCCTTTCAAGCTCTTTTCCTTTTATGGCGTGGAGATATTTAGTATAGTCTTTAATTGAATTTTTATGGACCCTTAATGCAAAAAGACAGTTCCTTAAACGACCTACCGTGTCGTATCGTAGTTTGTGAAATTCCTTGGCTTTGACCTCATCCTTTACGGCTTTGAGTTCCCTCTCAAAAAAACCCAGGAGGAGCCTTGCTATTTCGTCTTTGCCCTCGCATTTCTCAAGTTCCGGCTTGTAGTTTTTCCAATGGCCTTCGGCTTCAGAGACCCTGTGGGGAGCAAGTTTTTTTATGTCAACCAAGAAGCTGCTGACTTCTTTTTGAAGTTTAGTTTCAACCAACTGGTTTAGCCTAGCCACAAATTTAATGTCAAAAACCAATTAAAAATCCATGGGATTTTCTTGTTAATTAGTGAGTAGTTAAAGTATTTAAGTATGCGATGCCTTCGCTTCATGTGACTTTGGTTGTATCTGAATCAATTCAACCTTTAGACCTGTCATTATCTGAGCCCTTCTTTGACTTGTACCTTAACAACTTGTCTAACCTTTGGACCTATTTCGTATCTACACCCATAGACATGCCAGAAGACCTGCAGAAAATCATTGATACTTACAATGAATGGGTGACCCTAAACTGGAAGGGCCTAAAGGGCTATTCTTTAAGGAACTCTGACCTGATGAGCAGAAAGACCCCTTTTTCTAGGGCCATAAACGACCTTGAGACTAGACTGCCTTCTTTGTTGACCAATAAAACTTTAGAAATCTATGACTATTTGCTCGAGTTAATTCAAGTCTCTGACCTGTCTGATTACTATTTGCCATCCTCTGCTGAAAAAAACGAAGAGGGTTTCAAGATATTGGATAATGCCAGGTCGCCAAACGATTACCTTGCTGAGTATGTTTATGATAAAAACGTCCCTTGGACCATTGAACCCAAGTACAGTTTTCCTTGGGACAAAAATCCAAACTCAATATACGTGGACGTGAGTCCTAAAGGTTCAATTGACATATATGAACTTCTCAGCGGACCGCTTAATCTTTACCATACTTATAGGGTGGCTAAAGATGTTCTTGAGAAGAAGGCTACGGAAAAGGGTAGGATAACTGACAAAGCCCTAAATGACGCGGCTAAAAGGATACTTTCTATTGGAATGATGTCATAACTATACTTGGTCAAAGTTTTGAAGTGGGGCAAAGTGAGCATGAAAAAACTTGAAAGGGCCCAGAGCGAGATTTTCACGAGCTTTTCAAAGCTCGATCAAAAGTATCATCTTCGCTTCGCTCGATAATACAACCTCCTTTATTTTTGTCATGAAAAAACTTGAAAGGGCCCAGAGCGAGATTTGAACTCGCCCTAAGAGGACCACAACCTCTTGTGCTACCAAGCTACACCATCTAGGCCATCCAGTTAGAATACAGCTTTATTGGTTTTAAAAGCTTGTGAACCTAGTCTCTACTTTTGGATAGTTCTTTATACTTCTTTGTTATGTCTTTTCATGACTCTTCGGGTCAAATTCCACAAACACGGTGAGAAAAAATATTTTGATGTGTCAAATTCTGAAATAATCTTTGAAGCGGACTTCATGGAGAAATTGGTTAATGCCGTGCAGAAAAGGGAAAATTATGAGGCAAAGGTTGCGGGAATTAATGAAGTCCACACTTCAAGCGGACAGGTTGACCATGCGCCGTTCTTTTTGGTACAGCTCAATTCTAAGACCGGCACTTTTGAGTTTTTGTTCAAAATTCTTCCTGGTGAAGTTTCTCAGCTTGTGGGCGTCAACCCCGAAGTTGACCACGCTAGGCTAAAGACTTTGGTTGACCAAACCCTTCAAAAAAGGTCAACTCCTGTCGGGCTTTTTATTTGACTACAAAAGGAGGTTGACTTCATCCACTTTTTCTGAGAGGACTTCATAAAGCACACTAATTAGTTCTTCTTTTCCCATGTTCTCAGGATAAGTGCCGATTAGGGTGCTGTTTTCTCTTTCTTCGATTTTGAAAAGCAGGCTGTAGATTCTTTTACTGCGCCTTACAGTTAAAATATAGAAATCTTCTCCTTTTTGTCTGTCCCCAAAGGTTCTCCTGACCCAAGAGATTTTCCCTGCAAAAGTCTTTCCTTTGCCTTTCTCCACTATGTCTTTTACAGATACTATGAGATCCGGGTCAAGCTTCACGTCAAAATCGCTTGCGTCATTAAAGGTGCTTACCACCGTAAACTGGTCAAAACTTACTTCCCAATGCATCTTTATTTGTAGTCACTCTCCAATTATAAATGTTACCTTAGAAGGTCATTTTTGGTGACTATTCCCACCGGTCTGTTTTTATCCACTACCACAACCGCTTCTTCAAGTTTCAGAATTTCCTTTAAGAGGCTTAGTTTCGCATCTGGTCCTACAGTCACTAGAGGGCTTGCCATAACTGTCCCACACTTCTTTTGGTGGTCTTTTTTGTCGAGATAAACCAGCAATTTCTCACTTATTCTACCAACGACTCTGTCTCCTTCGATTACAGGAATCTGGGAGAACCCCCTTGCCACCATCTTTTTTATGGCGTCTTCAACCGCTTCATTTGGCGTCACAAATGTTATTTTTTTGCTCATAAGGTCTTTGGCAGTTTTTTCTTTCATCTTTTCTTCCTCAAATACCTCAAAAATTCTCTTTACTGTGCTGTAGCTTGGGTCAACCTTCCCACTTTCAATCTTGGCTATAGCACCTTGAGTTACTCCGGAAGCCTCTGCAAGTTGTCTTTGTGATAAACCGATTTCAAGCCTCTTTAGCCTTATGGTTGAGATATTGGGAAGCATAATTTATTCTTGCAGGAATAATTTATATAGTTTAAGAATCTCAAGCCTTTTTAATAGCCAGAGGAAGTTATCAAATGAAAATTGTCCAAGTCGAGTATCCAGATTATGTGGATAAAGAAATAGTTGAACGAAAGGCCATAGGACATCCTGACAGCCTCTGTGACGGCATTGCTGAGGAGGTTTCAAAAGCCTTAAGCAAAGTATACCTAAAAGAAACTGGAACCATTCAGCACCATAATGTGGATAAAGTCGCTCTGGTTGCAGGGCAGTCAAGGACCGCTTGGGGAGGCGGGGAAGTAATCCAGCCTATAAAAATCATAATCGCAGGCAGGGCCAATTACTCTATACCTGTTCCCACCATAGCCATTAAGGCGGCAAGGGAGTACATAAGAAAAGTCTTGCCACTTGCTCAAGATGAGCACTTCATAATCGAACCCATGATAGGACAAGGTGCTAGTGAACTGATAACGACTGCCGAAAACATAGTGGCAAACGACACGAGTTTCGGCGTGGCCTTTGCACCATTTACCAAGACTGAGCAGATAACCCTTGACATAGCAGATTTTCTGACAAGCGACGCTTTGAATAAGGACTTTCCTTCAATTGGGAAGGACATTAAAGTCATGAGTAATAAGGATGGCCACGACCTTGATATTACGGTGGCTCTTGCCTTTATTGACAGGTACCTTAAAGATGAGGCGGCCTACAAGGAACAAAAGGAGGCCATAACGAGGCTTCTAAAAGACAAGTTCAATGTAGAAAACCTAATGATTAACACCCTTGACAAATATGGGAGTAAAGACTTGTTATACTTGACCGTAACAGGTACCAGCGCCGAGCAAGGAGATGATGGAGCCACGGGCAGGGGTAACAGAGTAAACGGCCTTATAACTCCTGGGAGACCCATGAGTCTTGAAGCCGCATGCGGCAAAAATCCAGTATCTCACGTCGGGAAAATCTACAATGTCATGGCAAATGAAATCGCTCACAGAATCTACAAAGATACCCATGAAGCGGCTGAAGTGATAATCCAATCAAGGATTGGACACCCTATAACCAATCCACCCATGGTGCTTGTGCGAAGCAATGCCAAAAACCTTGAACCGTTGATAAAGGAGGAACTCGAAAAGCTCCCTGAAGTCACGAAAGGGTTTGTCGAAGGCAAATTCAGACTATTTTAAAGAGCAAAATGGGGCTTATCTTTTTATACCCCTCACTTATTTTTTCTTATGAGTACCACAGTAGAAGATGTTCATAAGATTAGAAAGGGGAGATACATTGTAATCGATGGCCACCCTTGCAGGGTAAGTGATGTACAGACCAGTGCACCCGGAAAGCACGGTCACGCTAAGGCCAGGATTACTGCGACCTCCATTTTTGACGGTAGCAAAAAGACAACCCTAAAACCCGGGGATGCCAAGGTTGAAGTGCCAATAGTTGATAAACGACAAGCTCAAGTGCTGTCTATTTCTGGCAAGACTGTCCAGCTAATGGACATGACAAGCTATGAGACTTTTGACTCTGAAATTCCTGAAGGCATGGAAATAAACGCTGGTGACACCATCTTCTTCTGGATTATTATGGGAAAGAAACTTCTTGAAAGGTCAGACTGATTTTTCTGATTAGTTTTTTTCTCTTAATTTTATTATTTTTCCGAAGATGTTAATCATAAGACTGTCAAGCTCATACTCCCTTAGGTTTAAGAGCTGAACATTTTTAGTCATGGCGCCCCCTACATACATCCTAAATACGTCTTCAAAAAGTGATTGGAGCCTGTCCGCAACCGAATCTGCCATACTTCTAAAGGCTGCGGCCTTGATTTCATTTAAGCGTCCAATTAAGGACATGAACTTAAAACTTAAGCTTTCTGCAAATTCAACTATGAACTCAACCCCAAAGGAATTTCCAAGGTGAGTTTCCTCATCATACCACATCATAATCTTAGGCACATTAGGCCCCTTTCTTTTGAGCGGGATTTCGACTTCAAAGCTCTTTGAATTCATGAGGTCTTTAAAGATATTATCGTCAAGCTCATCACTATCACTCTTCCTGCTTGCCCCATTCTTTGAAATTATCACGAACTTGGCCTTACCATTTGGTGTCACGTTTATTGAAGTTTTAGCAGTAGTCCTCAAAATGTGATTATATCTTGCAATGGTGGCTATTATCTGCTGTTTGGCATCCTTTATGGCCGCTCCATAAGTACAGCGCTTTATCAGTACACCCACACTAATTTAGGGAGCTTAGAGTATTTAATGCTTGAGAGAAGGTTTTTAAACTTAGTAAATTCACTAATTTTAGGTGAAGACAATGGCAAACAATGATGGAGTGGTATTTGTTGGAAGTAAGCCTCCTATGAACTATGTTTTGGCGGTAGTGACTCAGTTTCATAGCGGTTCAAGTGTGGTACACATAAAAGCCAGGGGAAAGGCCATAAGTCGGGCAGTTGATGTGGCAGAAATCGTGAGGAACAGATTCATTGATAATGTCAAACCAACGTCTATTCAAATCTCTACTGAAGTTATCAAAGGCGAAAACAACGAAGAAGTGAATGTCTCAGCCATTGATGTTGAGCTTTCGAAAGAATCAGATTAATCCGCGCTGCCATCTACGGATTATCATACGCGCGGCTTCTTTGGTGTTAGGTTTACCACCTTTCTTTAATTTTCCAGTCCTAACTGCATATTCTTTTAGTGGTTCCTTGCCAAGTTTTAGTCGCTTTAGCACATGAGGATATCTTCTAAAAAGTGTGAGTGCTGCTCCTTCAGGGTCATCAGTCTTATCGATGCTTAACGCATCCTCAACCAGCAACTCATCATTGGTCAATTCATTCCAAGTGATGACTCCTGGTGAATCAATTAAAAGAATATTTGGCGCCACTCTAACCCATTGCTCACCTTTAGTGTAGCCCGCAGATGGACTGGTCTTGGCACTCTTTTTGCCCACAAGCACATTTATCAGACTGCTCTTGCCTACATTGGGCCTTCCAACTACACCTACTTTTAGTTCCTCTCCTTCGCTTAAGTATTCAAGATGCTTTAAGAGAGCTTTTTTTCCTCTCCTAGTTTTGGCAGAAAACAAGAAGCCATTCATCTTTCGTGCCAGTTTCTCAGGTTCCTTTATGAGGTCTGATTTGGTGATAACAAGCATTACTTCTTTACTCTTCTTTTTTGCCATCTTGTTTAGGCGTGTACTTCTCTGCGGAAACCTCGCATCAACTAACTCAAGCACCACATAACACTGGTTTAGAACCTTTTTTACTCTGTCTAATGCACTATTCATCTGCCTCAACCGCTTCAAGAGTCTTAAGCACCATATCAACCGTTTCACTTAGCTTGCCTTGTTTATTCTGTATGAAACTCACTGGCGCCCTAGACATGGCAGAATAGGCTGCCGCAAAATACCTATTTATCTCCTGGTGCTCCTTAGGGTCGCCAACTCTAACTCTTATATCTTCATCCTTTTTTCGCCTTTTTTTAATTTCTTTAGGGTCTGCTTCAATTGAGATTATGGCGTGCGGCTTAAGCTTTTCTAAGACTTCCCAAGGGAGTCCGGGGTAGTAACCCTTTTTTGAGAGTACTGAACAGTGAGTGTCAATTATTATTTTTCCTTCCATCTTGCCAATCTTTTTAGCGGCTTCTTCCTGAAGCTTTCGGTATTCCTTTACGGGAATTTCAGTTCTCATGTCGTCCCTTGCTTTAGTGCCATATTTTTTTTTGGCAATCTCAAACATAACAGTTCCAAATCCTACAAGCGTCCAGCCGTTTAAAACCAATCCTTTTGCGACACTTGTCTTTCCAGTACCTGGAATCCCAGCAATAATGACTCTCATACCAGCTTTAGCTACCTTTCTTTAAGTCTTTTATCTTCTTTAGTATCCTTCCAAGAACCCCTGCAATTCCATAGGCTTCCCTCTCATTTAGAGTGGCTTTTTCAGTCACCCGCTTAAACATCTGAGCCTGAATTTTTTGTTTGTCAGGAGTATAATTGGTTTCAACAAGAAGCTCTTCCCAGAAACGCAGCGCCTGGTCCCTCACCTTTCTATCTGCAAGCTTGCGCCGAACAGGCATCCTTGTGATCTGATAAAGCATGATGGCAACAGCATTTGAGATGTTTATTGACTTGTATTTTTTTGAAGTTGGAATATTGACCAAAATATCGCATTCTTTTATTTCTTCATTAGTGAGACCTGAACTTTCCCTGCCAAATACCAGGCCCACGTCATCAGTTCTTACCACTTCTTCTGGGAGAATGAGTGAACGCTTCACGTTGTACTGACTGGCAATTTTGGCTGTGGTTCCAATTAAAACTTTTACATCCTTTTTCACATCTTTTACGTTTTGATATATCTTGGCTTTTTCAAGTACCCCTTTAGCATGTCTTGCCCATTTCTTGGATTCAAAATTCACTTTTGCTTTGGGGTTTACTAAAATCAGTTTGGCATTGAAGTTTTCACAAAGCCTTGCAATCATGCCGAGGTTCCCTTCATATTCAATACCTACTAAAACTACGTGCAAACTAACCACCGATTTCTTTTAGGAGCTTAAAATAAGTCTTTTCGTCAATTTCTCTTTCGCGGAGCTTCTTCTGGAGAATCTTTGCGGCTCCTGACTTGGATTCTGAGAGTATTAACATCTCACTCTGGCTTAATTTGCCTTCACTCTTCTTTTTAGACTTGCCTCCCTTTGAAAAGAGCACGTATGCCAAAAACAATATTAAGACCCACTCAAAATTTATGTTAGGTAGTTTAAAATTTGGCAGCTTGAACTTGCCGTTGTCAAACACCGTTTCTCTGAGCTCTGCCCTGTAAAGTGAATAGCCAGCAGCCCTTATGTTTCCTGTTGAAGCTAAATATAAGGCGTGTCTCCTATAACTTTCTGCAAATTCACCTGAAAATTTCGAATCGGTGTTGTTGTTTAGGTTACTTATTATCTTACTTGGTGAGGCCTCACTTGCTCTGCTCCACGCTATGGAGTCAAGTGAATTAAATAGAGCTGCGTAGTATAATTTATAGTCAAAGGACTGGACTGCATAATTCAAGCTGGCCTCCGCTTCAGTTACCTGAGCTCCGCTGGTCTTGGCTTGTTCAAGCTCGTCCTTGGCTTGCAGAATGTGTGAATTGGCGAGGTCTTTAATCCATAATGTGTCTGCTACCTTTCCTGTGAAGTTTTCAAGGCTTAGTATTTTGGCACTTAGCATAAGCCATTCTTTCTTGGCAGACGTGAAGTCTTCATTGAACAGTGCCCAGCTTAGCCTCATTTCAGCTTCACCTCTCCACAAGGGTTCACTCGTCTCAAGCTTTGTGAACTGTTTTTTTAGTTCTTCGGCCACTAAATTGACGTCCTCATAAGTGGGTGTGGCAGAGACATAAGCTAAAAAGGCGTAGTTGGCCTTGGTGTAAGGATATCCATCTTGAATTGAATATGCAAGATCAAGTAGCTCTTGGCTCTGAGTATTGTTAACATTATTCACTGCTTTCTCTGCTCTACTCATCTCGTAACTTGATAGCTCTTCCATCCTTGGCAGGTCTTTTGGGAAGACAGGGGTCTTAACACTAAATGTTTTTTTAGGATACGAATAATTAGAAAAAAACCATTTTTCTGCATCTTCCATACTCGAGACTTCCCTGACCCTTAGTCCGAGGTTTTTTTCCGCATATTCGCTTATATTAATCTTAACTGGATAAATCTCGTCAACATATATACCGGGTTTTGGTGAGTAGTATTTTTTGGAATAAGTTGACGAAAACAATTGCCCATTTGGTATCAAAAACACTGATGAGGTCTCACTTATGGCTCTAGCCTTGGCGAGTATTCCGCCTACAAAGCCTATTTTTCCGTCTTCTTCAATAGTGCCAGTTATGGCGACCTGTGGGTTAAGCGTTTTATTAGTAAGTTCACTAATAAGACACATTGCCATGGCGGCCCCGGCACTTCCTCCGTCTAGGCTTTTGGTAAAATTGGATTCAAAAATAAATACAACGTCATTGTTGCTCAAGCTGACGTTGAGTGCGTTTTTTACGAATTCGACGGCCTTCTTTTCAGACTGCTGAGTATTAAGCCCTACTAGGGGTTCGGTTGCCACAAGAATCCTGCCATTGCCTGGTGTGACTTCACAAACTAAGGTGGCAGTGATTCCGCTACCGTCGCTTGTCACTGCTGGCACGGGAAGGGAAGCAGCAAAGGCTCCCAAAAACAAAAACAGCAACAAAAGGCCCTTTTTCACGCTTACCTAAATTTTAACAGTTTAAATTAGGTTTGGTTTTTGCCAACACCTTTTTATTCTCTCCTCCCTCTTTCTTTAGTGGACTTCACGCAGATTTGGACTGAAAAATACAGGCCCCAAAAACTCTCTGAAATGATTAACCAAAAGCCTATTATTACAAGACTACAGTTTTTTGTCAAAAACAATTCCCTCCCTCATATGCTCTTTTCAGGCCCTCCTGGTGTTGGAAAGACTACTGCTGCCGTTTCAATGGCTAAAGAATTCTTTGGGAAGTTCTGGCACGATAATTACCTCGAACTTAATGCCAGCGATGAACGAGGGATTGATGTAATAAGGGTTAAGGTCAAGGACTTTGCAAGAACCCAACCGCTTGAGAGACCTTTTAAAATCATCTTCCAGACGAGGCAGACGCCTTGACAAAAGATGCCCAGCAGGCACTAAGACGCACCATGGAAAAATTCTCGAATACCTGCAGGTTTATTTTAAGTTGCAACTACCCAAGTAAAATAATTGAGCCGATTCAGAGCAGGACGGTGGTTTTTCGCTTCAAGAACTTTTCAGATTCTGATATCTTCGAAATGGTCGAAAAGATATCAAAGAGTGAAGGCCTCTCTCCCCAAAAAGATGGCCTTGATGCTATAGTTGAACTATCAAGTGGGGATGCTAGGGCTGCCATAAATCTCTTGCAGTCTGTGTCTTCAACCAGCCCTAGTTTTGGCAAAAGGGAAGTCTACGATTCTTCTTCAAAGGCCAAGCCCGAAGAGATTTCACTTATGCTTAATACTGCCCTTTCTGGGAGCTTTAGTGAGGCAAGGAAACACATGATGCGGCTCTTGGTGAATAAGGGCCTTTCAGCGGACCTCATTCTAAAAGCCGTCCACAAAGAAATTGTATCTTCGAAAATGGATGACAGAACCAAGGCGGAGTTGATAAATATTATTGGTGAAATAGAATTTCGTGTCTTGGAAGGCGCAACTGACGTGATTCAGCTTGACGCGCTTCTTGCAAGGCTCGCTTCGAGAGGAATGGGGAAATGAAACGACTGCTGCTCTTAATGATGCTTATAATTCCTACTTTTGCCGTGACCTACAATTGGGACTACTGGGAGGAGCGCTGTGCAGATGGCTTCAGCGACTTTCTAATATATGGTCTTAATTCGAGCTATCGGGGTTCAACGGGTATGATGGTTTTAAACGTTGAGCCAAAGGTTGATGTGCTAAAGTATGTTCCCCAGTATTCAGAAAGCCGTTTTGCAGACTTTGCAAGGCCCCTTATACCTGGCTTTGACTATCCTTCAACTATACCTTTGAGGATTTCAACTAACTATACCTTTTTTGTGCCCTTTGGTTTCTCAGATAATGACCTTTCAATACAGGTGGTCGCAAATAATAGTGAAGGCTACCCAAAATGCAGCTCCCTTTCTTGGCCAGTAAATGATACTCATAAGATGTCGGATGTCAAATTAAGTATGGGGGTTGTAGTATCATTTAACCCCCAGACTCATAAATTCGAATACAACCTGACTAATGGCGAGGAATCAGATGTCCGAGTTTTCTTTTCTGTCTTTTCGGGAAGTAAGCTTATTGAATCATCTTCAAGCCTTCTTACCTCTTCGGGGAATGAGGGCGACAACGTAAAAAAATCAAGCCAGTTAACTTATAAGAACCTTGAAGTTGCTTCAGGCACGTATGAAATTTATGTTACGGCTGTCACCCCAGAAAAATCATTTTATTTACAGCAGCAGATTTTTGAGTTCTATGATTTTGAGCTTTCAGTGCCAGAAGTCCCGAATTTCAGGCCGGGTTCATCGTATGACCTCACCCTTACTTTAAAAAACACTGGCTACAAAACAGATAGCTACGACTTTAATGTCTCAACAGCTGACGAGTGGGAATATTCTATAGGTGACCCTGGTGAACTTGATAAAGGACAGGATAACGATTTGAAACTAAGCTATACCGTTCCTGAACTGCAGGTCGGAAATGAAGTCCTAAACATAACAGTCACTTCAACTAGGTCGGGGAAGGTGAAGTTGTATGAATTTTCTCTTTCCCCTGAGAAAATAACCACTTTGGAAGTTTCTACAAGAGACATACAGGAGCTTTCCGCATACTCAAACAATAATATGTCTGTGGTGGTAATTTCATCTGGAACGGTAAATCCTGAGATGTATTATTTTGCATATACTGAACCTGCGCTTTTCATAAGGGATGGTATGAGTTCAATGACTGCTAATGTTGGTGAGGTAAACAAAAAGAACCTGAACTTTTATGTTGGCGGCTCGTGTGCTATGTCAAGCCAGGATTCTCTGGCTTTCAATGCTGGCAGGAAAACTCTGATGTTTTCAAAGGCCATTTACTTTTTATCTTCAAATCTTGA
>Ga0114931_10001486_pt1 | contig 29940 bp, 25 predicted proteins | sample 2SBtaG_FD_89579 | JGI IMG/M metagenome (GOLD analysis project Ga0114931, IMG submission 89579) | Deep subsurface microbial communities from Kolumbo volcano to uncover new lineages of life (NeLLi) - 2SBTROV14_V59a metaG | ecosystem: Environmental > Aquatic > Marine > Volcanic | place: Kolumbo... | reverse complement strand
CTAATTGTTTTCACCTTAACCCGGACAAACCGAAACCCCACTGGGTTTCGCGCTCATTCGCGGTTACAGAAAAATGTTTGAAGAAGGGAGAAATGAGACCATGAAATTCAACCACAATTTGTTTCTCTGTGTTCGCTTTGTTGCGGTTCTCTTGTTGCTATCGATGTCGTTACCCGCCTTCGGGCAACATAATTTTGTTATCGTGCGCGACGGCTACGAATCGTCCAGCGATGGCGATCAGAAGCCTGTCACGATAGAACTGGCGAATCCCGTCGACCTGCAGGGTATTCAATTTACCGTTGAATACGATTCGCAAGCCTTACAAATTGATTCGGTCATGGCGGTTGGAAGACTGCAAGCCATCGGCCTGCAGTTCAACGAAAGCGTTCCCGGTCGGCTTACGGTGCTGGCTATCGATTTCAGCGGTGCGGTGCTGCCGGCAGGAGACGGCCCCATCGTTCAAATCGAGTTTGCTCCGCTTTTGACCGCGCCGCCGCAACCGGTTGCTGTCTCACTGGCTGATATCGTATTATCTGATATGGCCGGACAAACGCTGGCCACCGGTCATGCGGGCGGCTACTTTTTCATCGCGGGCGCTTCAGCCCTGCATGTGGGAAATGGCTACCAGCGCGCAAACGCCGACACCATCCCAGTGAACCTGGTCAACGATTTTCCCGTCTCAGGCCTGGAACTTTCCCTGCTCTATTCCCCCAATTTTCTTCTGGTAGAAAACGTGCTGGCTACGAAACGCAGCCAGACGGTCACGCTTGAATTTAACACGCCGGCGCCTGGGGAGGTGAGAATTCTCCTTTTTAGTCCGGCGGGCGATTCCATTTCCGCGGGGGAGGGTCCGGTTTTACGCCTGATTGTTGCCGCAGGACGGGATTCGGCTGAGTCAGGCGAAACGGCAACCCAGGCGTTGCGCCTCTCCGAAGGAGTCGTTACCAATCCATACGGAGAGATCGTCCAAACGGCGGTTCTCGACGGCACCTTTCTCCTGCCCTTTACCCCACGGGTTGTCAGCGTTACAGGTCGTGCCAACCCGTCCGTGCCCGGGAATTTCTCTTTATCACAAAATTATCCAAATCCGTTTAATCCTGAAACCAGAATTGATTATTAGGTGGCTCAGTCGGGCTTCGTCAAGATTACGATCTTCAACCTCGAGGGTCAGTCCGTCAAAACGCTGACCGAAGGGCCACAAGGACCGGGCCGCTACACATTGTCCTGGAACGGGAGGGACGGAACAGGGCGCCCGGTCGCAACCGGAACCTACATCATCCAAATGGTGGCGGGTGATTTCGCCAGGGCGAGAAAAGTTCAACTATTGAGATAGTGGCAACGCCCCCACCTCTTCCTTACCAATCAAAATCTCTCGGCACGAGGCGGAGTTTCTTCCTGGCACACTGTCCGCCTCCATGCCAGCCCCGAAAATTTTCCCGCATTGACTTTGTGAATCAGGGCTGGTATATTCCGACTCCAATGGTGTGCGTAAGCCTCACTCGCCAAGGATTAGAGTCATCCTAACGGAACCTGAATGCTGGAATCAAGAATGAAGATCGCGGTTGCCTCTCTTCGAACGCCTAAAGTAGAAGCGGTTCGAAGCGCGTTCGGGAAAATGAATTCACGGCTGAATTCGGCGCATGAATCGGTGGAGTTCATCGCGCGCAAAACGGACAGCGGCGTTTCAAACATGCCCATGTCTATTCAGGAATTGATGCAAGGTGCCCGTTTGCGCGTCGCGGATCTCAGACGGCAACTAACGGAAGTCGATTCCGACATCGACTTCTACGTCGGACTGGAGGGTGGCTTTTTTCTCGCATCCGCGGGCGATGAACCGCGGACTTGCTTTCTCCAAAGTTGGGTTTATGTGAGTAATGGTACCCTCGGTTGCTACGGCGGTTCGGGGGCGGTGCCAGTCCCTGGACAAATCGCCCGGGAAATCCTTACGAATGACCGCGAGTTAGGGGATATCATTGACCGGTTTGCCCGGCAAAAGAATGTGAGAAACAGGCAGGGTGCTTTCGGCGTTTTTACCCAGGGCGTGGTAACCCGAAAAATTGCTTTTGAGACCGCTCTCTTGCACGCCCTTTCTCCCTTTTGCAATAAACAGCTTTATCAAGGATGACGAAAAACCACCCTCTATGATTCCGTTCTATCATTTCCACCCCTTATGGCTCATTCAATTCGACCTTCAAATCGCCATTTCAGCCGAGACGTCTGAGATTTGGAATCGGCCCAATATCTCCCTGCCGGGAACGCGATGATGTTTAGGCTAAAGTTGAAACATCATTTTCTCACGGGTCTCGGGCGGATAAATAACAAGTTCGAGTTCAGGTTCACCGGCAGGTGGATGATTTTTAGTTTTTTGATCGGCCTCGTGGCCGGGTTCGGTGGCATCGTTTTCGTACATCTCCAAGACATCGTTGAATTGCTCTCTTTGAAGGGGATTGCAAGCTACTACCCGCCGTTGCCAGGTGGTGAAGCGGGGGGAGCAGTCGGTTTGGTGATCCCGCCTTTGCACAATTGGTGGTTTCTTATTATCCCAACCATTGGCGGCTTGATCTCCGGCATTCTGGTTTACACCTGGGCACCTGAAGCTGAGGGGCACGGCACCGACGGTGTTATAAAAGCCTTCCACCACGACCGTGGCATCATCAGGGCCCGTGTTCCCATCATCAAAACCATCGCCTCCGTCATCACAATTGGAACCGGCGGCAGTGCCGGGCGCGAGGGACCGATCGCCCAAATTGGGGCCGGCTTTGGCTCGATTCTGGCCTCCAAACTGAAGTTGAGCGATTCAGACCGGCGTACGATGGTCGTCGCCGGTATGGCCGCCGGCATCGGCAGCATTTTCCGATCGCCGATCGGCGGAGCCATCTTCGCGGTTGAAGCCCTCTACCGGGATGATATGGAAACGGAGGGGCTGGTCCCAGCCATCACCTCGTCCATTATCGGATATTCTGTTTTCACCACCTTTTTCGGCTGGAACCCGATTTTCAGGACGGGAGATTATGTTTTCAGAAACCCGGTCGAACTGCTCTTCTACGGTGTTTTCGGCCTCGTCTGTGCTTTGCTCGGCATATTATACGTCAAGATTTTCTATGGCATGCACGAAAAAGTCTTCGCACCGCTGAAGATCCCAAAGCACCTGAAACCGGCCTTAGGCGGGCTACTTCTCGGGTGTATCGCCTTCTTTTTTCCACATATTCTTGGGACGGGGTACGGCTGGGTACAAAACGCCATCGATGGCAACCTGCCAATTTATCTCATGTTGACCATCGGTGCCCTGAAAGTATTGGCCACTTCATTCTCCATTGGGTCGGGAGGGAGTGGCGGAATTTTTGCGCCATCCCTTTTTATGGGAGCCATGTTTGGCGGAGCTTTCGGCGGTCTGGCACATCAAATGTTTCCGCAAGTTATCACGCAACCTGGAGCATTCGTGCTGGTTGGCATGGCTGGATTTTTCGCGGGCGCAGCGAACGTACCCGTTTCTGTTACGATCATGATCACCGAAATGACGGGAAGTTACAATCTCCTGGTTCCGTTGATATTTACATCGACTCTGGCATTTTTCGTCGCGCGCAAATGGAGCATCTATAGTCAACAGGTCAAAAATCATGTCGAGTCACCCGCGCATCGCGGTGATTTGGTCGTCGATATATTGAAGGACATTTCAGTTGCGGCCGCTTTCAAGGAATCGCCTGAGACGCCGACAATTCAGAACGACCTCCCCGTAAACCGAATCTTACCTCTGTTCTCCGAAAGAGAGGAAGAATGTTTCCCGGTAGTGAACAATAGCGGTGATATTATCGGTTTGCTCAGCATGAGCACGCTTCGAACCATCATTGGCGAGGAAGGCGCCGGGAACCTAATTCTTGCCGAAGACATTAAAACACCATTCGAGAAGGTAACCGTATCAGAAAATTTACACCAAGCCCTCGCCAAATTCTTGCGGACGAAATACTCATGCTTGCCGGTTGTGGATGACGATGATAGCAATAAAGTTCTGGGGCTGCTGAGTTACCGCGATCTCATCACGGCTTACGACGATGCGTTGATTAAATGGTCCTCTGAAGAATAGAAACTTCCGCCAACTACATGAGGCGAATACAATGAAAATGAAAAAAACATCACGCAGACCTAATTTCCTTAAAACCTGGGTGTCGTTTGGTTTGATACTGGGAATCATGTCCACGGTTACTGCCACGTCCGGGACATCCCCTTGGCATCACGCGACCTTGGGTTCAGGGGAAAAAGGTGCGCAAGATTCGTCCGTGGTTTCAGGGGTAACCATCTTGAAAAAGGCCATCCAGGCCGCCGGGGGGATCGAAAAATTTAAACAAATTCAAAATTTTACCATCGTCACTCAAAGCGAACTGGGACGCAGCAAGACAGCCTTGAAAGTAACGGAAACGATCCAATTACCTAACAAAACAAAGCAAGTCATGGAGCTGGCCACCGGTTCACGGACCCAGGTACTGTACGGCAGTCGCAGTTGGAAACAAATCAATAATGACGTAAGTGTCCTCAGTGCACTGGAGAAACGTGAGATGGAGAGAGGGTTGTTTCGCGACGTTATCAATCTGTTTCAAAATTTTGACAGCGCCACTCTAAGAATCCACTACGCCGGTCAAGAAATATTGGACGGCCAAACCTCGCATATCCTGGAAATAAAGAACCTTGAGGGCGATTTCTTCAATCTTTATATCGATGCAGAGACAAACATCGTGAGGAAAAAAATATATCGTGGCGCACCGGAGGTCGGCTTGGCGACCATGCAGGAAACTTACTCGGATTACAAAGAAGTGGAAGGGATTCTACTGCCGTACCGGATTTTGGTTGAGGTCAATGGCAAGACCTTCACGAAGTCTGAAGTCTTGGAAGTCAAAGTTAACAGTGCGTTAGACAGCGATTTTTTTCTGGTGAATTAATCGTCCGTTCCGTCCACCGGTTCGATCTTGGCGGACATGGAGCCACGGCAATGTGGTATCCGCCAATCGGGACCGTAGGCATGAATTTGATCACGCTTCAGTTCGGCGCGTTCTTTCGTCGTCGTATCAACGATGACATGGCCCCTGGCATCGACTCGGCAGGCCATTTCGAAGGCTGTCGTCTGGCTATGACCAAAAGTCCGCATCAACATTTCGACGACATAATCATAGGTGTGGTCGTCATCATCTAGCAGAATAACGTAATATTGCGGTATTTTGATCGGCCGTTTTTTGCGCTTCTTTTGCTGCGACTTTCTGATGCCAGGCGTTGTGATCGTTTCGATATCAGGAGCCTCCATTCTAATAATATATATTGCCCCTGGCCGAATGTCAAGACCAACTTTTTGCTTGACTTTCTATCTCTTAATTCGTTACCTTGAAGCAGTATTTTTGACAGGTTCTTCCACTTAAGTGGAACAAAATTGATATTTTCCCCTACCTGTCGATACCACAAGAAAGCCTTATTCAGGGCTCTGAGTTGCTCCACGGAACGCCTGCAAAACCCAGTGTCATCAAACCCAAGGATGCGGAATTTGTTGATTCACTCTTTGGTTAACTAATAAAAACCATATTTTCTCCCGAACCTCTTCGGCGACGACTATTTAAAGATGGCTTACTACGACAGAACATATCGCATCGGCTTTGGTGGCGGTCTAACAACGGCCATTAAATATCTTCTTATCGCTAATGGTGTCGTCTTCCTATTGGAGCTAGTGGGACCAAGCTCCGGTGGTGAAAATATGCTGATCAGTCTGTTTGGCATGCGGCCGGTGGATGTCCTTACCAAATTTCATATCTGGCAGCTTTTCACCTACATGTTTCTGCATGCGGTTCATGATCCCTGGCATATCCTGATGAACATGTTTTTCCTCTGGATGTTCGGTTGCGAAGTTGAACGGACTTTGGGAACCAGAGAATTCTTAAAATATTATTTTATCTGTGGGGTCGGGGCGGGGTTGTTTCATCTGTTGATTAATTTCAACTCACCGGCGGTCGTCATTGGCGCATCAGGTGCGATCTATGGCGTCCTGGCCGCCTTCGCCGTGCTTTTCCCTGAACGTGAAATTACCCTCCTGCTTCTTTTGGTCTTACCCGTACAAATCAAAGCAAAATACCTGGCGCTTGGCTTTGCCGGCATTGCCCTCTTGCTGGGCACATTAGGCAGTACTGATGGCGTTGCCCATTTCGCTCACATCGGTGGGATGGTGGTTGGCTTCGCCTATCTAAAATTTGATTGGCGGCTAGATCATGTTGGAGAGTGGTTCAGGCAGCAGCGCGGATCCCGCCGTGCCGTGCAAAGTCTTAAGAAACATCAAGCGTTGCAACAGATTCGCGAAAAAGTCGATGAAATTCTGGATAAAATCAACGAAGTCGGGTACGACGGTCTCAGTGAAGAAGAGAAAGATATTCTAAGGGAAGCCAGTCAAAAATTTGGCCAGGAAAAAGAACCGAAGAATTAGGATTCACATACCTTCATGATGGCCCGACGGTTGACGAACCCGGCGTGCTTTTCTCCGCTTGTTATTATCTTCTTGATTTGTTTTCTTACCGCCTCCCCAACCCGGTCCGGTCCGGCGGATTGGGAAAATACCCTTCAGCGTAAAGCGAAAAAATTAGATGGCAACTTCTATTACGTGGGTCTCCAGGATGTGGCGGATGTTCTGGGCCTGACCACCTATTACAGTAGTAAAGTTCGCAAGGCCATTCTCTATATTGGAGACCAGAAACTTACAATCACCGCATTTAGCCCCTTTGTTTTATCTGGCCGGGACGTCATTCAGTTGCCTGTGGCAACCCGCTATGACAAGGGGGATATTCTCGTGCCAGTTACCTTTTTTGCACCATTGTTGCGGCAGCTTCTCCCTCATTCCGTCCCACCCCCAGATAAGCAGAACGAACCTGCGGGAGAAAACATTGTCGGGGTTCGGGTAGACGCCAAAGCGAACGGTACCCTCATCCGGGTCGTGACCGCCCAGTCTTTCGAAAAAGGCAGCATTAACACGCGCTACAGCCGCAAGTGGCTCTACCTGGATATTCTAGGCGGCAAGGTCAACCCGAAGACACTCGACATCAAGATCGGCGACGATTTCATCAAAAAAATTGTGCCCGTTCAAATGGATGAAATGGTGCAACTGTCCTTTCAATTAAAAAATCCGATTTCGAAAGATGACACAAAATTTACACAGCGGAACAATGCAATTCTCATCTCGATTCCTTCCAGGCAAGGGGTGACGGAGGATGTCATTAAGCGGTTAAAGCAGGATCAGGAAAAATGGCGCATAGACAAAATCATCATCGATCCGGGACATGGGGGGAAGGATCCCGGCACCAGTGGCAAGAAGGGTACGAAGGAAAAAGACGTGGTCCTGGGCATAGCCAAGAAGCTAAAAAAATTGATCGAGCAAAAAATGGATGCCAAAGTGTTGATGACGCGTGATTCGGACAAATATGTTTCACTCAAAGAGCGGACTCGTTTTGCGAACCGCAACCAAGGCAAGCTGTTTATCAGCATTCATGCCAATTGGAACCGCAACTCGAAAGTTGCCGGCACTGCTACCTACTTTCTCGGACAGCACAAATCCGATGAGGCACTTGAGATTGCGCAAAGAGAAAACTCGGTCATCAAATATGAAGACAATCAATCTCATTATGACAAATTTACTGATGAACAATTGATCTTGATCGAGATGGCTCAGAACGCCTACAACAAACAAAGTCAGGACCTGGCTGCGATTATCCAGGAAAAAATTCACCGTAAAACCCACCTCCGCAATCGCGGGGTCAAGCAGGCTGGCTTCTATGTGCTTTGGGGAGCATCGATGCCAAATGTGCTGATTGAAACTGCTTTTATGTCGAATAAGGAAGAAGAGCGTCTCCTCAGAAAGTCATCCTCCCAACAAAAAATAGCGGAAGCTATCCTGGAGAGCGTTATCCTTTTTAAAGAAAAGTATGAGTGGGCCCAGTCCCAATAGACGGGAAACGCGTTACGCCACCTTGTTTCGACGTTGTCTGGCAATTCTGGCTACCAGCACCCCGATAAGTGCCAGCACGGCCACGGCAATCGAGTAAACGATTCGATCGGTGTGGCTTGAACCAACAAGAATTGGGCGTGGGTCGCCGTAGAGCATCAAACTGGCCCAATTGCCAGGATCACGGTTTCCCTGGTTCAGGAAGGCCACCTTGGCTTGTTGCAAAGACCGCGCTTTGCTTAGACCGTTTGACAAGTTGGTGTACAGGTTGGTCTCAATTGCGGTTCGCACGTCTGGTGCCTGATCCCACAGACTAAGAATGAGACTGGGAATTCCCGCATAGGTGAAGGCATGCAGAATGGCGCCGCTGCCATTTTGTTCCGAATCATTTGAAGGGTTTCGAGTCAGGCGGTCAACAATCGCCAACCGGCCATTGAGGTGCATATTGAACAAATCTTTAACCTGCATCATGTTCTTTGGGTCATCCCCAAAACAAAGCGTCGTGTACAGGGCTTCAGCATCATTATAGTTCCCCGGTACCGACAAATGCAAGAATTCGTACGCTTTGGCGCGCTCACCGAATGCCTTTTTCCTGAGTTCACTTGCAGGCAAAACGGTAACGTCCAGCGCGGAAGTTATTTTCTGGACGAACTCTTCATTCATTGCTCTCGGTTGAAGAATAGTTGAAGAATCGAGAGAGACGTTCGAGGACCGTGACTCGTGACTGTTGAGAAGGAGAATATTCGCCCGCGGCAGGAATTGAGTCCTGGGGGTCTGCAGTGTGGCGGCCGTGGGGACGTAGGATGTGGGGAAAGCCTCTACCAGAAACCTTGCGTGCTTGTAATCGTAATTGTCGATCAAGTCCCCTGGATTGAGTACGAGTATCTCAAACGGAATCCGGTTTAGCACGCCGGAAGGAGAGATAATCAGTTCCGTATCGGCGCCGAGCAGGTCCCGAATAGGTTCAAAAATAATCTGGTACAATTGGGCGGCTTTATCCAGTCGGAAATTTGTTGGTTGCAAGTCATTCTCAGCGGATTTCTCCGCGTGAGGTTTGGTAAGTGCAGGCGCTATCTGCGTGACAAGTTGTTCGAGATGGGTGCTGGTTACATTAAGTCGCTTGCAGAAGATGTCGTTCGACGACACGACAGTCACGAATGTGGATTTGTCCCCCACAAAATACTGAACGTAGGTCGCTTTCAGCACCGCCAGTTTCGTTTGTAAATCTGGCAAGCCGCGGGTTTTCCATGTCATCACGGAAGCCGCTGCGGGCTCACTCCTTTCGGCGGCCGCAAGCAACTTGCCCTGCTTTAAATACAACTCCTCGATGTCCCTCTGGATCTGCTCCACTCGTTCAGGGTTATCCACACGATTTTCCCAAAGGTGCCGCAGAGACTTCTTTTTATTTAAAACGAATTTTCTCACCACCTGAAGCATCAAATTAAGAGAATCGATTTTAGCCGAGTCTATTTGGTGACGCGCGGGCGCAATGTTGAAATAATGTCGCATTGCGCTATATTGTTCACCGGCCTGATAAATCTTATTTAAGTCACCCGCTTTGGCGAATGCACTGATCGCGGGAGTAAAAAAATCGTTCTTTAAATCAAAATAGGGTGAAGCCTCTTCTTTCTGATCGAGTCTATAATATTTGTTCAAATAGCGCAGCCCTGAATCAGCCTGAGTCGCCGCCATTTCCGCGAAACCTGCATTCAGATAAGTCCTGACCAGCCCCGCTTGTCCAGCCAGGCAGGCCGTCTGGGATCCGCTCTCAGCCCCCAATTGCATCGCTTGCAGAAAGCGGGTTTCCGCCGCCTCGACCTGGCCCTCAGACCAGGCAATGTTCCCCTGCATCCACCGATGATTTGCGGCAAACTGAAGTTGCGAAGTCTGCCGGGTCAATGCGTCCGCCAAATTCAAAAAGTAACTGGCTCCTTCCCTATCTTGCGGCGGCAACAGATAAAGATGCGATAACCTGAGGAAGCATTTTTCAGTCAAAGTGTGTAACTGCTTACGTTGAGAAAATTTTAAGACAGTCCGGTATTTGTCATTTGCTGCCTTGCGGTGACCCCCGTCACGCTCCAGGTCCGCCGATGCCAGAAGAAGTTGGTGAGCGATTTCTGGCAGCCCGTCTCGCAAGGCTTGTTCATATCCGGTGGTAAAATATCGTGCGGCGGAATCCAGACGGTTTAGGGCGACCAGGTCCCGTCCAAGTTCAAGGGTTGTAGTGGCACGCAAGACATTCCGCCCGGACGCTTGCGCCACGTTCAACGCCTTCTTAAGATATGCCAACGCCATAGTATGGTCAGATAGTGCGGCCCTGGCCCTGCCTAACGCCAGGTAGAATTGTCCCAGTGCGCTTGAGTCATGCAAAACCATTGCGGCCGCGATCCCTTTAAGGCAAACTTCGCTGACTTTGCCGGGAAGCGCCAGGTCAAAATAGACATCCTTTTCGCGTTGACGGAAGGAGACAACCTTGTTGAGCACACCAGTGTCTTCGGCCGAACGGCGGGCCAGTTTGATATAGTAGAGGCTTGAGTCACTCCGTCCGATTTGACGGTAGCCACCACTGAGGCCCGCCCAAATATCCATGCGATTGAGGGAAGGGTTGTGGGTCAACTGTTCGGCGGTTTTAAAGGCTTTGACCGCTGAGGCATTGTCCTCCATTGCCAACAGTATTTGCCCCAGTACTTCGTAACCGAAGGCATCCTTGCGCCCGGATGAAAGATAGGCCTCAATACTTGTCCTGGCTTTGCGCAGGTGTTTGATGCGTAATCTCCACATCGCGTAGCCCAGTTCGAACAAAGACTTTTGGCTTTTGTAACGCTTTAGCTTGCGCAGCGTGGCGGCGAGGGCCGAGCTTTTTTCAGCCTCGACTCCGCATTCAACCGTCAGGTCCAGAACGGCCGGCGACTCGGAACCGGATAAGAGTGCGCGACGTCCAAACTCAAAACAGTCCGGCCAATCAGACTGGTACTTGGCGATAAGCGCCCGTCCCGCAAGAAGGGACCTACGCTTCGGATCGCGTCCCAGAGCCGTTTCAAAAAAACGCTGACCTTCTTGCAACTTATCAGCATAACGATACGTCTCCGCCAGTCGAAAATAGGGCAGTACTTGACTTGAATCAGCGCCTATGCGACTTTTCCATCTGCTGAGAAGTGAATCGAATTTAGAGACCTCCTGCCGGGCCGAGAGGTCACATGGGACCAGCGCCCAACAGGTGAGAACTATTAGGAAAGCAAAAAAAGATGTAATGGGACCTTTGGTCCGCCACTTACGTTCTATTCTTTGGTTCACGAGGTGACTTTTATTGGAAGAACCGCCGTATATCGGCAAGTCTTTTTATCGCAAGAAAAAGTTGACAAATGTCCGGGCTATGCATCCGGTGGCTTCTTGCAGCATATGATCGAGGAACCAAAATGTTCCGACTGGCCCCCATATCCATTGATGTGTTCCGCTGTAAAATGCACGACTACTCTGATTATAATTTTAATTTGCTATTACTATACTGAAAATTTCATAGCCCCTGAGGCTCAGAGAGCACGGAGTCTTCTTTTTAAGAAATTAAGAAACGATGAGTTTGTTCTTGCTCGAAACAAGGTTTCGCAATTCACGCCTTGTCTAAGTCTCACTTTCTCCGTGTCCTCTGGGTCTCAGTGGTAAAAGTCATGAATTAATCAGGCTCTAAAAAGTTAACAAATTGAAGTTATCCAGTCAACAGTTTTTACCTAAATTGTGCTTGCACATTTGCTTGAGATGAATTATATTTTGTGTTTGCTAAAACGGGGCATATGGTATGCACGTTACCGAAGATTTGGTTCGAGAAATTGCCGAAGAAACGATGAAAGTCTTGGGTCCTCGGGCAAACCCCGTCGTACTAAAAAAAACTGTCAGAGAGGTTATCAGACGACTCCTGGAGGGAGGAATTGACACCACGCGTTCCTCCACAAAATAGTCCCACTTTTCCATAGCCTCTATTTTTTCATAAGACCTGTATCCAGGCGTTTCGCCATAAGTTGCGGGAGGACAATCGCGCATGCGAAAGACTAACATTTTCCAGACTATCATTATTACCTTAGCGGTCGCTTGGTCATTAGTGGTCCTGTTCCCAACCTTTCAACTCACGAACCAAGAGAAGAAAGCTGAAAAATACTACGCCCTCATCGAGAAGAGCACGACCCTGAGCAAGAATGACATCAAGGCTGCTCTTTCCGCTGGCAACCTCGAATTAGCTGTCCGGGATAATTTTCGTGCCCAAGACGGTGAGAGCACAGATGACGTTCTGGCCATGGTCAATTCCCTAACGGAAATCGATAACAAAATCGCTAAAACTGAACCCAACTCCATAAAACTCGGTCTCGATTTGCAGGGCGGCACCTATTTGGTTTATGAGTTGAACTTGCCGGCGTTACTGGAAAAGCTCTCCAAGGATCACGATGAAGTGTTTGAAGCGGTCCTGACGGAGGCCGACAAGCGCGCCAAGGCCGATAACCGCGATTACTTTGACGTTTTCACGGAACTCTTTCAAGAAAAAAACCTGAAGCTGAACCACTACTTTGGACGGCGCACGGATTCCGATGGCGACATTATCAGCAATCTCAAAGATGAAGCACACGATGCGATTGAGCGGACGTTGGAAGTACTGAGAAATCGAATCGATCAATTCGGCGTGTCAGAGCCATCTATTACCAAACAAGGCTCCGACAGAGTCGTTGTTGAATTGGCGGGCATTCAAGATGTCGACCGTGCAAAGAGTATCATCGGGACCACGGCTCTGTTGGAATTTCAGTTAGAAGCAGAGCCGGAGGTTGTAAGAGGCATTTTCAATGAAATAAACCGCGTGATGAAGAAGGATCTGACGGGTGGAGATGTCGACTCCCTCGCGACAGCCGTGTCGGATTCTTCAGTGGCTGACGCAAAAATCAGGAAGGACAAAGAGGTCAGCCTGGAAGACGTTTTCGGTGAATCTTCTATTCTTGAAGAGAAGGACGTCTCGCAATCTGGCACCAGCGATTCCACGGTTCTATTAGATGAAGATGTTTTTCAGGACAGACCGTTTGACGCTCTGTTAGCCAACATCGGCGGCGATATTGGGGTGCCGACCAAGAACGTTGCCACCGTTCGACGAATTTTGAATTCACCGGAAGTGCAGGCTGTCTTGCCAAACGACATCGAGTTTTTATTTTTTAACCGACCCGTGCAAAACGGCGAGAATTCATTTTACCGCATGTATGTTCTCAAGAAGGAACCTGAGCTGCGCGGGGATCAAATTTCCAATGCCAATGTGCAAATTGGGAGTCAGTTGCAGGCAGGGCAGTCCGTCGTCAGCATGGAGTTAACCAACGAAGGCGCCAAAATTTTTTCCAAAGTGACCGGCGCCAATGTTGGCAAACGTTTGGCCATCGTTTTGGATGGCAAGATCGTGTCCATTCCTAACATAAACGAACGCATCCCTTCAGGACGTGCACAAATTACCGGCATGGCCAATATCGATGAAGCAAAAGATTTGGCGATTGTATTGCGCGCCGGTGCCCTGCCGGCCCCCATCGAAGTCATAGAGGAACGGACGGTCGGACCATCCCTTGGACAGGACTCGATCAGAAAAGGTACCTCTTCGGCCTTCTTCGGCTTGCTGATCGTCATAGCCTTTATGGCCGTTTATTATCGACTGTCCGGCCTGATAGCCGACATCGCTCTGTTATTGAACCTGGTTATCATTATGGCTGTTCTGGCTGGGTTTCACGCCACGCTTACCTTGCCTGGAGTCGCGGGCATTATCTTGACGATCGGTATGGCGGTGGATGCCAACGTCCTGATATTCGAGAGGATCCGGGAAGAGTTGCGCAGCGGCAAGACCGTTCGCGCCGCTATCGACAACGGCTACGGCAGAGCTTTCAAAACCATTATGGACGCCAACGTTACGACCCTGTTAACCGCCCTGGTACTTTACCAATTTGGAACCGGGCCAATAAAGGGATTCGCTTTAACATTATCAATTGGCATTCTGGTTAGCATGTTTACCGCTATCGTTGTCACGCGTGTGATTTTTGACTATTTTACCAGCAGAATTACACTAAAAAAATTGAGTATTTAACGGAGATTCCTTTGCATGCAGTTCCTGACGGATAGTAACATTGATTTCATCGGCAAGAGAAAAGCAGCGCTTATCTTTTCCGGCATATTGATTTTGGCGGGCATCATCTCCTTGATTGTGAAAGGAGGACCAAATTATGGTATCGATTTCCTGGGTGGCACCTCCATGGAATTACATTTCGAAAAAGATGTTGCCATTGAAGATGTTCGAGACGCAGTGAGAAATGCAGGTTTTGACAACGCGGAGATCAAGAGTTTTGGCGGACCTCGTGAAATCCTGATCCGCGTTGAAGAACAAGAAGAACAATCCGAGATATCGACTCCTATTAAGCAGAGTATCTCACAAAAATTGCCGGACAACCCATACATTGTGCAACTGGTAGAAAAAGTAGGCCCCAAAATTGGGGCGGAATTGCGCACTGCGGCTTTTTTTGCTATCCTGATTGCACTCTTTTTTATTCTCCTTTATGTCAGTTGGCGCTTTGAATTTATCTTCGCAGTAGGGGCGATCGTGGCCCTTTTTCATGACATTCTAATTACCCTGGGTGTTTTCTCATTTCTGGGGCTGGAGGTCACTCTCGCTATCATCGCGGCGTTTCTAACCATCGTAGGGTACTCCTTGAACGATACCATCGTTGTATTCGATAGAATCAGGGAAAACCTCAAGGTGCTGAGGCGGGAGAAATATGAGTCCATTATCAATGTCAGCATCAATCAGTCCTTAAGCCGAACCATCATGACGTCGGTCACAACGCTTATTGTGGTGCTGGTGCTGTATTTCTTTGGCGGTGAGGTGATCAACAGTTTTGCCTTCGCACTCATCGTCGGAATTTTGATCGGAACCTACAGTTCGATTTTTATTGCCAGCCCCATCGTCGTCGAGTGGGAAAAACGACGGGAATTGAAAAAAGGCCGGCCCGTGGCCAAACGGGCTTAACCACGCGAAGCATTGTCACTCTGGAGGGCGTAACCCATGAAAATGGAAGAAACGGTGGTCGGGGAGGTTGTGGTTTTGGAATTAGCCGGTAAGATCATGGCCGGGCCGGATGCCTCTTTGTTGAACGAAAAATTGTATGACCTTATCGAAAAGGGCAAAACCAAAATAGTGGCGGACCTCCAGAAAGTTGAGTGGATGAACAGTTCCGGTCTGGGCATTTTGATTAGCGGATTGACAACCATGCGCAACCACAACGGCGATTTAAAGCTGGCGAACATCACGGAAAGGATTCAAAGCCTCCTGATGATTACGAAGCTTCTGACCGTTTTTGAAACATTCGACACGATTGAAAAGGCCGTTGACAGCTTCAGTTAAGCTAAATCCGGACAATTTCGAATGAATGTATCTGACTCCGGCGCTGTTTGTCGGAGTTTTTTTGTCTAAAAAATTGGAACAACCATGGCGGTCAGAATTATTGTCGGGGCACAGTGGGGGGATGAGGGCAAAGGTAAGATAGTCGACCTCTTGAGCGCTAAGGCCGATCTCGTCGCGCGCTATCAAGGCGGCGCAAACTCGGGTCACACGGTCGTTATCGCCGGCACGAAGTACGTTCTGCATTTGATTCCGTCCGGCATTCTGAACGAGAACACCGTTTGTGTTGTCGGCAATGGTGTTGTCGTCGATCCGGTTGCGCTGATGGATGAAATCAAACTGCTCGAGTCCATGGGAATTAAAGTAGCAGGCCGCTTATTCGTCAGTCACCGCGCTCATCTGATCCTGCCGTACCACAAACTGCTGGATGAAGCCAAAGAGACTGGAAATACGCAAGACCCTATTGGCACGACCGGGCGTGGGATCGGCCCGGCCTATGTCGACAAAATGAATCGGGTGGGAATTCGAATTCTAGATTTGCTCGATCGAAAAATATTCGAAAAAAAATTGCGGCGTAACATCCTTGAAAAAAACAAAATTCTCACGAACATTTATCAAGTTGATGGGCTAGACGTAGACAAGATTGTCGAAGAGTATCTGGACTTTGACCAAAAAATCACCCCCTACATCAAAGACGTTTCCCTCATTTTAGACCGATTTGTAAAAGAAGGAAAGGAAGTTCTCCTCGAAGGGGCACAAGGCACCTTGCTTGACATCGACTTCGGTACTTATCCTTACGTGACATCCTCAAGTCCGACCAGTGGCGGCGCTTGTTCGGGAGTCGGGATAGGCCCTACTTGCATTGATGATGTTCTGGGTGTTATCAAGGCCTACACGACCCGGGTCGGTTTGGGTCCATTCCCCACGGAATTCACGGGAACTGACGTTAACTTGCAGGAATTGGGGAACGAGTTCGGTGCGACCACTGGCCGACCCCGCCGGTGCGGCTGGTTCGACGCAATCATAGCCGGATATTCCGCACGCGTAAACGGAATCAGCTCTTTTGTATTAACCAAACTGGACGTTTTGGATAGCCTTGAAACAATCAAGATTTGTGTTGCCTACAAATACAACGGGAAAACCATCACTTCTTTCCCCAGCGACATGCACATATTGCGGAATTGTGAGCCGGTGTATGAAACTTACCCTGGTTGGCGGACACCCACAACTCAGATCCATCACTATGCCGATTTACCCCGGCAAGCAAGAAATTATGTCGGTGCGATCGAAAAACTGTCGAAAACCAAAATCTCGATCGTGTCAGTTGGATCGGGCAGAGAGCAGACGATTATTCGCTAGCCATTTCTTTGTCGGACCATACTTTTGGGAGACCATGCTCTGGCTTCCTTTTAGAAGGAAATCGCGGACGCCCAGGTTCGTTTGGCAGCTCTCTGAGACCAAAATATCCCTTGCTTTTGAGGACCGGATTGGATATATTTTTTACTCAAATTTCATTTGCGGCGCATTCGTCTAGTGGTCTAGGACGCCGGCCTCTCACGCCGGTAACACGGGTTCGACTCCCGTATGCGCTACGACTTTTATGCGCCCGTAGCTCAATTGGACAGAGCGCTTGGCTACGGACCAAGAGGCTGGGGGTTCGACTCCTCTCGGGCGTACCAATTGTGTCGCTTGGGATTTAATAGTGCAAGGCTCGACAACTCCCGAACAGTGGATGCAAAGCGCACTTCGCGAAGCGGAAAAAGCCTACGTTGAGAAAGAGGTTCCCATCGGCGCGGTCGTTGTTGCGGATGGCAGAATCGTAGGCCGGGGTCACAATATGGTCGAGTCATTGCGTGATGCGACGGCTCATGCAGAGATGATTGCGATTACCGCTGCCGCCGGTTCTCTAAAAGGTTGGCGGCTCGAGGATGCCGTTCTGTATGTCACCAAAGAGCCTTGTCCGATGTGCGCCGGTGCCATTTATCTCTCCAGAATTCCTCACGTCGTGTTTGGCGTAAGTGATTCCCGCATGGGTGCCTGTGGCTCGACAGTCAATATTCTGCGCAACGATATTCTACACTCTAACGTATCCGTGACAAGCGGGATTCTGCAAGCTAAATGCTTGGGCATCCTACAAGCATTTTTTCAGGAAATGCGTGAACAAGATTCAAGGAGAGGTGACCGAGCTGGCTGAAGGTGCACGACTGGAAATCGTGTGTGGGGTCATAAGCTCCACCCAGGGTTCGAATCCCTGCCTCTCCGCTGTGCTTCGAAAATCGTAGGACTGAGATTTATCGGACAAACACTGTTATTTTGGATGAAGGGTGTTACCGGAGAGGTGTCGGAGCTGGTTTAACGAGGCGGTCTTGAAAACCGTTGTGGCCATCGGTCACCGGGGGTTCGAATCCCTCCCTCTCCGCTTGTTTCTTTGAAAATTTTTTGTCGATGGCAATGTGAAGCCGGTCCCGCACCGTGTGACACCATCGAAACGTCAATCTGGAGAGGTGCCGGAGCCTGGTTTATCGGGGCGGTCTCGAAAACCGTTGTGGCCTTTGGTCACCGGGGGTTCGAATCCCTCCCTCTCCGCAGGTGCTCGGAGCAGATCGTCATCGAAGGCGTCCATGTCCGTGGCGGATATGTTTTCGATGCTCACTGCGTTGTTTGAGTCTGGATCGCCCCGACCGGGGGACATGCGGTCGTAAACCGGTCGTTGGGTTCGATTCCCGGCGATCCACAATAGGCTGTGCTAGATGGGGAGTTAGCGGTGCCCTGTACCTGCAACCCGCTATAGCAGGGTCGAATTCCCTTCCGAGGCTTTTTCCTTCATTGCTTTTGGCGGGAACGGGCGATGTTGAAGGTTTGAGCCCCTCGCAATAGAATAATGCCCAACCCCGTCAGGACCGGAAGGTAGCAGCGGTAAGCTTTTATTTTATGTGCCGGGGGAATGCTTGACCGGAGTTGTTTGTTTTCGCCATTCAATGGCAGGAAGAGTCGAAGAAGGGTGCACAGCCATATTTTTAAATATTAAACGCGAGGCTCTAGTTTATTCAGAAAGCTTTCGAATAAACATGGACCCTTGAACGGAAAGTAAATTATAGAGCGCTAATCGCAGGAGAATAGGTGCATGTCTTACGTGGTTTTGGCTAGAAAATGGCGACCGATGAAATTCGAGGATGTAGCTTCGCAGGACCACGTCACGACCACCCTCAAGAATGCAATCCAAAGCGACCGACTGGCGTCCGCTTACCTCTTTTCCGGACCAAGGGGCGTGGGGAAAACAACCACCGCAAGAATTCTCGCCAAAGCGATCAACTGCGACCAGGGCCCCACTCCCGCGCCCTGCAATGAATGTTCCTCCTGCCAGGAAATTACAACCAGCCGCAACCTCGATGTTTTCGAAATCGACGGCGCATCGAACCGCGGAATAGACGAAGTCCGCAATCTGCGGGAAAACCTGAAGTATGCACCGTCCAAGGGAAAACACAAAATCTACATTATCGATGAAGTGCACATGCTCACGACTGAAGCCTTCAACGCACTTCTCAAAACCCTTGAGGAACCGCCGCCGCGCGTCCTGTTCATTTTTGCCACAACCGAATTCCATAAGGTTCCACCGACAATCCTGTCTCGCTGCCAGCGTTATGACTTTCGCAGAATTCCACCGCATGAAATTGTCAAGAACCTGCAGAACATCTGTAGCGCCGAAGGCATTAAAGTAGCTGAACCCGCGCTTTTCCTCCTGGCTAAAAAGGCCGACGGCAGCTTGCGGGACAGCCAGAGTTTGCTCGATCAGGTGATTTCTTTTTGCGGTCAGGAAGTCACCCTTGAAAACATCACTGAATTGCTCGGGGTTATCGGTCAGGATTTCTTTTTCGAATGTACTGAGGTCATTGCCGCCAGAGATGTCTCCACCGCGCTACAACTTGTCGAAACGATATTCAATCACGGCTACGACATGGCCGAATTTCTCAATGGCCTCGCTGAACATTTTCGTAATTTTCTTGTTGTTAAGGCTACAAATAACGGCGACCTTCTGGATGGAATGGACTCCTATCTCCAAAGATACCAGGAAAATGCGCAGGCTTTTTCAGAAACCGACCTCTTAAGATTGATCAAATTGGCCACGGATGCGTCCTATCAGATCAAGCGCGCCTCTAATCCCAAGATTGTTCTCGAAATGACTCTCTTGAAGATGATCAAGATGGACAAGAGTGTTGAACTGACAGGCCTGCTAACCGACCTGAATAATCTAAAGTCCGCCGAGAGCACGGCACCTGAGCCTCCGGTGAATCCGACTTCGGAAATGAAGAAACCCCCGAGCTCCCCGCCTGTCAGAGAGGGGAAGCCGGGACTTGGGACAGTCACCATCAAACAAATTGGTAACCAAATAAAGAATAGTGGCACTCAGGTTGAGACAGCACCGGTCAAGATTGTTTCTGAACAAGAAGAAGTTGCGACATCCGATGAAAATGCCGTTGTCTCACTGGAAAAAATGAAAACTGATTGGGTGCAAATCGTGGACTGCGTGAAAAACAAAAAAATCCATCTGGGTGCTTTTCTCAACGAAGGCTACCCAACCGCGGTCACTGGCGGCACCTTAGAAGTCTCCTTTGGCAAGGGCGGCTCCTTCCATCTGAAAACCGTGGAGCAGAACCGTTCCGTCGTTGAAGAAGTTATTTATGAACAAACCGGCTTCAAGCTGAGACTCTCTTGTCGCCAAAATGACAGCGATGAGTTTCATCAAGTGTTACGACAATTGCGGCAACAAACCCCGGTGGCGGAAGACGACCCCCCTGAACAGGACGATGCTTTACAAATTCCGATCGTCAGAAAGGTCGTCGAGATGTTCGATGGAGAAATTGTTGGCGGTTAGAGACGGAAAGGGGTATATTAAAGGAGAGCACAATGTCAAAATTTGATATGGGAAATATTCTCAAGCAAGCTCAACAAATGCAAGAAAAAATGGCGAAAATCCAGGATGGGCTTGCCGACATTCAGGTGGAGGGTAGTGTTGGTGGCGGAATGGTGACCGTGACCGCCAATGGCAAACAAGAAATTACGGGTATCAAAATAGATAAAGAAGTGGTCAACCCGGAAGATGTGGAAATGTTGGAGGACCTGGTTGTAGCCGCGGTGAATCAAGCGCTGGAAAAGGCACAGGAACTCGCTTCGCAAGAAATGGGAAAAGCCGCGGGTGGAATGATGGGAAACATGCCACCCGGATTCAAAATTCCGGGAATGTAGGGGCCCTGGCCAACCCTTCAGAACGATGCAGTACTCATCCACATCGATGGAAAGGGCAATCTCGGAACTGTCTCAGTTGCCTGGAATCGGTCGGAAATCCGCGCAGCGACTGGTCTTTTATCTTCTCAAACGCCCGAAATCCGACGTAGAAAATTTAACGGAAGCCTTGACCGCGATAAAAGACAAAATTAATTTTTGTTCAATTTGCTTCAATATTACAGAAGCGGCTTCATGTATGATTTGTACCAGTGAAACACGCGACCGCGGCACCATTTGCGTCGTCGAAGAAGCAAATGACGTTCTTGCCATCGAAAGAACAGCCCAATATAAAGGGCTCTACCACGTTCTGGGTGGCGCCCTTTCTCCTCTGGAAGGAATAGGTCCGGAAGATTTGCATGTTAAAGAACTCTTGGCCCGGCTGAACGGGTCAACGTCGGAAGTCATCGTCGCGACAAATCCGAACACGGAAGGTGAGGCAACCGCCATTTATCTGGAAAAACTAGTACGGCCCTTGGACATCAAAATCACTCGCATCGCCCGCGGCTTGCCGGTCGGAAGCGATCTTGAATATGCGGATGAAGTGACACTCACTCGTGCGTTGGAAGGCAGGATAATTCTATAGGAACTGAAGGTCCGATGTTAAAGCTGCCCATGTCATTTCCAAACCAGTTGACGGTGCTCAGGATGATGTTAACGCCGGTGCTTGCGGTCGTCATCACGATTGATGACCTGCGTTTCAAGTATCTCGCGCTTGCCATTTTCATGCTTGCTGCCTTCACGGACTGGTACGATGGCTATGCCGCCCGCAAGCTGAACAAAAGAACCAAAACCGGGAAATACCTCGATCCACTGGCTGACAAGCTCCTGGTTTCGACAATACTTGGCGTCTTTGCTTTTTTGCAATATATTCCGGTCTGGATGTTCCTCGCGATTGGTCTACGTGATATTTTGATCACCGCCTTACGGGCCTACGTCATTTCTACACGGAAAAGCTTTGAAACCAGTAACTTCGCGAAATGGAAAACCGCCAGCCAAATGGCTACTATTTTTTTTCTTCTCGTTTGGTCGCTTCTCCAGCAGCAAGCACAGGCTGGCGGACCGCTACACAATATAGTTTCCTTTGTGGAGGAGTGGAATTTAGTGTGGAGTACGATGCTTTTCGTAACGGTCTACACAGTGATGACGGGTGTCATGTACTTGGTCGAGAACCGTCACCACTTGAAAAGCCTGGCGATTGCGTTCTACCGCGTTTTCGTGCCAACCAACGTTCGATAAATGACTTTTTTTTCTCGTCTGCTGGCCACCGGCTTCTACGTTGGCTACACTCCGGTTGCGCCCGGCACCGCGGGCAGCATGCTTGGGCTCTTCATTTATTGGATCATTCCCGGAAGTGAAACTTTATTTTTCGGAATCGCCATTGTCACTTTGACGCTTGCCGGCGCATGGACAGCGGGCCGCATTGAACGCGACTCAGGAATAAAGGATAATCAGATCATCGTTATCGATGAAATCGTTGGAACACTCATTACGCTCTGGGCTATTGAGAAAACCTTCATCTGGTTGGCGACCGGAGTTATCTTGTTTCGCATCTTCGATATTGTGAAACCGGTGCCGGTACGCACGGTAGAAAAAGTTCCTGGAGGCTGGGGCGTGATGCTCGACGATATGGTGGCCGGTGCTTACAGCCTGATTTGCTTAAGGTTAATTCAACAAGTTGTCGTCCTTCTTTCATGAAACGCGTAGAAATCATTTCGATCGGTGACGAATTACTCATCGGCAACACCCTAAACACAAATGCTACTTATATTGCCAAAGGACTGACCGCTATCGGTCTGGAAGTCGTTCGCATTACGACGATAGGCGATGATGCGGATGAATTGCGTTCGGCGTTGTCCGAAGCCATGACATCAAACGATGTGACTATCATGACGGGAGGTCTCGGCCCGACTCACGACGACATCACCAAAGAAATTGTAGCGGACTTTTTCGGATCGACGCTGACATTGGATGAAACGATCCTCGACGGACTTCGACGCAGGTTCAAGACACGTGGCATGGAGATGGCGAGTGTTAACGTGGGGCAGGCCATGGTTCCGGTTGGGGCCGATATTCTGAACAATCCGGTGGGAACAGCGCCGGGCCTCCTTTTTACGAAAAATGGCAAAAAATGCTTTGTATTGCCCGGTGTCCCCGCCGAGATGAAGGCAATCTGTGGAGAAAGCGTATTTACGCTCCTCCGTGGGGATGGTGAAGTTTTTTTACAGCAAACCATACGGACGACCGGAATCGCTGAATCGACTCTTTTTGAAAAGCTGGGTGACATTTCTGAATTGCAGCAATTTGGCCGCATTGCCTTCCTTCCCAAGACGGCGGGGGTGGACATCCGGGTGACCGTGACCGGCACCCACCGAAAGCAATGTCAAATGAATCTTGAGCGAACGGTCGCTTTGATTCAGGCCCGCGCGGGTGCTTTTATTTACGCCTCCAACGATACGAATTTGGTCGAGATTGTGGCGCAAAAGTTGGTCAGCAACAACCAAACGATCTCTGTTGCGGAGTCTTGCACGGGAGGATTATTGGCGAACACATTAACCAATGTGTCGGGGAGCTCCGCTTACTTTAAACGGGGAGTGGTGACCTACAACAACGCCGCCAAGATGGATTTGCTCAACGTGTCGTCCGAGACGCTGCGGGCTCATGGTGCGGTGAGCGAGGAAACGGCTATCGAGATGGCGCGTGGCATCCTTGTTTCCGGTCAAAGTGATTTGGGCGTTTCTACAACCGGCATCGCGGGACCGACGGGAGGAAGTGATGAAAAACCGGTAGGATTGGTTTATGTCGGCATCGCTACCAGGAGCAAGGCCTGCGCCAAACGCTTTCTTTTTGCGGGTGATCGTATCGGAAACAAGGAACGGACGGTCCAGGCTGCCCTGGCCTTGGTCAATGCCGAATTGCATGCTTTATAGGATATGGAACACGTCCGAAGTTTTATCGCCATCGAGATCCCCGAATGCATCAGGGAAGACCTGTCCAGACTACGGAATCGATGGCGGCAGCCTTCACAAAACATTCGCTGGATCAGAGCACAAAACATTCATTTGACGCTGAAGTTTCTGGGGGACGTCCCCGTGGCAAAGGTCGATGCAATCGTGCGGAAGCTGCAAGCGCTTTGTGAGGAAACCGATGCCTTTCACTACAACTTAACTCGCCTGGGCGTTTTCCCGAATCCCGGGAAAGCCCGGCTTTTGTGGGTCGGTGCGGAGTCCTTCCGGGAACAACTGACCCAGCTCGCAAAAAAAATTGACCAGGCCCTAATTAATTTGGGTTTTTCTAAAGAAAAGCGTAAATTTGTGCCACATGTGACGCTGGGTCGCGCAAAATCACCACTCCCGAGGGATTTCGTTAATTCATTCCTCGCCACTCCCTTCGCAAGGGACGAGGTTGAAGCCAGGGAAATTATCATGATGCGCAGTGATTTGAGGCCGACGGGTGCCGTCTACACCGCCATAAAACGAATTGCCTTAAGGTCATTATAAACTGGAGGGACTTTATGAGTGACGAAAAAAGCGAGAAGCTTAAATCGCTGGAACTAGCCATGACACAGATCGATCGCCAGTTTGGCAAGGGGTCGATTATGCGTCTCGGAGATGATCATCGTATTGCGGGTATTGAAGCTATTCCGACGGGGTCTATTTCACTGGACGCCGCACTAGGAATCGGCGGGTTGCCTCGCGGCAGAATTGTTGAGGTCTACGGCCCCGAATCGTCAGGAAAAACCACCCTGACTTTACACGTGATCGCCGAGGCCCAAAAGCGCGGTGGGCTGGCGGCTTTTATCGATGCGGAACACGCCGTGGATGCGAAGTATGCCAAGAACCTGGGCGTTGACACGGACAATCTTCTTATTTCACAACCGGATACCGGCGAACAAGCTCTTGAAATTTGTGAAACATTGGTCCGTAGTGGCGCATTGGATGTCATTGTGATCGATTCCGTCGCCGCCCTCGTGCCGAAAGCTGAAATCGAGGGTGAGATGGGCGACGCGCAGATGGGTTTGCAAGCACGCCTGATGTCGCAAGCGATGCGGAAATTAGCCGGCATCATCAGTAAATCCAATACGTGCGTCATTTTCATAAATCAGATACGTGAAAAAATTGGGGTGATGTTCGGCAATCCCGAAACAACGACCGGCGGACGGGCGCTGAAGTTCTATTCATCCGTACGAATCGACATCCGGCGTATCGCATCGATTAAGGATGGCGAACATATAACGGGAAACCGCACGAAGGCTAAAGTGGTTAAAAACAAAGTTGCGCCGCCATTCCGTGAAGCTGAGTTCGACATTATGTATGGTACTGGAATTTCTCGTGAAGGGGATCTCATCGATATGGCCGTAAAATATGAAATTGTGCAGAAAAGCGGCACATGGTTCTCGTGCGGGGAGGAGCGTTTGGGCCAGGGGCGGGAAAATGCTAAAAAGTATTTGATTGAAAATCAGGATCTTCTCAAGAAAATCAACCGGCAGGTCCGTGAAGCCCTCGGTTTGCTCAGTCACTCAGATGCAAATCAGAAGGCGGACAAGAAGCCGACTGATGCCAACGGGAAGCCTGTCATATCGTCCTAAGATTTCATATTGCCCGACACTAAGACAATCACCAGAATTGAGGTTCAACGGCGCAAAAAGAAGAGAGTCTCAGTCTTCCTGAATGAGGAGTATGCCTTCAGCGTAAGCATTTCCGTCTTAGCTCAACTCAATCTGAAAAAAGGAGATGTGCTCACACAGGATAATGTCAGTAACATTCTTATCAGGGAGCAGCGGGCACGGATTCAGGAAAGCGCGGTCCGCTACCTGGCGGGCCGTGCACACAGCGAAAAAGAATTGAGCACAAAACTCCTCAGTAAGGGTTACCCTGGCGGGTTAGTAGATGACGTTCTTTCGGAGTTACGAAAAAAGAACTTTTTGAACGACGAACAATTTGCGGCACTTTACGCCCGCGACCGCCTGGCCAACAAACCTGTCGGTGAACGCCGGCTTAGATATGAACTTCACCAAAAGGGATTGTCGGCCGAAACAATCGACGGCATTGTTAGCGCAGCGTACGCGGAGGTCAGTGAAATGGAATTGGCCCACTCACTCGCCGAACGCCGGAAAGCGCGCTACCAAAATTTGGAAGACGAGTCCTCGCGCAAGCGTCTGCGGGATTTTCTCTTGCGACGCGGCTTCTCGTGGGACACTGTAAACGAAGTGATGCAGACATACTGTACGGCAAAATAAAATTCCTTGTGGTTATTCTTGCCTTGAGAAACCACTCTCCCTACTCTCCGTCCTCGCGGGCCCACGGGAACTAACGCACTTTTACGACAAATGAAATCTAAAGAACTCAGAAAGCAATTCCTGACATTTTTCAAAGACAAAGGGCACGAAATTGTGGCAAGCGCCCCGGTTGTCCCTTTTGACGACCCGACACTGCTCTTCACCAATGCCGGGATGAATCAATTCAAGAACATATTTCTTGGCAATGAAACACGTCATTACAAACGGGCCGCGGACACACAAAAGTGCATCAGGGTGAGCGGGAAGCACAACGATCTCGAAGACGTTGGGTTCGACACATACCACCACACTTTTTTCGAAATGTTGGGTAACTGGTCTTTTGGCGACTATTTCAAGCGAGAAGCCATCGCATGGGCCTGGGAATTGTTGACGGGCGTCTGGGGCCTTGAAAAAGACCGTCTCTATGCCACGGTTTTTGGTGGAGACGCTGCCGACGGGCTCGACCCCGATGAAGAGGCGGAAACCCTTTGGAAAGAAGGGACCGACATCGACCCGACCAACGTACTTCGTTTTGGCAAGAAAGATAATTTTTGGGAAATGGGAAATACCGGCCCCTGCGGACCGTGTTCTGAAATTCATATCGACCTGACTCCCGACAAATCGGGCGGCCATCTCGTGAACGCGGGCGACCCAAATGTTATCGAAATCTGGAACCTGGTCTTCATTCAATATAATCGTGACAAAAGCAGCCGGCTACACTCGCTGCCCCTGAAGCACATCGACACAGGCATGGGCTTTGAGCGCATCCTGGCGGCGCTCAACGGCACGACCTCAAATTACGACACGGATTTGTTCACACCGCTGCTCGCCACGATTACCGATCTCACGGGAATAGACTACGGCGAGAACGAAAAAGGATTCGCGCACCGCGTTTTGGCTGACCACATTCGTGCCCTCACTTTTTCAATCGCGGATGGGGCAATGCCCTCGAATGAAGGCAGAGGATATGTGCTACGCCGAATCCTGAGACGTGCGGCCCGCTTCGGCAGAAATTTGAACATGCAGGAGCCGTTCATCTACAAACTTGTGCCGGTCCTGGTTCAAATCATGCGAGATGCGTTTCCGGAACTCAAAAACAAAAGTGACTTTGTGTCGATGGTCATAAAGTCCGAGGAAGAGAGTTTCAATGCAACCCTTGACCGGGGGCTTGACATATTTGAGAAAATAACCGACCAGCTTAAAAAAGAAGGAAGCACGGAAATTCGTGGAGAGGAGGCCTTTCGTCTCTATGACACGTTTGGTTTTCCACTAGACCTGACGCAACTGATGGCACGGCAAAAAGGCCTCACGGTAGACGAAGCGGGCTTTGCCCGTGCGATGTTGGGCCAAAAAGAACGCGCCAGAAAAGCCGGCAAATGGACCTACTCCGCGGAGTTTGAATATGACAAATGGCAAACGCTCTCTGAAGGCGAAAATTCGGCGTTTCTGGGGTATGACCAAATCGAAAGCGCTGCCGAGGTCCGTCGATATCATATCACCGATGGCGACATTTTTCTCACGTTAGACCAGAGCCCTTTTTATGGCGAGGCGGGCGGGCAAGCCGGCGACCGGGGGCAAATCATTGGGGATGGCTTCGAAATCGAGGTAACCGATACCATCCGGGACGGTGCGACCCTGGTTCATATCGGCCATTTTGCGACCGGAAGCAAGATAGGTGAACCACGCGTTACGGCCCGAGTTGACGCGGAGAGAAGAAAATCAACCGCCAGAAATCATACCGCGACCCATTTACTACACAAAGCGCTGCGCGAAACACTCGGAGAACACGTCACGCAAGCCGGCTCTCTGGTTTCCCCCGACCACTTGCGCTTCGATGTGACCCACTTTCAGAAAATCAGCGAAGAGGAACTCGACCGGGTTGAAGCCCGTGTCAATGACCGGATCCGGGCAGACCTAACCGTCGAGACCATCAAGACGACCTATGTGGCGGCGCGTGAAATGGGGGCCATGGCTATCTTTGAAGAAAAATATGGCGAAAATGTTCGGATGGTCAAAATTGGGGATTTTAGCCTCGAGCTTTGTGGTGGCACGCACTTGCACCATACCGGTGAAGCCGGCTATTTCAGAATTATGACGGAGTCCAGCGCCGCCGCCGGTATCAGGAGAATCGAGGCCGTAACCGGTGCCCAAGCCGACGAGTTGCTGCGGAGTGAAAAGAAGTTCGCGGCCCAACTCCAAGCCCTGCTAAATTGTAAAGGCGACGAAGCACTGGACCGCATTACAAAATTAGTTTCTGAAAAACATGCCGCGGAAAGGGAATTGAAACAACTCCGGGTTCAATCCGCACAAGAAGGTGTTGGCCACCTGGTCGAAACCGCGCGGCAACTGAACGGATTGAAGGTCGTCGCCTCCCGGGTCAGCAGTCAGAACGTCGAAGAGCTAAAACAGATCGGCGATTCCTTGCGTGATAAGCTGACTTCCGGCGTAGGCGTTCTTGGTTCGGTCATCAACAATAAGGTTTCCCTTGTTTGCGTTGTCACCGACGACCTGATACGCGACAAAAAATTGAAAGCGGGCGATATCATAAAGCAGGTCGCTGCTCTGGCGGACGGGAGTGGCGGCGGACGCCCGCATATGGCACTGGCCGGGGCAAAGAATGTGGCAAAATTCGAGGAAGCGCTGCAACAGGTTCCGCAAATTGTAACGTCTCTACTCGAATCATAAATGGTGCCGGCCATAACCCTTGAACGAAAACAGGAGCCGGAGCGACAATAATCCGTGACGACTTTCGAAAAACTATTAGACGTGCAGAAAAGGAAAGGCGCAGGCTATTTTGTTCTTATCGACCCGGATCAGTGGCCTTCCGCGGAAATCGGCGAAGTCGCACGACGTGCTTCCGAAGGCGGTGCCGATGCTTTGCTGGTGGGAGGCAGCTTACTCCTTTCCTCCTCCTTTGACGAGATCGTCAAAATTATCAAGGACCAAATCGATATTCCACTGATTATCTTTCCAGGAAGCACCACGCAGGTATCGCGGTATGCGGATGCCGTTTTCTTCCTGTCCTTGCTCAGTGGTCGCAATCCAACCTATCTGGTGGGGGAACAGGTTCGGGCAGCACCGGTTATCAAAGCATTGCGAATCGAACCCATTTCGGTCGGCTATATGCTGGTTGAATCGGGGACCAGTACCTCGACCGAATTCATGAGCAACACAAGACCCATCCCACGTGGGAAATCAGATATTGCCAAAGCTACTGCGCTGACGGCCGAATATTTTGGCATGAAAATGGTCTATTTGGAAGCCGGTTCGGGTGCGGAACAGTCGGTGCCGGATGAGATGATTTCCCAGGTTTGTCAATACATTTCAGCACCCGTCATTGTGGGCGGTGGCATCCGAACCCCCGAACAAGCCGCCAGAAAAGTCGCAGCCGGTGCTTCGTTTGTGGTTACGGGTAACGTTTTAGAGAAATCAGGGACCCAAGATTTAGTGCCGGCGTTTGCCGACGCAATACATTATAAAGAATAGGTCGGAGCTTTCATAATGAACCGAGAACCGGAGATACAACGAGAAAAGTAAATTATGATCGATATTCACTCACACGTTTTGCCGCAAATAGATGATGGCCCTGCCAGTTGGGAAGAAACCATGGCCATGTTACGTCAGGCTGAAGCAGATGGGATCACTGAAGTTGCCATCACGCATCACATATTGAGTAACCTGGATTATGAACGTGAACCCGAGATCCTGGCAAAATTTGAAGAGCTGAAACAACGACTTGCGTTGGAAAAGCTGGAGATTAAGATTCATCTCGCTTGCGAAATCTATGCACAGGTAGACATGGAGTTGCACCACACCATCTCCACTTATGACAACAATCAAAAATATTTCCTGGTGGAGTTCCCAATGCAGGGGATCCCGCGGTTTACGGGAGAATATTTCTTTCAAGTCATCAATGATGGAATGACACCGATCGTGGCCCACCCCGAAAGAAACATGGGAATCGTTCGCAATCCGGAACGCGCCTATGAATTCGTGCAACGCGGCGCGCTTTTGCAAATGAAT
>Ga0114931_10001485_pt1 | contig 29963 bp, 31 predicted proteins | sample 2SBtaG_FD_89579 | JGI IMG/M metagenome (GOLD analysis project Ga0114931, IMG submission 89579) | Deep subsurface microbial communities from Kolumbo volcano to uncover new lineages of life (NeLLi) - 2SBTROV14_V59a metaG | ecosystem: Environmental > Aquatic > Marine > Volcanic | place: Kolumbo... | reverse complement strand
GGTGGCGACGACGTCGTCGATGCCGAGTTTGAAGAGGTTAAGGACGACAACAAGTAACTGACACTTGTTGCTGTCTTAAGTAGTCCGGGGCTGGCAGAGGCCGGCCCCGGATTTTTGGCGTTAATGGAGAAAAAGGATCGGATCAGACAACCGTCATTCCGGCGTAGGCCGGGATCCAGAGCCGCCGACGAAAACAGTATCTTTCCCCGAAAATCGATAAACTATGTCCAAACAAGATTATTACGAAGTACTGGGCGTTTCCAAGAACGCCAGTGACGCGGAACTGAAAAAAGCCTATCGTCGCGCCGCGCAGAAACATCACCCGGATCGCAACCCGGATGACGCCTCGGCCGAAGAGAAATTCAAGCAGGCTAAAGAAGCCTACGAGGTGCTAAGCGACGGCCAGAAGCGTGCGGCCTATGACCAGTTCGGTCACGCCGGTGTCGATCCGAGCATGGGCGGCGGCCCCGGTGGCGGCGGGGGTGCCAGCTTCAGCGATATCTTCGGCGACGTATTCGGTGATATTTTCGGCGGTGGTGGTGGTCGCGGCGGCGGCCAGCGCGTCTACCGTGGCGCCGACCTGCGCTACAACCTGGAGCTATCGCTGGAAGATGCCGTCCGCGGCACCACCGTCAAGATTCGCGTACCCACCTATTCGACCTGCAAAAGCTGTAGTGGCAGTGGGGCAAAAAAAGGCACCAAGCCGACGACTTGTACGACCTGCGGCGGTCATGGCCAGGTGCGCATGCAACAGGGTTTCTTTTCGGTGCAGCAAACCTGTCCGCGCTGTAACGGCACCGGTTCCATTGTCAGTGATCCCTGTGACGATTGTCATGGTCAGGGGCGCGTCAAAGAACAGAAAACCTTGTCGGTCAAAGTGCCCGCCGGTGTTGATAGCGGCGACCGTATCCGGCTTGCCAACGAGGGTGAGGCCGGCGAAAACGGTGGCCCACCCGGTGATCTTTATGTGCAGATTCAGGTCAAGGACCACCCCATTTTTAAACGCGACGATGCCAATCTGTATTGCGAAGTGCCCATCAGCTTCATTACCGCCGCCCTGGGTGGTGAACTGGAAGTGCCGACCCTGGACGGCCGTGTCGTTCTGAAGGTGCCGGCGGAAACCCAGACCGGCAAGCTGTTCCGCATGCGCGGCAAAGGTGTGAAACCGGTCCGTGGTGGTGCGCTGGGTGATTTACTCTGCCGGGTGGTGGTGGAGACGTCGGTCAAGCTCAACAGCAAGCAGAAAGAGCTGTTTCGCCAGTTGGACGACAGCCTCAAGGGAAATGGCAAGCACAACCCACAGCACCATTCCTGGCTGGACGGCGTGAAAAAATTCTTTACCGAATGACACGGGCGGCCGGCTCACACAATAATGTCGAATAAATTTACATTATTGCGTCGGCCGAGTTGTTCGAGCGGAAATACAACTGCCTGTATTTAAAGTCATATAAAAATTAGACGCCGGTATAGTTTACATTTATAAGTTTAACGATATGGCGAGTATCTGTTAAGCCCCTCATTTTCATAGCAAATCCCATATTGGCGCGATTACTGCCTTCTAACTCAGCAGTACGACGCGAAAACAATAAAAATGGGAGAGGCGGCTATGAACTTCATAAAGTCCGACGTTGGCATTATTACCATCCTGACCATGTTCCTGTTCGCGCTGGTCAAATTCCAGGATGCCACGGCTGCGGTGACAACCGTATTGTTTTAAATATTCGCCACAAGAGCCGATAGAGAGAATAACCCGACGTTCTTCTTTTTTTAATCGGCTTTTCCGGTGGATAGCAGTGCTGAAAATTGTAGTCATGAATACCAAGGGTGGCTGTGGGAAAACCACGGTAGCCACCAACCTGGCCAGCTACTGCATTTCACAAGGCTACGTGACCGACCTGTTTGATTATGATGTCCAGGGATCCAGTACCCAATGGTTGAAGGCGCGCGATCCGGATTTACCGGCCATCCGTGGTGTCGCCGCCCATGAGCCGCCGGGGCAAGGGATAACGCGCTCCTGGCAATTGCGCATCCCCGAACAGACGCGCTATGTGATTCAGGATACACCGGCCGGACAGGTTGGTTTTGATCTTGTCGACCGCGTTAACGAGTCCGATATTATCCTGGTTCCGGTGTTGCCCTCGGCCATCGATATTCGTTCCACCGCGAACTTCATACGTGATTTACTGCTGGTCGGCAAAGCACGCGCACAAAATAAACCCATCGCCATTATCGCGAATCGAACCCGCGTGCGTACCAAGTCGCTGCAAATGCTGGAGCGATTTCTTAAAAACCTGGATATACCTGTCATCGCCCATATCCGCGACACACAGAACTATGTGCGCGCCGCGGGAAACGGCCTGGGTGTCTGTGAACTCGCCGAACGCGCCGCACAAAAGGACATCGATCCGTGGGCGGGTATCCTTGGTTGGATTCAGCAGTACGATAATAAAACCACCGCTATTCCCGTATCGAATCCCTGCGCAGCACCTGTGTGAAACACGGCCATAGACCTGGGTGTGGCAGCGGCGATCGCCGGCTATCCTTCCCCGGTGCTTTGTGCTCAAATGGCGCTTTTAATATCAGACTGAGCACGCCCATCAATGACACGTATTGCTATCCCCGGAGCCGCCGGCCGCATGGGCCGCAATCTTATCGATGCCTGCCAACGGGCGGACAGTCTGCAGCTGGGTGTTGCCACCGAACGTGCCGGCCACGATCTGCTTGGCAGTGACGCCGGCCTGGTTGCCGGGGTCGGCGAACTGGGTGTGGCCATTGGCGACGACTTGGAATCGGCAGTCGATCAGTTCGACGTACTGATCGACTTCACCGCGCCGGCCGCTTCGCTGCAGCATCTGGCTATCTGCCGTCGTCATGGCAAGCGTATTGTTATTGGCACTACCGGTTTCAGTGAAGAGCAGAAGCAACAGATCGATGCCGCGGCGCGGGAGATCGCCGTGGTGTTTGCGCCGAATATGAGTGTCGGTGTCAACCTGTGTCTGAAACTGCTGGATATGGCCGCGCGCGTCCTGGGTGACGAGGTCGACATCGAGATTATCGAGGCACACCACCGCCACAAGGTCGATGCGCCCTCGGGCACGGCGCTGCGTATGGGCGAAGTGGTGGCCGGGGCGCTGGGCCGCGATCTGAATACCTGCGCCGTCTATGGCCGCGAGGGCATCACCGGCCCGCGCGAACGTCAAACCATCGGTTTCGAGACGATCCGTGCCGGCGACATCGTCGGCGAGCATACCGTGATGTTCGCCGCCGAAGGCGAGCGCATCGAAATCACCCACAAGGCCTCCAGCCGCATGACCTTTGCCGCCGGTGCGGTGCGGGCCGCGGGCTGGGTGGCCTCCAGAGACGCGGGGTTGTTCGACATGCAGGATGTACTTGGCCTGTAACCGCCGCCCGGCGGGTTGAAGACTTAACCGCCCATCAAGTGCTTCAGGTCGGCGCTGATTGCAGCGGCGCTGTCCGCCCCCGTGGACAGCAGGCGCGCGGCACCGTCCCGGTCAAAAACAAACACGCCGCTGCTGTGTGAGACTTCATAGCGCCCGGCGTCGTCCGGTTTGCCGTAGCCATAGCTGACGCGATAGCGCCGGCTCAGGGCGCGCAGTTGTGACGCTGTCCCGCTGAGAGCCGTGACCCGTGGGCCGAAGGCTTGTCCATAACGTTGCAGGACGGCCGCCGTGTCACGTGCCGGGTCCACCGATACAAACAGAATCCGGGTGCGGTCGGCGGCCTCGCCCAGTTCGCGCGTCGCGCTGACCAGATTGGCCAGTGTCGTGGGGCAGATGTCCGGACAATGCGTGTAGCCGAAGTACAACAGCACAACATCTCCGTGGAATTCCTTCGCCTGCCGCTCCTGCCCCAAGCCATCGTGCAGTGTGAAAGCCAGCGGCGGCATGAGGCCGCTGATATCGTGCAGGTTCCAGGGTGACGGCGCGCGCTCGCAAGCCGACAACAGTAGCAACAGCACGGTGGCCACCCACAGACGGTGTCGGTATCGTGTCATTGGCCGGTTGCGTCGCGCAGTAGAAAATCGACTACCAGATGGCTGCCGTCCGAGAATTCAAGTGTTACCGGCGCCCGTCCACCCGGTTTCAAATCATCGGCCGGCTGGAACAGCATCAAGTGGTAGCCCCGGGGTTTCAGCACCACGGTTTTACCCCCCGCGATGTTCAAGCTGGTCACCCGCTGCATGCGGGCGACGCCGCTCGGATCCGAGCTCACATGCAGTTCAACGCCGCCGAAGCGCGGGCTTTGTCCGCCCACCAGTCGCACACTTTCTGCGCCGCTGTTGATTAGTTCGAGATAACCGGCGGCGGGCAGATTGCCGGGCAATAAACGTATCCAGGCGTGCCGGGCAGACACTTCGGCGGCTGCCGCGCCGGTACAGACGATCAGCAGTAGCGTTGCCGCTATCAGGCGTCGGCCCGGCATATCAGGATACCACCGGCACCGACAGCGAGGCTTCCCGGTTTTCAGCGAGCCAGTGGCGCAATACCAGCAATACCGCGATGACGCTCATCATGCTGGCCGGTATCCAGGTGACCAGGCCGGCGATCTGCTGGTCGACCAATGGACTGATCGGCCAGGCGCGGCCGCAAACGCTGTATACCGAGTAGAGGGAGTGTTTCGCCAACGCCAGGTGTGCACCGATAATAATCTGCGGCGGTACGATCAGGGTCAGGATGACAATGCGGGTGCCATAACCGATCCGCCCCGTCGCATGCCGCGGGCGCGGGTCGAGAATCAACCACCAGAACAACAAGGCGTCGAGCAGCATGCTCCAGTTCATCAGTTGGTAGCGCTCGGCGCTCAGCATGGCGGTAAAGTGGATGTCCGGCAGCAGCCAGAAATAGATCAAGCCCACAAACAGCAACGGAGCTACCAGGGCATTCTGCAATAGCCTGTACATGATCCGGACCGGCGCCGAGTGCCACAACGGCGCCAGTACCGCCGTGGTGAAGCTTCGCGGCACACCTATGGGCAATACTTTCCAGGGTGCGCCCAACATCATTAGAAACGGCCCGAGGTGGTGCAGTACCAGGTGCTGCAGCCGGTGAATCCACAACATGTGTTGCGACAGGTAATCGAACCAGGTCTGCATCACCAGGTAAACGATTAGCACCCCGGTCATGTAGGACAGCAGCGGCCAGACGGAAACCGGCTGATCAGAGCGCCGGCAGCGCCACCAGCCGCGCAGATAGAAACCGCCCGCCAGCAGGCAGAACAGGGCGACGGCGGGAGAAAACTCCCAAGGCAGAAGGTAATGGACAAAGGGCGTCATGGATCACTGCTCGGCTGGCGGCCATGATAACGATTTCCCCGGGGCAAGGCGAATCGATCGGTGTTTTCCTCAGTACTTGACCCCTGTCATCCGCAAACATTAAGGAAACTCTGATTGATTCATGCCCCGTCATTCTGGCGTATGCCAGAATCCAGTGGTTTCAGCAACCTGGATACCGGCATGCGCCGGTATACCCAAAACGCTGCGCGGGGCAGGCTCTGACGCAATAATCAGAGTTTCCTTAAGAACTCTGCTAGAGTATCCATAGGTTTTTTGCGTGGAACTCGGTTATGGATACTCCGGGGTTTTTGCTCCGCCAACAGTTCGGCAGCCTGATCGAGCTGCTGCAAAGAGAGGGTTACCGGGTCATTGGCCCGGTGTTGCGCGATGGGGCGATCGTATACACCGATATCGACAGCGTCGATGAATTGCCCGCCGGTGTCCTGCTGCAGGCCCGGCCCGGCCGGCTGCACGCGAGTGAAACTCAGCTGCCCCGTTATTTTGCCTGGGCCAATGGCCCGCAGGCGCTCAAGCCACTGCTGTTCAAACCCCGCCAGCCGCTCTGGCAGGCCGGTCGAGATGCGCGCGGCCAGTTGACTTTTTCCCGGCCCGAAGAGGCGCCGCCGCAAGCCATCGCCGTCGTGGGGGTGCGCGCCTGCGATCTGGCGGCACTGGCTTTGCAGGACCGGCATTTTCTTCACGGCGACTATGCCGACCCGGATTACCGTCAGCCGCGCGAGCGTCTGTTGTTGATTGCCGTGAATTGCACGCACCCGGCCGAGACCTGCTTTTGTGCCTCGACCGGCGACGGTCCGCAGGCGCACGACGGTTTTGACCTGTTACTGGACGAACTCGACAGCGGCTTTATTATCCGGGCGGGCAGCGATGCCGGGCGCCGACTGCTGTCCGCGCTGGCGCTGCAGCCGGTGCGCCAGGATCAGTTGGACAAGGCGGCGGCCGCCACTGAGGCCGCGGCGGCGGTACAAACCCGGAAAATTCCGCCGGGCGACCTTTACGATGCCCTGGCGTCCCAACGCAAGCACGAACGCTGGAACGATGTCGCCGCGCGTTGCCTGAGTTGCGGTAATTGCACGCTGGTCTGCCCGACCTGTTTCTGCAGCCGCGAACAGGATGAACCCCAACTCGATGGTGACGGCAGCGTTCATGTGCGCGAATGGGATTCCTGTTTCAACCAGGGTCACAGCTATATTCACGGTGTCGTGATCCGCGGCGAAACCCGTTACCGTTACCGTCAGTGGCTGACCCATAAGCTGGGTGCCTGGCACCGCCAGTACGGACGCAGCGGCTGCGTCGGTTGCGGCCGCTGCATCGCCTGGTGTCCGGTCGGTATCGATCTCTGCGAAGAAGTGAATGTCCTGCTGGCGGCGGCGCATGACGCTTGAGCGCGACATACCACTGGCGGCGGAAATCGTCGACCGGGTCGAAGAGTCACCGACCATTTTCACCCTGTCGCTGCGCCTGATGGATGAACGGCTGCACGATCAATACCGTTTCGAAGCCGGGCAGTTCAATATGCTATACCTGTACGGTGTCGGTGAAATTCCCGTGTCGGTGGCCGATGACCCCGAGGCGCCGGGTTACCTACAACACACTATCCGCAGCGTCGGGCGCGTGACCCGGGGTATCGCCGAGCTGCCGGTGGGGGCACAGCTCGGCTTGCGCGGGCCGTTTGGCCGTGGCTGGCCGATGGCGACGCTGGAAGGTAAAAACCTGCTCATCGTGACCGGTGGCCTGGGGTGTGCACCGGTGCTGCCGGTGATCAAAAAGCTGATCCATCACCGCGATCGCTACGGTCGCGTGGCGATTTTGCAGGGCGTCAAACACAGCGAGGACATGATCTGGCGGGAGCGTTACGGCTTGTGGGCCGAGTTGCCGGATACACAGGTGCTGCTGGCCGCCGACGTGGCCGGGCCGAACTGGCCGGGCATCCAGGGCCGGGTGCCGGCGTTGTTCGAGCTGCTCGAACTGGCGGCAAGCAACACGGTAGCGCTGATGTGTGGTCCCGAACCGATGATGGTGGCGTCGATAGAGCAATTGCTGGCGCGCGGTTTTGCACCGGACAGCATCTGGATGAGCATGGAGCGGAATATGCAGTGTGCGGTCGGTCAGTGCGGTCATTGTCAGTACGGCGAAGTGTTCATTTGTAAAAATGGCCCGGTGTTCCCCTACGCCGACCTCCAACATCTACTGGGCGAACGCGGCGTATGACTGCTAAACCCCGGCTTGCCGTTCACAAGTTCAGCTCCTGCGACGGCTGCCAGCTGGCGTTTCTCAATCTCGGCGAAGCGCTGTTGACCCTCGACGGCCTGGTCGAACTGGTACATTTCGCCGAGGCCGGCTTGTGTGCACCGGACGCCGACGTCGACATTGCCTTTGTCGAAGGCAGTATTTCGACACACAAAGACCGCGAGCGTATCCGGGCGGTGAGGGCCAACAGCCATTACCTGGTGACCATCGGCGCTTGTGCCACCGCAGGTGGGCTTCAGGCCCTGCGTAATATGGCGGACGCCGGGCAATGGCTGGCGGAGGTCTATGCCAGACCGGATTATATCGATAGTCTCGACCAGGTATCGCCTATCAAAGACAACGTTAAGGTCGACCTGGAGCTATGGGGTTGCCCGGTCAACAGCCGCCAGGTGCTGGCGGCCACCCGCTCGCTGTTATTCGGTGTGTCGCCGCTGCCGGAAAACGACAGCGTGTGCCTGGCGTGCAAGCGGCAACAGCTGGTGTGTGTCTTGGTCGCGCAGGGTCAGCCCTGTCTCGGTGCCGTCACCCGCAGCGGCTGCGGTGCGCTCTGTCCGCGCTTTGGCCGTGACTGTTACGGCTGTTACGGCCCCGCCGACCATGCCAACACCGATGCACTGGGACAACGGCTGGCCGGCCTGGGCCTGATGCCGAGCGATATTGCCCGGCGTTTCCATGCCATCAACAGTCAGGCGGAAAAATTCCTGCACGCCGGACGGCAATGGGTGAAGCCGGATGACTGAGCAACGGAACATAAACATCAGTGTGCCGGTGTTGACGCGCGTCGAAGGCGAGGGCGCCCTGGATGTGACGATTCAGGATCGGGCGATCGAATCGCTGCAATTGCGCATTTACGAGCCACCCCGCCTGTTCGAAAAATTTCTCGAAGGCCGCAGTTACCGCGAAGTGCCCGACCTGGTGGCGCGTATCTGCGGTATCTGTCCGGTGGCTTACCAGATGAGCGCCGTGCACGCTCTGGAGCAGGCTTTCGGCATCGAACCCAGCGCACACATCCGCCGCTGGCGGCGCTTGTTCTATTGCGGTGAGTGGTTGCAGAGTCATGCGTTACACATTCATCTGCTGGCGGCGCCGGATTTTCTCGGTTTTAACAGTGTGACCGAAATGGCGCAGGCGTATCCCGACGAAGTGCGCCGCGGACTCAGGCTGCAAGGCCTGGGTAACGATTTGATTGCCCTGCTGGGTGGGCGTTCCGTGCACCCGGTCGGTGCCTGCGTAGGCGGTTTTCACCGCTTGCCGAATCGCGCGGCGATGGCGGCATTGCTGCCGCGGTTACACGCAGCGCGTGACGATGCCCGCGCCCTAGTACGATGGACGGCTGGCCTGGCGATACCCGACGATGAACAGGATTTTTGCAGCGTCTGCCTGCAACACCCGGACGAATATCCGTTGAACGCCGGGCGGCTGGTTTCCAGCGAAGGCCTGGCTATCGGCAGCGAAGATTTCGAACAACACTTCGACGAGTTCCAGGCGCCGTACTCAACGGCTTTGCACGCCAGCCTGCATGGCAAGCCCTACCTGGTGGGGCCGTTGGCGCGACTGAATATGAACAGCGAACGGTTGCCGGCCGCTGTGCGGCAGGTCATCGACGACACCGCTATCCGTTTCCCCAGCCGCAATATGTTCCACAGCATTATCGCCCGGGCCATCGAAATATTGTTTGCCGTGGAGGAAGCGTTGGCGATTCTAGAACACCCGCCAACTTCCGCCGCGGCGGCGCTTCAGGTGGAACCCCGGGCCGGGACCGGCTTCGGTTGCACCGAGGCACCGCGCGGCCTGCTCTGGCACCGCTACGAGGTCGATGCCGGTGGTGATATTGTCCGCGCGCGCATCGTGCCGCCGACCAGTCAGAACCAGGCACGCATCGAGCAGGACCTCGCACAATCGCTGCAGACTTTCGGTCTCGACCGGGAAGAGGCCGCATTGCGGCGGCACGCGGAGCAGGTGATCCGCAACTATGATCCCTGCATCTCCTGTGCGACCCATTTTCTCAAGCTGCGGGTGCAGCGGGCCGGTGTATGACGCCGGTGCGCATCATTGGCATCGGTTCGGACCGGGTGGATGACCGCATTGGGTGGGATGTCCTGAAAAAGTTGCAGCAGACCGAATTCGCAACACAATTTGCACCCGGGCTGGTGTCATTTCAGACCTGCCGGTTTCCCGCGCAGTTGCTGCAATTGCTGGAAGGTTGCCGGTTGGCAGTGTTGATCGACGCTATACCGGCCGAGCCGGGGGCATTACTCGACATCGATGTCAATCATCTGCTGACCTGCAAGACGCTGCACTCCAGCCATGGCATCGGTGTCGGTGAGGCGCTGCAGTTGGTGGAGCGGTTGTTCGAACAACCGCCGGATATCCGCCTGTTGGGTATCGGTGTGGGTGGAAATGGGGAAACTGATATCAGTGATGAGCGGATGCACGCCTTGCAGCTCGAATTGATCGAGCGGCTCGGCGACGCTATTGAAAATCATGTGGCCAATGGGGCCCTTTGTAAACTTGTGGTCGCCGACTAGCCCGGCATCCGTCCCAGCGCTATTTTTTGCAACACTGGAAGGCAGTTACCTGAATTCGATGATGTGTTCCAAGTGCTTAAATCATGGGGTATTTTTGCTCGGCGATCTTGGCAGCGCCGAGCGTATCAAGTACAATTCTCCCGCTTCCAGTCCGAGCTATCCGGCGGAAGACGGCGCGGCAAGTCTGCCGCTGCTTTGAAAACACAGAACGCCAGCAGCGGAGGTTTCCTTGAGTACATCGGCCTTACTGGCCCTGGAAGACGGCAGCCTGTTTTGGGGCCGGTCGATCGGTTCGGCTGGCCGGAGTGTGGGCGAAGTGGTGTTCAACACAGCCATGACCGGGTACCAGGAGATCCTGACCGATCCTTCCTACGCCCGCCAGATGGTGACGCTGACCTATCTCCACATCGGCAACGTCGGCGTCAATGCCGAAGACGAGGAGTCGGCGCGTATCCAGTGCGCCGGCCTGATTATTCGTGACCTGCCGCGACGGGTCAGCAGTTTTCGCAGCGAGGGTCGCCTGGACGACTACCTGAAGTCTCAGGGCGTGGTGGCCATTGCCGACATTGACACCCGGCGCTTGACCCGCATCCTGCGCGAGAAGGGCGCCCAGAATGGTTGCCTGGTCGCGGGCGAGCAACTTGACGAAAATGCGGCCCTGGCGGCGGCGCGCGCCTTCCCGGGATTGAAAGGCATGGACCTCGCCCGGGAAGTGACCACCGACCAACCGTACGAATGGATGCAGGGCAGTTGGACGCTGGAACACGGCTTACCCGAACCAAACGATGCCGGTGACTTGCCACGGCACGTGGTGGCCTACGATTTCGGCGCCAAGCGCAATATTCTGCGCATGCTGGTCGACCGTGGTTGCCGTCTGACGGTGGTACCGGCGCAAACGCCCGCGGCCGACGTGTTGGCCATGCATCCCGACGGTGTGTTTCTGTCCAACGGTCCGGGTGACCCCGAACCCTGCGACTATGCCATCGCCGCGATCCGCGACATTGTCGACAGCGGGCTGCCGGTGTTCGGTATCTGCCTCGGTCACCAGCTGTTGTCGCTGGCCAGTGGTGCGCGGACTATGAAGATGAAATTCGGCCACCACGGCGCCAATCACCCGGTGCAGGATCTCGACAGTGGTGTGGTCGCGATTACCAGTCAAAACCACGGTTTTGCGGTGGATGAACAAAGTCTGCCGGCCAATCTACGCACCACCCACCGTTCGCTGTTCGACGGTTCGCTGCAAGGTATTCAGCGTACCGACAAACCGGCCTTCAGTTTTCAGGGTCACCCGGAAGCCAGCCCGGGGCCGCACGACGTGGCGCCGTTGTTCGACCGATTTATCACGCTGATGACCGATACGCTAGACAGCAAAGAAACCGACGACGCCAGGACAGGCTGACAGAGCTATGCCAAAACGAACCGATATCAAAAGTATCCTCATCATCGGTGCCGGCCCGATTGTGATCGGCCAGGCCTGCGAGTTCGACTACTCGGGTGCGCAGGCCTGCAAGGCACTCAAGGAAGAGGGCTTCCGCGTCATCCTGGTCAACTCCAACCCGGCGACGATCATGACCGATCCAAACAGCGCCGATGCCACCTACATCGAGCCCATCAACTGGGAAACGCTGGCGCTGATTATCGACAAGGAGCGCCCCGACGCGTTGTTGCCGACCATGGGTGGGCAGACGGCGTTGAACTGTGCGCTGGATCTGGCGCGCGAAGGCGTGCTGGAAAAATTCGGTGTGGAAATGATCGGCGCCAGCCGCGAGGCCATCGACAAGGCCGAGGACCGCGACCAGTTTCGCGAGGCGATGTTCAAGATTGATCTGGACATGCCGCGTGCGGCCGTGGCGCACAGTATGGAAGAAGCCCTGCAAGTGCAGGCGCAGGTCGGATTTCCGACCGTCATTCGGCCGTCTTTCACCATGGGTGGCAGCGGTGGTGGCATTGCCTATAACAAGGAGGAATTCGCCGACATCTGCGAGCGTGGCCTGGAACTGTCGCCGACCAACGAGTTGTTGATCGAGGAATCCATCCTCGGCTGGAAAGAGTACGAAATGGAAGTGGTACGTGACCACAAGGATAACTGCATCATTATCTGTTCCATCGAGAACTTCGACCCGATGGGTATACACACCGGCGATTCCATTACCGTGGCGCCGGCGCAGACCCTGACCGACAAGGAATACCAGATCATGCAAACGCCTCGCTGGCGGTGCTGCGGGAAATCGGCGTGGACACCGGCGGTTCCAATGTGCAATTCGCCATTAATCCTGATGACGGCCACATGATCATTATCGAAATGAATCCGCGCGTGTCGCGGTCCTCGGCGCTGGCATCCAAGGCCACCGGATTTCCGATCGCCAAGGTTGCGGCCAAGCTGGCGGTCGGTTATACGCTCGACGAACTGCAGAATGAAATCACCGGTGGCGCCATGCCGGCGTCGTTCGAGCCGAGTATCGACTATGTCGTCACCAAGATACCGCGTTTTACTTTCGAAAAATTCCCACGGGCCGAAAATCGCCTGACGACACAAATGAAGTCGGTTGGCGAGGTGATGGCCATCGGTCGCACCTTCCAGGAATCGATGCAGAAAGCATTGCGTGGCATGGAAACCGGCATCGACGGTCTTGATGAGATGCTGGATGTGACCCAGGACGGTGTGTTCGAACGCATCCGGCGTGAGCTGCGCGAGCCGGGTGCCGAGCGTATTCTCTACCTGGGCGATGCATTCCGTGCCGGTTTCGACTTCGAGGACGTGTATGCGCTAACGCATATCGACCCCTGGTTCCTGGAGCAGGTGGCCGAGCTGATCCAGCTCGAGGATGAAGTACGCGACCAGGGGCTTGGCGGCATGAACCGGGAGCGCTTACGAGAGCTGAAAAGAAAGGGGTTTTCCGACCGCCGCCTGGCGGCTCTGTTGAATATCGATGAAGTGGCGTTGCGCAAATTACGGCACGAGTTTGGCGTGCGACCGGTTTTCAAGCGCGTCGACACCTGTGCCGCCGAATTCGCCACCAGTACGGCCTATTTGTATTCGACCTATGAGGAAGAATGCGAAGCCGAACCCGGGCAGCGGGAAAAAATCATGGTGCTCGGCGGCGGGCCCAATCGCATCGGCCAGGGTATCGAGTTCGACTACTGTTGCGTACACGCGGCGCTGGCGATGCGCGAAGACGGTTACGAAACCATTATGGTCAACTGCAACCCCGAAACCGTCTCCACCGATTACGATACCTCCGACCGGCTGTACTTCGAGCCGCTGACGCTCGAAGACGTGTTGGAGGTGATTCACAAGGAGCAGCCTAAAGGCGTCATTGTGCAATACGGCGGGCAGACGCCCTTGAAACTGGCGCGTGCCCTCGAAGAGGCCGGTGCCCCGATTATCGGTACCACGCCGGATTCCATCGACCTGGCCGAGGACCGTGAACGCTTTCAGCAGATGATTCAAGCACTAAACCTGCTGCAACCGCCGAATCGCACGGCGCGCAGTGTCGAGGCGGCGATCGCGCTTGCCGAGGATATTGGCTATCCATTGGTCGTGCGGCCGTCTTATGTGCTCGGCGGACGTGCTATGGAGATCGTCTACAACGAAGATGATCTGCGCAACTACATGAAAGAAGCGGTCAGTGTCTCCAACGAATCACCGGTGCTGTTGGATCATTTCCTTAATGACGCCATTGAAGTCGACGTCGACGCGGTTTGTGATGGTGATGCGGTTCTGATCGGCGGCATTATGCAGCACATCGAACAGGCCGGTGTGCACTCCGGCGATTCCGCCTGTTCACTGCCGGCCTACAGCCTGAGCAAGGAAATCCAGGACCGTCTGCGCGAACAGATGGCCGCCATGGCGCATTCTCTCCACGTAATCGGGCTGATGAACGCCCAGTTTGCCATCAAGGATGACGATATTTTTATCCTGGAGGTCAATCCGCGCGCCTCGCGTACAGTACCGTTCGTTTCCAAGGCCACCGGATTGCCCCTGGCCAAGATCGCGGCGCGCTGCATGGCAGGGCGTTCACTCAAGGACCAGGGCATCACCGAAGAACGGGTACCGCCCTACTATTCGGTCAAAGAGGCTGTTTTCCCATTTGTGAAATTCCCCGGCGTCGATCCCTTGCTGGGACCGGAAATGAAATCCACCGGCGAAGTTATGGGCGTGGGGCGCAGTTTCGGCGAAGCCTTCGCCAAGGCCCAACTGGGTGCCGGCGAACAGTTGCCACGTACGGGGAAAGTTTTCGTCAGTGTGCGCAACAGCGACAAGGACGACGCTGTGGAAGTAGCCAAGGAGTTGTCGAAGCTCGGTTTCACCCTCGTAGCGACGCGGGGCACGGCGACTGCCATCAGCGCGGCCGGCATTGCCTGTGAGGTGGTCAACAAGGTGCTCGAAGGTCGGCCGCACATTGTCGATATGATCAAGAACGAGCAGATTGATTTGATTGTCAATACCACGGAAGGTAAACAGGCGATTGCAGATTCCTACACCATTCGTGGTGCAGCCTTGCAGCATAAAGTCCCTTACAGTACGACGATTGCTCACGCTTATGCGACCAGCCTGGCCTTGACCTGTATTGACTCGCCCAGTGTGGCACGGTTGCAGGATTTACATCAGGAGCAGGTGGCATGAGTAAGGTACCCTTGACCAAACGCGGCGCCGAAAAATTGCAGGCGGAGCTGCAGCAGCTTAAGACTGTCGAGCGGCCGCGCATCATCCAGGCAATTGCCGAAGCGCGTGCCCACGGCGATTTGAAGGAAAATGCCTAATACCACGCCGCGCGCGAACAGCAGAGCTTTGCCGAAGGCCGTATCAAGGAGATCGAAGGCAAGCTGTCGCACGCCAATATCATCGATGTCAATAGTCTGGATGCCGGTGGCAAGGTGGTGTTTGGTGCCACTGTAGATCTGGCCGACGAAGATTCCGGTGAAGAGCTGACCTACCAGATCGTCGGTGAGGACGAAGCGTATATCAAGCAGGGACTGATTTCCGTCGGTTCACCGATCGCACGTGCCCTGATTGGCAAAGAAGAGGGCGATGTCGCCACCGTGATTGCGCCGGGCGGCGAACGTAACCTCGAAGTTGTAGAAGTCCGTTACGAGTAAATCGGCGGTATCCGTGTTAGCCGGTGAGCGCATTCTTCTGACGTTGTGGGTCGGTGGCCTGTGGACCATCGGTTATATGGTCGCGCCGGCTCTATTCGCCAATCTTGAAAACCGTGCTATGGCCAGCAGCCTGGCCGGCGCCTTATTCGACATCATCGCCTACGTTGGTTTGCTGTGTGGTGCAGTCCTGTTGTTGTTCAACCAGCTGCGCGCGGCCGGCCGGTACTTCAACTGGCGCGCCCTGGTGTTGGCGGCCATGCTACTGCTAGTGCTGATTGGAGAGTTCTATGTTGCGCCTGAAATTGCCGGGCTGCGGGCCCAGGGACTCAGTGATTCACCCGCGTTTGCAAGATTGCACGGCGTAGCGTCGATCGCCTACCTGGTGACCAGCCTGCTCGGCCTGATCCTGGTAATTGCGGGACCGGATTCAGATTGAACCGGCGAACAGGTAGGTAATGCCACCAGCGAACAAGGCGGGTGGTAGTGCCGGATGGCGGGGTAGGTTTTCCAGCCTTTTTAATATTATCAGGCCGAGAAAGATGCACAGCATATAGACCGGCACCACTCGCAGCGAGGTGAGGTGCAGGATGTCCGCCGGCAGGTAATAGGCATAGTAGTTGTGCATCAACAGCAGAAATACGAAATTGCCACTCACTTCAAATATAAGGGGTGCTTCGAAACCGAAAATCAGTGATTTGGCGAAAGTATTGTTCCAGCGCACGCTGAGTTTCCGGTCCAGGAATTGCCGGGTAAAATACAGGTGCACGCCATAAGCGGTCCAGACGATAATCGCCAGCGCCGAGACATTGGCATCGTGCAGCGGGAAAATACGGTACTCCCAAAGTTTGCTGCCGAACCACCCTTCGTAGAGCGGATTGATGACCGATTCGGCGACTACGGCCAGCAGCAACACTGATGATGCCGTCAGCGCCAGGTGATAACCGTCGATGACCAGGCGCCCGCCCAGCAATCGTCGGTTGACGGTATAGGAGATGCCCGTCAACAGCAGTGAAAAAAGGATTCCGGCCATGACTTCCATATTCAGTTCTCAAGCGTAATGTCGCGTGCGTCTCGCCATGGGACTGTGCAGTAATTTGCCGTCCAACCATTCAATATAAGCAGTTCGGCGATGGTTTCGCTTCCCGCATGACTTTATTTGAAGTTACTAATGTGCTAAAGTCGGCGGCCGTGGAAAAAACCTTACCCGCTTTTAGTTCCCCGCTTGATACAGCAGCCTGTGCTGCTGGCTTTGTTTAACGCCTGTCCGCTGACGCTTTCTGACCCATGCCAACGTCGTTTATGTTAACCGCGGTGCTACTGTTACCGTTGTTGTCCGGTGTGGCCGCACTGGTGACCGATCGCTGGCCGGTACTGATGCGTCGCCTGGTATTTCCACTGTTGGGGCTGGCCGGCCTGACCGCTGTCGGCCTGGGCGGGTATGTGCTGTTACAAGGTACGCCTGAAACACTGGTTTACTCGCCGGGCCTGCCCTGGCTGCACTGGCATTTCAGGCTCGACCCGCTGGCCGGCTTTTTCCTGGCCTTGATCGGGATTGTTACGCTCGCCGTCAGTCTTTTCGGGCCGGGTTATGTCCGCGAGTTCGAACACGGTAAGCAGCCGTTATCGGTGCTGGGTTTTTTCACCGGATTGTTTGTCACCGGGATGCTGATGGTGGTGGTGGCCGCCGATGCGTTCTCCTTTATGGTGGCCTGGGAGCTGATGTCGCTGTCGAGCTATTTCCTGGTCGTCTATCAGCACCAGAACCCGGCTAATCGGCGCGCTGGTTTTCTCTATCTGCTCATGGCCGAAGTCGGCGCGCTGTCTATCCTGCTGAGCTTCGGTGTATTGGCCGGTTTCGGTGATGGTTTCTCCTTCGAAGCGATGCGCGCCGCGCCGCTGACCTTGACCTGGGCATCGATTGCCTTTGCCTTGGGCGTCCTCGGCTTCGGCATGAAAGCCGGCCTGGTACCGCTGCACGTGTGGTTGCCGGAAGCCCACCCGGTGGAGCCGTCGCACATTTCGGCGCTGATGTCGGGCGTCATGCTCAAGGTGGCGGTCTACGGATTCATTCGACTGAGTTTTGATCTGATCGGCGATGTGCACTGGGCCTGGGGTGTAGCGCTGCTGATTATTGCCAGCATCACCGCCTTGTTCGGCGTGCTGTACGCTTTGATGCAGCATGACCTGAAGCGCCTGCTGGCGTATCACTCGGTGGAGAATATCGGCATCATCTTTATCGGTTTGGGTCTGTCGATGATATTTTACGGTAGCGGTTATCCGCTGCTGGGCATGCTGGGATTGGTGGCCGCACTTTACCACACGCTGAATCACGCCTTGTTCAAAAGTTTACTGTTCCTGGGCGCCGGGGCGGTGCTGCAACGCAGTCATGAACGCGACCTCGAACGTATGGGTGGCCTGCTGACGCGCATGCCCTGGACCGGCCTGTTTTTCCTCGTCGGTTGTATCAGTATCTCTGCGTTGCCGCCTTTTAATGGTTTTGTCTCCGAATGGTTAACGTTTCAGACCGCTTTGCAGGTGCCGAACCTGGAAAGCGGGGTGTTGCGCGCAGTGATTCCGATCGCCGCGGCAACGCTGGCACTGACCGGCGCGCTGGCGGCGGCCTGTTTCGTCAAAGTGTATGGAATCGCCTTTCTGGGCCAGGCGCGTACCCGGCGCGTACGGCGTAGCAGCGAAGCCAGCCGCGGCATGGTGCTGGCGCAGGCACTACTGGCGCTGTTGTGCCTGCTATTCGGTATTTTCCCGACCGCCGCGGTCAATGCCATGAATCATGTCACCCAGTCGCTGACCGGGCAGGCGCTCAGTGCGGCGACCGCCGGTGGTTGGTTGTGGCTGACACCGGTGTCGCCGGATACCGCCTCCTACAGCGCGCCGCTGGTGTTTGTGGGAATGGTGCTGGCCTTGCTCGCTTGGGCGGTGGTGTATTACATCCTGCGGCCGGCCGGCCGGGTACAAACCGAGCGTCGCGATGCCTGGGATTGCGGTTTCGGCCCGCTGAACGCCCGTATGCAATATACGGCCACGGCGTTTACCATGCCGATCCGGCGGATTTTTACGCCGGTGTGGCGCATCCACGAAGAACAGGAACGCGAGAAACACCCGGGGCTGCCACTGGAACCGGCCCAGATCCGTTACCAGGTACACGCCGAAGACGTCACCTGGAAATGGTTCTACACCCCCATCATGCATCTGTTGCACGCCACCACGCGTCGGGTGAGCCGTATTCAGACGGGTAATCTGCGGCATTACCTGGCCTATAGTTTTATGACGCTACTGTTACTGTTGTGGTTGATCACATGAACGACTGGCTGCTGGCACTCGTCGAAATGGTCCTGTTCGTCGCCCTGGCGCCGCTGTTTTCGGCCTGGGTCAAGCGCGTGAAATGTTGGTTGCAGAACCGCCGCGCCCCGGCCCTGCTGCAGCCCTACCGGGATCTGCGCCGCCTGTTTGCCAAGCAGGTGGTGTTAGCGCACACGGCCTCACCGGTATTCCGGGCCACACCCTATATTATCGCTGGGGCTACACTGCTGGCGGCGGCAGTCGTGCCATTTATTTCCGTTAACCTGCCGACCGCAGCCATCGCAGACGTCATTGTGCTGGCGGGTTTTTTCGCTCTGGCAAGATTTTTTCTGGCACTCGCCGGCATGGACGTCGGCACCGCGTTCGGCGGCATGGGCTCGTCGCGCGAAATGACCATTTCCGCTCTGGCCGAACCGGCCATGCTGATGGCGGTGTTCACACTGGCCATGGTGGCATCCAGCACCAACCTGTCGACCGTGATCGACCAGTTGTTGGCGCAGGGGTTCGTATTGCGCCCGTCGCTGCTGTTTGCGTTGTTGAGTCTGCTGCTGGTCGGTATTGCCGAAACCGGCCGTATCCCCGTCGACAACCCGGCCACTCACCTGGAACTGACCATGATCCACGAAGCCATGATTTTGGAGTACAGCGGTCGTCACCTGGCGCTGATCGAATGGGCCGCGCAGTTGAAACTACTGATCTACGGCGTGCTGATCGTGAATATCTTTTTCCCCTGGGGTATCGCCACGCACAACAGTGTAAGCGCCCTGGCGGTCGCCGCCGGCGTGGTGTTTTTTAAGCTGCTGGTACTGGGGTCACTGCTGGCCGTGGGTGAATCGGTGCTGGCTAAAATGCGCCTGTTCCGGGTGCCGGCTTTCCTGGTGCTGGCGTTGACGCTGGCGTTGATCGGCCTGTTGAGCCACATCATCCTGGAGGTCGGCTGAGTCGTGCTGGAACAATTGCCACTTTATCAGCAGGCTATCCTGACCCTGGCGGCGATGGTGATGTTTACCTCGTTCGCGCTGCTGGCGCAGAGCCGGGTCGTACCGATGATTCATATCTTTGCCTGGCAGGGCCTGCTGGTCGCGGTGACCACCGGCCTGGTCGCGTTCGACAGTGGCAAGCACGACCTGTATCTCTCTGCCGCCATGACGGTTGCGCTGAAGGCCCTGTTTATCCCCTGGTTACTGCACCGATTGGTAAAACGACTCGGTATCGATCGCGAAGAACACGGTGCGGAACACCCGGCGACGGTGCTGATGATTGGCGCGGGTCTGGTGATTTTCTGTTACTACGTTGCCCAGCCGATCGAGCAGCTGTCGGCCTCGGTGACGCGTAACACCATTGCCATCAGCATGGCGGTGGTGCTGTTGGGCATGCTGATGCTGGTCAGTCGCAGCAAGGCGGTGGCCCAGGTGGTGGGCTTCATGTCGCTGGAAAACGGCCTGTTCTTTGCGGCTGTGGCGGCGACCCACGGTATGCCGATGGCGGTGGAACTGGGCGTGGCGTTCGACGTGCTGGTGGCGGCCGTGATCTTCGGCGTATTCTTTTTCCATATCCGTGACAGCATCGAGTCACTGGACGTGGATCAGCTCAACCGCCTGTCGGAGCAGGATGAATGACCGCCCTGTACCTGACCCTGCTGATCCCTTTGCTGGCCAGTATCCTGCTGGCGGTGTTCGGTAACCACCGCGGCGCCGCCGCGTTCAATATGCTGGCAACCCTGGCGGGTTTCGCGGCCAGCGTGTGGCTGGCTTTGATCGTGTTGCAGCACGGGCCACTGGGTGGCGAGGCCGGGCAGTTCCACATTGACTCATTCAACGTCTATCTCATCGCACTGACCGCGCTGGTCGGCGCCACCACCTCGTTTTTTTCCGCGCCCTACATGGCGCAGGAAGAGGCCAACGGACGTCTCGGGCCGGGTCGCCTGCGTTTGTATCATGCCAGCTACCAGGGTTTTCTGTTCACCATGCAACTGGCGTTGACCACCAATAATATGGGTGTGCTGTGGGTGGCCCTGGAGGGCGCGACACTGGCCACCGTGCTACTGGTCAGTCTGTACCGCACACCTGAATCGGTCGAGGCCGCCTGGAAATATTTTATCGTCTGCGGCGTCGGCATTGCGCTGGCGTTATTCGGTACCGTGCTGTTGTACTTCGCCGCCGCGCACGTGATCCCGGACGCCGAAGACGCGCTGTTGTGGACCGAGCTGGCGAAACACGCCAGCAGTCTGGAGCCGGTGGTGATGGCGATCGCCTTCGTGTTTCTACTGGTGGGTTACGGTACCAAGGTCGGATTGGTACCGATGCACACCTGGTTACCCGATGCGCACTCCGAAGGCCCGACGCCGATGTCGGCGGTGCTGTCCGGCCTGCTATTGAACGTGGCCTTGTATGCGTTGGTACGGGTGAAGATACTCACCGATGGTGCGCTCGCCGGCGGTACCACGCATTCACCGCAACTGGCCGGTCATCTGATGATGGGTTTCGGAATTGTTTCGTTCACGGTGGCCGGTCTGTTCCTGCACCGGCAGCGCGACATCAAGCGGCTGTTCAGTTATTCCTCCATCGAACACATGGGCCTGATGACTTTTGCTTTTGGCCTGGGTGGTCCGCTGGCAACGTTTGGCGGCCTGCTGCACATGACGGTGCACTCACTGACCAAGTCGGCGATTTTTGTGGCCGTGGGTCACGCCAGCCATATTGCCGGCACACAGGCTATCGAGGGCATCCGTGGCTTGATACAGACGCAACCGGCAGTTGGCTGGGGCTTGTTGATCGGTACCGCTGCGATTGCCGGCTTCCCGCCCTTTGGTGTATTCACCAGCGAATTTCTGCTGTTGTCCGCCACGATGAAAACTCACCCCTGGCTGACCTTGCCGTTATTGACCGGCTTAGGCATTGCGTTCGCCGGGCTGTTCCGGCACCTGCACCCGATGGTGTACGGTGACCAGCCCGAAGGGCAGGTGGCGGTAGCGGCCAATATGTGGCCGGTGATTGTACATCTGGTTCTGGTGTTGTGGTTGGGTCTGTCGATCCCGATATTCCTGGCCGACTGGTTCGATCAGGCTGCGGTGCTGATTACCGGGAGTGGTTTGTTATGAGTCGCTTCGACTGGTTGTCGGAATTGCTGGCGCGTTGCGAGGATGAACACGTGCTGGTCGCACACGGCTCGGCCACCCAGTTGGCGCTGGTCCACCTGCTGGATATTGACCACGAAGATTGGGGACGGTTTGCCGACGTAGCGCGTCAGCAGGGTTGCCGTTGGGTGGCGTTGTGGGCCGACCAGATCGACGTGGATACTTTCAACATCAATGTCTGTTTTGAATACCGCGGCGACTACCTGGTGGTGCGCGCGCCGCTCGAGATCCGCCAGCCGGTGCTGCCGTCGCATACCCCCTGGTTTCCGGCGGCCAACCGGCCGGAACGCCACCTCCAGGACATGTTCGGCATTGCTTTCAGTGATCACCCCGACGCCCGTCGCTGGACCCGCCACCAGGCGTGGCCCGAGGACCAGTATCCGTTGCGCAAGAATTTCGCGGTCGCCGGTGAAACCGGTGACGACACACCCGGCGACAGCGACTACCCGTTTTTCCAGGCGCAAGGTGCGGGGGTTTATGAAATTCCGGTCGGGCCGGTGCACGCCGGTATTATCGAGCCCGGACATTTCCGATTTCAGGCCGTTGGCGAAACGGTGTTGAACCTGGAAGAGCGACTCGGTTACGTGCATAAAGGTATTGAAAAAACCGCCGAGGACCGCGATGCCGCCGGCGCGGTGCGCCTCGCGGGCCGGGTATCCGGTGACAGCACGGTGGCACACAGCTGGGCGGCGTGCATGGCCATGGAGCGTGCCGCCAAGCTCGCCGTGCCGGCGCGCGCCCTGTCGTTACGCGCGGTACTGGCGGAACGCGAACGTATCGCCAATCACCTAGGCGACATCGGCGCTATCTGCAACGATGTCGGCTTCGCGTTTGCCCAGTACCAGTTCAGCCGTTTACGGGAAGATTGGCAGCGGCTGAATCTGACGCTGTTTGGGCATCGCTTATTGATGGATTGCGTGATTCCGGGGGGTGTGGCCGGCGATATTGAGGGCGCACAGGTGGGTAAATTGCAAAACCAGCATGCGGCTCTGCGGACGGAACTGGACGGCTTGTTGCCGATTGTCGACGACAGCCCGTCACTGGAGGACCGCCTGGTAGGCACCGGGGTTCTGTCGCCGGAGACGGCGGTACTGATTGGCGCGGTGGGGTATGTCGGTAAGGCCAGCGGGATTGATTATGACTTGCGCCGTGACCACGCTTACGCGCCATACCATCGACTGCAGGTCGAATCGCCGCTGTACCAGACCGATGATGTCGCCAGCCGCCTTAAGGTGCGCGCCGAGGAAATCAACCAGTCGCTGCAATTGCTCGATCAATTGTTAGCCGAGTTGCCGGACGGCGACATCGCGGTGGATTGGACGGCGCCGGTGCTTAACGCTGAAGGCCTGGGCCTGGTGGAAGGTTGGCGTGGCGAAATTCTTTGTTATGTGCGCTTTGGTGAAGCCGGACGCATTGCCCGCTTTTTCCCGCGTGACCCCAGTTGGCTCAACTGGCCGGCGCTGGAGCAATTGATCCACGACAACATCGTACCGGACTTTCCGGTGTGCAATAAATCCGTCAACGGTTCGTATTCGGGCCACGACCTATAATGCTTAGAATCCTCAACAAAATCCGTAAAACCGGCATCATCACCGAACCGGTGCTCGAGGATCAGAGCCTCGAAGCCCTGGGCATCGAGCTTAAGCGTCAGGTGGATCAACGTATGCGCGGCAGTTTTGCCATCCGCGCTGTCGACAGTGGTTCCTGCAACGCCTGCGAGCTTGAAATCCACGCGCTCAACAATGCTTACTATGATGTCGAGCGTTTCGGTGTCCACTTCGTCGCATCGCCGCGGCATGCCGATGCCTTGCTGGTGACCGGCCCGGTATCGCGCCATATGGCCGCAGCCCTGAAACGCACCTATGACGCCACACCGGCACCTAAATGGGTGATCGCCATGGGCGATTGTGCTGTCAACGGCGGTGAATTCGGCTGCAACTACGCCACGGTCGGTGCCGTCGAGCGCATCATTCCCGTGGATCTGGTCATCCCCGGCTGTCCGCCAACCCCTACTGCCCTGATGCAGGGTTTGTTGGCGTTGTTGCAGCGTTAAACCTTAAATGTACGTATTCCTGTCATTCCGGCGTAGGCCGGAATCCAGAAAGCTTGATTAAACCGCCTGGATCCCGGCCTGTGCCGGGATGACGGATGTCATTGTGCCTTAACACAGCGCCATTCTCTATTGACTCCTTTTATCCTTTATCGACTATTCTTGATCTGGGACAGTCACGGTTCCTCGTTGAGTTGCTAAACTTTAAAGCAATTACTGATAGCGAACTGAGCGGCTATCTCCCTCAGGACGGAGTGCTAATGTGACAACACGCTGGCAGGCCAACCATGATTGAAATCCGTATCCACGGCCGCGGCGGGCAGGGTAACGTGGTGGCGGCCTATCTACTCGCTACTGCGGCTTTCGAACAAGGCCGTTACGGCCAGGCCTTTCCCGCCTTCGGCGCCGAGCGTCGTGGCGCGCCGGTGACAGCATTTGTGCGGCTGGCCGAGGCTCCCATCCGGCGTCGCTGCGAAGTCCGAAAACCGGCTTTCCTGATTATTCAGGACGACGCCTTACTGCACGTGCCGGGAGTGCTGAGCGGCTTGCAGCCCGGCGGTGGTATTTTAGTCAATTCCACCCAAACCTCAGAGGCTCTGTCCGATGCCCACGGGCAGGCGATGCAAAGCCTGGCGGCCACCCGGCTGGCACAAGCGATACTCGGCCGGCCGGTACCCAATACGGCACTGCTGGCCGCCTTCCTGACACTGACTGAACTGTTGCCGTTGCAGTCCTTGGTGAAAGCCCTGTCCGGGCGTTTCCAGGGCAAGGTTCTGGATGACAATACCGCACTGATCGAACGCGCGGCGGCGCAGGTTACGCCGGCAATCTGGAAGGAGGGTGCCCATGCAGCAAGCGCTTGAGGGTTCGCAGGCGATTGCACGCGCGGTGGCGCTGTGCCGGCCGCAGGTGATATCCGCGTATCCGATTACGCCACAGACCCATATTGTTGAAAACCTGTCGAAGCTGGTGGCCGACGGCGCACTGAACGCTGAACTGGTCAGTGTGGAAAGTGAATTCTCGGCGGCGTCGGTGGCGCTGGGAGCGGTGGCGGCCGGTTCCAGGGCGTATACCGCGACCTCGTCGCAGGGCCTGCTGTTGATGGCCGAAGTCTTGTTCAACATTGCCGGACTGCGCGTGCCCCTGGTAATGACCTGTGCCAACCGTGCCCTGTCGGCGCCGTTGTCGATCTGGAACGACCAGCAGGACTCGATGGCGGTGCGCGATGCCGGCTGGGTGCAGTTGTACTGTACCGACAACCAGGACGCCATCGATACCACCATCCAGGCTTACCGCATTGCCGAAGAAACCGAGTTGCCGGTGATGGTGTGCATGGACGGGTTTACTCTGACTCATACGCTCGAAGTGTTGGATATTCCGGAGCAGGCGCAGGTCGAGGCGTTTCTACCGCCATTTAAGTTTGCCCGGAGCCTCGACCCGGATAAACCGATCAGCGTCGGTACCCTGGTGACTCCTGAGTTTTTTACCGAGGCGCGTTACACCCACCACCAGGCATTGCTGCGTGCAACGCAGGTCATCCGGGACGTCAGCCAGGAGTGGTCGGCCATCAGTGGCCGCCGCAGCGGGGGGCTGCTGACGGTATCGGGTGATGCCACGGCGGATACCGGGGTGCTGACCATCGGTGCGATCGCCGGTACCTTGGAAGAGGCCATCGACGCGCATCCGCCAGGTAACACGGCGCGCCTGATCAAACTGCGTGCCTTCCGGCCGTTTCCGGAGCAGGCGCTGCGCGAAGCCTGTGCCGGTCTCAAGCGTTTGGTAGTGCTGGAGCGCGCCCTGTCCCCCGGCGCCGGTGGCATTGTCGGTGCCGAGGTGCGTGCGGCACTGAGCCACCTGGAAGACCCACCGGAGGTTTTCAATTTCAGTGTCGGTCTGGGCGGGCGCGATGTGCCGTTGGAGACTTTCGAGAACCTGCTGGCGGCTATCGACAAAGGCAGCGGCCATGATTTCGCCCTGCTCGATTTGCAACCTGACAAGTTACCGGCCGAGGCCTGGTAGCCATGCGCCCGGCAGTTGTCAGCCGCCCCTACGTCATGCCGGCGAACGCGCAGGAGACTAAGACATGGATACAGTGATCCCTGTTGAAGAACTGAGACGCCAGCAATCGCGCTTCAGTGGTTTCGAGGCCGGCCACCGTGCCTGTCTGGGTTGCGGTGAAGCCCTGGCGGCGCGCTTGGTGACCGAAGCGGCGGGTCCGGACGTGATATACGCCAATGCGACCGGTTGCCTGGAAGTTTTTACCACCGCCTGGCCGGATTCCGCCTGGCGCGTACCGTGGATGCATTCCCTGTTCGCCAACGCGGCTGCCATCGGCGCCGGCATGGAAGCCGCCCTGAAAGTGCAGGGTAAGCCCACGCAAGTGATCGCCATGGGTGGCGACGGCGGTACGTTCGACATCGGTTTCCAGGCCTTGTCGGGGGCACTGGAGCGCGGGCATAACATGCTCTATGTGTGTTACGACAATGAAGCTTATATGAATACCGGCATCCAGCGTTCCAGCTCCATGCCGCACGCGGCGGCGACCACGACCTCGCCGGCGGGGCGCGAACGTATGGGCAAGCGGCATTTAAAAAAAGACATTGTCAGTATTGTCGCCGCGCACCACATTCCCTACGCCGCCACCGCCTCGGTGGCTTACCCGTCGGATATCCACAAAAAAGTCCGGCGTGCCATGGCGGTCGACGGGCCCGCGTTTCTGCATATCCATACCCCGTGCCCGCTGGGTTGGGGACACGACGGTGCGATCACCATCGAAGTTGCGCGGCTGGCGGTACAGACCGGCCTGTTCCCGGTCATCGAACTGGAACGCGGCAACCTGGTGGACGTCTTGCCGGTGCGCCGGCCGCGCCCGGTTAAAGACTATCTCGAGCGACAGACACGCTTTCGACATCTGTTCACCGATGATGCCCGCGCGCGGGAAGAACTGGAACACTTGCAGGCTATCGCCGACCACAACATCGATCGATACCGGCTCGAAGCAGGCGGCACAGATATTTGCGATAGCGACAGTGCGGATACGGTGCGGCGCGGAGGTGCGCGATGGGCTTGAAAATCACCCGTGGCAGTTACGCCGAGCCCGGTACTTCACTGGCGTTCGATACTGGGTCGTGGCGCGTGCAGCGTCCCGTCCACCGGCATGTCACCGCGCCGTGTCATGGTGCTTGTCCCGCCGGTGAAGATGCTCAGGCCTACCTGGCCCTGGTGGAACAGGAGCGTTACCGCGAAGCCTGGGAAACCCTGGTGAGTAAAAACCCCTTACCGGCGATTACCGGCCGGGTGTGCCATCATCCGTGTGAAACCGCCTGCAACCGCGGCCAATACGACGAGCCGATCGCCATTCATGCCGTGGAGCGCCACCTGGGCGATACAGCGATCGCCGAAGCTTGGGACTATCCCATACCACGCCCAGCCGGTGATGCCACGGCAGTTGCCGTTGTCGGCGCCGGACCGGCAGGTCTGGCGGCCGCCTACCACTTAAGGCGCCTGGGCTACCGCGCACAGTTGTTCGAGGCATTACCGGAAGCCGGTGGTCTGTTGCGCAGCGCCATCCCGCCTTATCGTTTGCCGCAGCCGGTATTGCAGGCTGAAATCGAACATCTGTTGGCGAGCGGTATCGAATTTCATCCCGGCCAGCGATTGGGACGGGATTTTTCATTGCAGGAACTGCGGGCCCAGTACCCGGCGGTGTTCCTCGGGCCGGGCACCCAGCGCAGCCGTGATTGGGCGATCGATAGCGTCACACCGCGCGATCTGCACGTGGGGCTGCATCTGTTAAAAGAATGGATGGATGTCGGTTCGGTACCGGACTGGGAGCGGGTGGCCATCGTCGGTGCCGGCAATACGGCCATCGATCTGGCGCGGGTGCTGAAATTTTCCGGCGTACCCGAGGTGCACATTATTTCCCATAAGGCCATTCCCGGGCCCGGTATTCCGCCGGAAGACAGTATGCCCGCCATCCTGCGCGAAATCGAGCAGGGTCTGGATGAAGGGGTGAAGATACACGAGCACCGGGGTGTGCAGCGCCTGATCCTGCGCGGCGAAAAAGTTGTAGCCGTCGAGCTGGTGCACATGAAAAAACTGGCCAATGCCGCAGGTCGTCTGCAGCGCGTCGCCTTCGAGGGTACGGAGTCGCTACTCGAGGTCGATCAGGTGATTCCGGCGATCGGACAGATCGTCGAATCCGAGGGGCTGGAAGCGTTACTCGAACAAGGCGACTACTTGCAGGCCGACGCCTGGGGTCGGATCAGCGGACATCCCGGGGTGCTGACCGGTGGCGATGCGCGCGGTGACCGCGGTACGGTGACCGAAGCCATCGGCGACGGGCGGCGCGCCGCGGACGTTATGGACGCTTTCATCCGCGCTACGGCCGAACCCGCGCAGTCTGAAGTCGAACAGATTCTGACCTATGATCACCTGAACCTGAACTATTTCGCTCCCGAACCCCGACCGGCGGCACCGACACTGGTGGTTCCCCAACGCGACGGCGCGAAGGAAATCGACGGCGGTTTAACGACCCAGCAAGTGCTCGGGGAAGGACATCGCTGCTTTTCCTGCGGTAACTGCCTGGCCTGTGACAATTGCTGGACGCTCTGCCCGGATGTCGCTGTGTTGAAAACCCGTGATGTTGCCGCTGACGGTTCCCACTATGTGTTCGACTACGGGTATTGCAAAGGTTGCGGGCTATGTGCACACGAATGCCCGACCGGTTATATTGCCATGCAGGAAGAACCTTGACCGGAATAATGTAGAGGAACGAAATTGAAACTGCCATTTCCCTGGGTGGCCCTGGGTGTCGGTCTGCTGATCGTGCTGTTGTTGATGCTGACCGGTGCGTTGCAGCCGGAGACTGCCCGCAGTCTGCCGTTGCTGACGCATTTGATCGTTGCGGAGTTCGGTTTTTTTCTGACCGCTATCGGTGCGGGGATGGCCGTGCGTGACATGCTGTCGGGCGGACGGATGGCATCTTTGCTGATTGCGGCCGCCGGTTGTGGGCTGTTGGCCGCCGGTTTTCTGTGGCTGGGGGTGCAACTCTGGCCGGTAGATGGCATCTAGCAGCCTTACGGTTAAATACTAACGCTGGGTGGCGGTACGCCACGCTTGAAAGGTGGGGTACTTGCGGTAGGCGCCGGTGAGGATGTAGTCCAGCACATTGCGCAACCGGTAGAATTGCACCACGGAATCAACGCGCAGAATTTCCTTACCCTTTTCGTCAAAGAAAATGAGCGTTGGCGTGTAGAACAGACCGAGTTGATCGGCCCATTTTTTTGCCGTGGTGCGTTGCCCGCTAGGGGTAATAACCGGTGTATTATCCCACATGTTCAATTCGGTGGCATCGAGTTTGCCGAAGCGTTCACGAATGTCATATTCCTGCAATGGGCCGCTGTGCAGAATATCGCAGGCGTGGCAATCGGCCTGCTCGAAAAAAACCACCAGCGGGCGCTGCCCCGGTATCCGGCTGCGATCCAGGGCGTGCGGCGCCGGCGAGAAGAAATCTTCGTAATTCATTTCTCCGACGCCAAAAACCAAGGGTACGTCGGCGCGCGCCAGGTAAGCGCGTAAATCCTCATGCCGGTAGTAGCCTTCGGCGACGTATTCCAGCGCTGCCAGGAATGGGTAGGGTGGATAATAGCCCGACAGACGCAGCGCTTCCCGCCCGTCCTTGTCGTAGAAAATCAGTGTCGGCGTAAAATGGATATGTTTCTCGACCGAAAAACTCTGCTCGTTCCATTCCCGGCCATCCAGATCCGTGACGCTGCGCTGGCCATGAATATCCAGGCCGATGACGTCGAAATACTTGCGGGTATAGGCTTCGATGTCCGGTTTGCCGAAGTTTACTTCCAGCAGTTTTTTACAATAAGCACAGTACTCCTGTCCAAAGTAAACCAGCAGGCCCTGCTTGCCGCCGTCGATGGCTTCTTTTAAATCGGTGCGTAGGTCAAGAAAACTGAGTTTAAACCAGGCGGGGTGGGTGACGGCTTCGGGCAGAGGGGCGTCTGCGAAAATGTCGGTGTTACCAAAGGTGTCGAAGTCGTCTGCCGCTTGATCAGCCGTTGCATTACCGGCGCTGAGTATCGTAATAGCGAGAAGACAAGCCCCGAGGAAGCGTCGATGTTGTCGACCTATTGGCATATGGAGAGTGCTCGATGGTAAAAAACAGCCTATGCCGCGCCAGTATAATGTCCTGCGCAAAACCGGTTCTCTGATGCAAATCAAATTTTTCGGCCGGTATGACTGCCATACAGTCATCCT